>Ga0256407_10004838_pt1 | contig 22045 bp, 18 predicted proteins | sample RumenRJG_04DNA_FD_193489 | JGI IMG/M metagenome (GOLD analysis project Ga0256407, IMG submission 193489) | Bovine rumen microbial communities from Lethbridge, Alberta, Canada - RJG_04 | ecosystem: Host-associated > Mammals > Digestive system > Stomach > Rumen | place: Canada: Alberta... | reverse complement strand
GGCGATGTTATCAGAATGCCTATCTCTTAGCACAGCAAACAGGCAGTTTCTCACGTCAGGCACATAGCCTATGCAAATTAATAAGAACGGCAGATAAAGACAGCATCTCGAATTATATAGACAGCAGTAAGAAGTTATTACCCCGGGTGGACAAAACTTTGCAATCAGAACTCCTTGGTTGTTTGGGATACTGGGCACTTCAAAAGGACCTGCAAGACCAGGCACGGCAGTATCTGGAGACAGCAATAGCAACATTTCCCAATGATTTTGCTGCCTTGCAATTAGGGAACTTGTATGAAAGGGAAGGAAATATCAAGAAAGCATGCGAACTATGGTTTGAGGCGCTGAACACCAATGAAGATGAGGTGAGGATGGCTGCGCTGGAAAAACTCATCCCCCACTATAAGGATGCAGAGACCTGGAGAGCCCTTGACTTGAGCCAAATGCTCAACGATCTATTAAAAAAGCACCATTCCATCGACCAAACGGAGCACATCGCGGCCTTACAAGAACAGTTCGACCACAATATTATCCGCGAAAAACTAATCAAGAAACTGGTCCTCACCCTGAGCATCATCGCCCTGCTGGCGCTCTTCATCCTGATTCTTTTCTGCTATCACCGTAAGAAGATGCGGCAATACAACAAGGTGCTTTCACATATCGAAAGTTTGCAGAAACAACTGACCGAACAGGAAAAAGCACAACCTCTTCCCAAAGAATGGAACCTGAAAGAAGCCCTTCATGAGAACAATACCGTTCACCATTTCCACCGGTTGGCTGATAAAGGCAAGGAACCACTATTGGAAGACTGGACCGAACTGTCACAGATTACGGAACAATACGCGCCGGGATTCAGCCGTTTTATCCATCAGAACGGCATGCTTTCAGAACGCGATACACACATCTGCCTACTGATCAAACTGCATTTCCAGCCATCGGAAATTGCTGTTCTCATCGGCTCTTCTCCGCAGACCGTCACCAATAGCCGCGTCCGTCTGCTCCGCAAAATCTTTGGAGAACAAGGTGGTGCCAAAGATTTCGATGAGCACATCCGTGAGATGGAATAAAAAAGGGATATCTATCAGCCTTGGACTAGATTATTAAGAAAGAAACGTTGGAACTCGCTTTCGAAATTGGGAGTCAACAGGCCTTTTCCAATAGCATTGCGGATTTCATCCATTGTCCAAAAACGCCCACCGTCAAGTTCTTCCTGAGAGGGATGGATCTCACCATCATAGATGGCACTGTTCACATAGACCAGTTCGCGCTCCCGTTTGCTGTCAAAGACATACCGTCCGATATTTTGGGGAGTGAAATCGGTGATGCCCAGTTCCTCGCGGACTTCCCGACGGAGCGCCTCTTCCGGTGTTTCACCATAATCCAAATGACCACCCACAGCCGTATCCCATTTCCCCGGCTGGATATCCTTCCAGTCTGGACGGCGCTGCAGATAAACCTCCCCACGGCTGTTAAAGACGTGCAGATGGACTACGGGATGCAACAACCGTGAACCGTTGTGACACTCACCACGCGTTGCCTTTCCCAATACCTTTCCTGAATCGTCAACGATCGGGAATATTTCTTCGTTATTGTCTGTCATCCGTGCAAAATTAGGTATAAACTGCAAAAATCCCAAACAAATCGGCATTTTTCATCTTTTTTTCGTATCTTTGCATACATTGTTTTATTCTATATTACTATAATTACCTATGAGGAATTTAAAAACCGTTATCGCATTACTCTTCGTGCTGGCAGTCGCCGGCTGCAATTCCGACAGCACAGAACAGAAAGTGAACGATCTCTACAACCGGATGAGTCAGGAGGAGCGCATTGCCCAACTACGGGGCATGATGATGTCGGAACTCTTCGATGAAAACGGTAAACTCGACACTGCCAAATGCCGGAAACTTATTCCCAATGGCATCGGGCATTTCTCGCAGTTTGCCAGTCAAGAAGAAACCTGTGCCGACAGCATCCGCGACAAGGTTCTCGCCATACAGCAGTGGCTCATTCATAACACGCCCAACGGCATCCCCGCTCTTTTCCATGAGGAGGTGCTGACCGGCGTCACCACCCGTGATGCCACCATCTATCCCCAACAGATAGGACAGGCCTGCTCGTTCAACACGGAATTGGCAGAGAAGAAAACCCTTCAGACGGGTCGCCAACTGCGCCGCATCGGAGGACTGCTTTCCCTCTCTCCAATGGTTGATGTCGTACGCAATCCTTCATTCAACCGCCTGGAAGAATCCTATGGTGAAGATGCCTACCTCTCTGCAGCCCTTGGTACAGCTTTCGTTCGGGGATTACAGTTTGGCGGTCTCCGCGAGGGCGTAGGCACTTGCAGTAAGCATTTCCTGGGTTATGGTGGCGGAGGCGACGCTGAAGAGAAAGAACTTATGGAAGAGATTCTCCTGCCCCACGAGACGATGATCCGCGAAGGTGGTAGCAAGGTGGTGATGACGGGTTATCATGCCGTCCATGGCACCAACTGCGTTTGCAACAAAGAAATCATCGACGGCATCCTCCGTACTTACCTCGGCTTTGACGGCATGATGGTGAGCGACTATACCTCCATCGAACAGATACCAGGACTCGACAGTGATATGAAGCGGGCAGCAGCAGCTATAAATGCAGGTAACGACGTGGATTTCCCGAAGGGAACATCTTATGCGCACCTGCAAGAAGCCATCGATCAGGGATTGGTCAGTCAGGCTGATTTCGAGAAAGCCGTGAAACGTGTACTTACCTATAAAGCCAGCGTAGGACTCCTCGATGAGAATCCCAGCCTCTGCTCTACGGAACATATAACCCTCGACACACCCGAAGAGCGACAGACAGCCTACGAACTGGCCACACAATCGGTGGTATTGCTCAAAAACAACGGTGTACTGCCGCTGAACAAGCCCCAGCACATTGCCCTCACAGGTCCAAACGCCAATCAGATGTGGGCCATGGCTGGCGACTATACCTATCCCAGCATGCGCTACTTCTGGCAGGTAAAGACCGAAGACGGTGAGCATCCCCATATCGTCACGCTCCGCGAAGGACTGGAGAAACGTAAACCTGAAGGCTTCACGCTCAGTTACAGTCGCGGTTGCGACTGGACGGAAGGCGTAGAGACCATCGTAGAAAATAGTGGCGACGACCGTGTAAAATACCTCATCTACTTGCAGAACCGTAAGATTGACGGTGGTGAAAAAATCAATCTCGGCGAGGCACTCGATATGGCTCGAAAGAGTGATGTCATCATCGCTGCCGTAGGAGAAAACGCTATCCTCTGCGGTGAGAACCGTGAACGCACCAGCCTTCGTCTGCCAGGACAGCAGGAGGCCTTTGTGAAACAACTACTCGATACGGGCAAGCCCGTTGTCCTCATTGTCTTTGGCGGACGTGCTCAGGTCATCAGCAGTATTGCCGACCGTTGCGCAGCTATCATCCAGGCATGGTATCCCGGTGAAGAGGGCGGCAATGCCCTGGCAGATATCCTCTATGGTAAGGTGTCACCATCCGGAAAACTGAGTGTCAGTTATCCTGCCGTGGAAATCCACGAACCTGTCTGCTACAACTATTCAGACCAACCTGATTCCCGCATTGCATGGCCCTTCGGCTACGGTCTCACCTATACAACTTTCGAATACAGCAATCTTCAAATCGACAAGGAAGTACCTACCTCCGGAAAACAGATACAGGTAATCTTCGATGTAAAGAACACGGGAAAGATGGAAGCCGACGAGATAGTGCAACTCTACGTATCGCCTACCGACCAGCAACAGTCGCTGCGTCCCATACAGTTGCAGGGCTTTACGCGCGTACATCTACGTCCTAATGAGATTCGCACCATCACCATGCTTCTATCACCTCAGCAGTTGGGCCATTATGATACCATCAACAAAGCTGACAATGGCTTCGGCCAATGGACAGTTTCTCCAGGCGAATATATCATCAAAATCGGTGCTTCCTCTGCCGATATCCGATTGAAAGACACCGTCACCCTGACCGATGCGGCCTATACCCAACCACTGCGTTCCAACTATTTTACCGTAACAAAATAAATTATCAGCCCTCCTCATTTGAGGGGGGCTGATAATCGAATAAACAAATGAATACCAAATTTTAGCGCATGGCTAAAGCACGGTTTTCAGCGGCTTCCATGATTTCACGTTCACCGGGCCCTTTGTCATTGATGCCGCAGAGATGGAGCACCCCGTGGATGATGACGCGGTGGAGCTCTTCATCATAATCCTTGTGATAGGTTTCAGCATTGGTGCGAACGGTGTCGAGAGAGATGACGATGTCGCCATTAAGTACATCACCTTCATCGTAGTCGAAAGTGATGATATCGGTGAAATAGTCATGTCCCAGATATTCACGGTTCACTTCGAGAATCTTATCATCGTTGCAGAAGAGGTAGCCAATTTCACCCACCTTACGACCATAGGCTGCGGCTACTCGCCGTATCCAAGCCGTGGTCTCACGTTTCTTAATCTTGGGCATTCTTATGCCCTCACAATTGTATGTTATCATCCTTTCAGTCTTTGATGACAGGCAGGAACTCGGTGATATCCTTACCGAAATGAGCCAGTTCACGCACCATGCTGCTGCTGATATGGGAGAGTTCGGGGGCAGCCAAAAAAAGGATGGTTTCCACACCGCTGAGCTGCCGGTTGACATCACCCATATCCCGTTCGTATTCGAAGTCTTTCAGCGTACGCACACCCTTAATGATAAAATGGGCACCGGTACGTTGGCAGAAATCCACCGTGAGATCCTGGTAGGATTCCACCAGTACCTTGGGCTCATCCTTATAATAGGAACGGATGAGACGGCAGCGTTCTTCCACGGGCTGCATGTACCGCTTGTGTTCATTGTAGCCTACGCCTATGACGATACGATCAAAAAGGGGAAGGGCACGACGTACTATGTCATCGTGTCCTATTGTAAAGGGGTCGAAACTGCCGGTAAATGCCGCTATGCGCATTGCAGTTATTTTTTAATGAGAGACTCCATCTGATCGGCATTGAACTTGCCTTTCATCAGTGTCAACACATTATGCCCCTCGGCATTGGCAACCATTAAGATCTCAGAAATAATGTTATCAGCCTGTTTAAGATAAACAACGGCCTTCACACCTTCTTCTTTGACATCCATCTTGCCATAACCCTGACTCTCCAGAACCTCCAACTTACCCATGATTTCCTTGGCCAGCTCATCTGATCCAATCATACCCATGGTCATGCTGTCAACACTCTTCAAGGCTTCCTTTTCCTCGTCAGACTTGGCTGCACTAGCCACCATCTCAAGCATTGCTTTGTTGAGTTCTATAATCTGGATGCCAGAATTGTCCTTGTAACTATTAATAATCTTGTCTGCCTGAGCAAACCCGCTGATGCTCATCAGCACCATAGCGAACAATAATACGATTTTCTTCATAAGAATTCAGTTTATGAGTTTTAAAAGTTATAAGTATTTATCTAATCAGTACACTCTATCCAAAGATATCCGGCTCCATAATATTGCCTTTATAGGGGTTACGCCCGAAATGCTTGTAAGCCAGTTCGGTGGCCATGCGTCCTCGAGGCGTACGCTTGATGAAACCTTCCATAATCAGGAATGGCTCATAGACATCCTCAATAGTGCCGGCATCTTCACCGATAGCCGTTCCAATGGTATTGAGTCCGACAGGACCACCCTTGAACTTGTCGATGATGGTGAGCAGAATCTTATTGTCAATCTCATCAAGACCATATTGATCAATATTGAGAGCTTCGAGCGCTACGTGTGCTATCTTCAGGTCGATACGTCCGTTACCTTTCACTTGGGCAAAGTCCCTGACACGACGCAACAAGGCGTTGGCCACACGGGGCGTACCTCTTGAACGACGGGCTATCTCCACGGCAGCATCATCGTCGATGGGAACCTGTAGGATGGAGGCCGAACGGCGGATAATCTTTTTCAGTACGTCGGGCTCATAATACTCCAGATGCATATTGATACCGAAACGGGCACGGAGCGGAGCCGTAAGCATACCGCTGCGCGTGGTGGCACCGACGAGGGTAAACGGGTTCAAGTCTATCTGAATGGAACGGGCCGAAGGACCTTTATCAATCATGATGTCAATGCGATAGTCCTCCATGGCCGAATAGAGATATTCCTCCACAACGGGTGACAAACGATGAATCTCATCGATAAACAATACGTCGTTGGGTTCCAATGAGGTCAGAATACCCGCAAGATCACCGGGCTTGTCGAGCACGGGTCCAGAGGTAATCTTGAAACCTACTCCCAATTCGTTGGCAATGATATTCGAGAGTGTGGTCTTTCCCAATCCCGGAGGACCATGCAGCAACGTATGGTCAAGCGGTTCGCCGCGGTATTTGGCTGCCTCCACAAACACCTCAAGATTCTCCACCACCTTCTTCTGTCCGCTGAAGTCAGCGAAACGAAGCGGCCGCAGGGCGTTCTCAAAATCCTTCTCGGCTGATGAGACCTGTTCTTGTCTGATGTCGAAATCTTCTTGCATTTGGGTGCAAAGATACGAAAAAGATTTAGAATTAAGAATTAAGAATTAAGAATTTTCGTGCAAATGAGAGCAGAATCAAGCTTGCTTGAATAATGCCGAGTGCAGCCGAAGATCATGAACGAAGTTCATATTTTCACCAAAGGCGGAAAAACCGCTCCATCATCTGCCATTTCTGGTCGCTCGTGGCTTTAGCGTCACATTGTTGGAATGCAGCCACGTATTCTTCCCATTCCTGTTGGCGGGGCAGAGTAGCCAGTCGGGCCATTGCCTCATCCCATTGGAAGTCGAGCGGTGTATCGCAAATCATCACCAGACGTGGCCCGGCAATATAGATTTCCATCTCTAAGATACCCACCTGGCGGATACCGTCAAGAATCTCGCGCCAGGCTTTCTCCTCGCTATGGGCTTCCTTGTACTTACGGATGAGTTCGGGGTTGTCTTTCAACTCCATGGTCTGCACGTAGCGTTTCACGGGCTGACCGTAGTCTTTTGTGATATATCCTTCCATATTGTTCTTATTGTTCTCCGTGGGATTGTTTCTTGTTTTCAATATTCTGATAATCGCCGAGGCCGCCAAGGGTATTGGCCATCCATACGGTCATACGGGAAGTGCCACGGTGATTCCAGGCATAATAGGGTATCAGACGTAGCCCGACAGGCTTTGAACTGACGGAACCATCATTCTGGATAAAGACTTCTTGAGCTTGCAGCGTCAATGCCTTTACCCCAAACTGACGAGCAGGAGAATTGGGCACCTGACACTCTGTGTTCTGAATGGTGAAATCAGAAACCTGGAACTTTGGCCCGGATTCCTGAATCAGCAGATGACGCAGGTTCATCTCCGGATTGTCTTTGTCCTCGGCACAATAGACCAGCGGGCCGCGCTCGACAGCCAGCTTGCCGCGGTCGTCGGCCACCTTCTTACTGGCCTTCACCAGTCGGGGCTCCATATCGAAATGAAGTTCCACCACGTCACCCTCTTTCCATCGGCGTGTGATAGAGGCATAGCCTTCGGGGGTGATGGGCAGTTGTTGGTTGACGAACTGGGCTTTCGAGATGGGTTTGCCGTTCAGAGTGATAGCGAAGTTGAGCTGCTTGCTGTCGGCATATTCGTAGAGGCTACCGGGGGCGACCAGTCCGCGCACCCATCCGGGAATGCGGAGCATGAGGCTAACGATGTTGTCTTTCTTCTTTTTAACCGCCACGACCTCGAGTTTGATGTCACCGTTCCAGGGGTAGTCGGTGGTCTGGCGGAGCGTAATCTCGGTTCCTCCCACGTTGAGAGTTACCGTATTGCCCAGATAGAGATTCACGTAAAGACGGTCGTCCTTCACGGCATAGACATATCCGGGTACCGAAGGAATGAAGCGGCAGATATTACTGGGACAACAGGCACAGCCGAACCAAGGCTGGCGTGTGGTGTTTCCATCGGCATTGAAAGCATAATGACCGTCGCTTTCCAGTGGATTTGGATAGAAGAAACGTCCGCCGTCCATTGACATACCGCTGATGACACCGTTGTAGAGCGTACGCTCCAGACAGTCGAAGTATTTCGCATCACCGTGGAGCAGGAACATGCGGTAATTGAGATAAACCTGCGCGATGGCTGCACATGTTTCATTATAGGCCGTCAGATTGGGCAGTTCGTAGTCGGCACCGAAAGCCTCGCCATTATGACGGGCACCTACTCCACCGGTGAGATAGTATTTCCGTTCCACGATATTCTTCCAGATGGCATCGATAGCACGAAGATAGGCCGAATCGCCTGTCAGAGCAGCCACATCGGCCATTCCGGCATACATATAGCCGGCACGTACAGCATGTCCCCAAGCTTCCTTCTGCTCTACTACAGGTTTGTCGCTCTGCGAATAGACATTCTTGATAGTGGTCTTTCCACGCTCGTCGAGGAAGAACTTGGCTTCGTCAAGATAACTCTGTGCTTTAGGCATCAGGTCTTTTAAAGCCGGGGTGGAATGGATAAGCACATAAAGTCGGGCCAATGCCATTTCGGCAATCTGATGGCCAGGCACCACACAAGCCTGTCCGGCCTTACGCCCTACTTCCCTACAAACACAGTCGGCATAGCGCACGGCAATGTCGAGGAACTTCCGGTTCTGGGTTGCCTGATAATGAGCACAGGCAGCATCCACCATATGACCAAGATTATAGAGTTCGTGGGAAAGCACCTCCTCACTCATCCACCGTTTGTCGCCAGCCCACGAATGAGGATGCCATGGATTCATCGTGCGGGGTGTATAAAGATAGCCGTCGGGCTCCTGGGCCTTACCCACAAAAGTAAGGACAGAGTCCATATATTGAACGAGTCGCTGACGCTCCTTCTTATCCTGCATCGTCATCAGCATATAACTGGCACCTTCTATGGTCTTATAAACATCAGTGTCATCGAACGAAAATCCCGAAGGAGGATAGTCGGGCGACGGATTCTGACACTGAACGAAATTCTTGTAGCGCCCCTCGCTTTCACATTTCGAAAAGGCCAAAGGCACGGTCACTTCACGTGCAGCCTGCAGACGCTGGCCCCAGAAAGTGCCGTCGGTCACCTTCACGGAAGTAAAGGGAACGGGATTGATGGGATACCCCGACTGTGCTGAGGCCGTGGAAAGGACTGCTGTCAATGAAAGCACGATAGAAAAGAGCTTCTTCATTTTGATTTGATTTTATAGGTTTTTTGTTTTGGTTGCAAAGATACAATTTTTTCTCTTCTTCATAGTACGTTTTTATAGAATTAACGTCTGAAAGTAAAGATTTTACCGCATGAAAATGAATATGGAGCGCTGGATCGAACAGGTGATTCAGCAAAAGAAGGTTGCCGCTGTTCCCATTATGACTCATCCGGGTATAGAACTTGGAAATCGGACCGTGCGCGAAGCTGTCACCAATGGTCAGATTCACTATGAGGCCGTGATGAGGCTTTGTGAACGCTACCCTTCAGCGGCAGCCTGCACCATCATGGACCTAACCACCGAGGCCGAATGCTTCGGGGCAGAGATTGAGTTTTCGGATATAGCTGTTCCAGCCGTCAGGGGACGTCTGCTCAAAGACACAAAGGATATCTCCAGACTAAAAGTGCCGTCGCTGAACAGCGGACGCATTCCGGAATACCTGAAAGCCAACCTGCTGGCTGCGGAAAAGATCTGCGACCGTCCGCTTTTCGGTGGTTGCATCGGACCTTTTTCTTTGGCTGGACGTCTCTATGACATGAGCGACATCATGATTCTTATCTGCGAGAATCCCGATGCTGCCCATGAACTGCTGTCGAAATGTACGGAGTTTATCCTGAAATACTGTCTGGCCCTGCGCGAATCTGGTGCCAATGGTGTGGTGATGGCAGAACCGGCTGCCGGACTGATGAGTAACGAACAGTGCGTGGATTTCTCCTCACTCTATGTGAAATACATCGTCAGTAAAGTACAGACACCGGAATTCTCTGTGGTGCTCCATAACTGCGGTAATACGGGTCATTGTACGAAAGCCATGGTGGAGACTGGTGCCGCCATGTATCATTTTGGTAATAAGTGTGCCATGTGTGAGGTCATGGAAGATGTGCCTGCAACTGCCTTGGGCATGGGTAACATTGATCCTGTGAGTGTTTTCAAGGATGCCATGCCTGCACAAATGAAGCAAACGGTGAAAAACTTGCTGGAGCAGACACGCCGGTTCCCCAATTTCGTACTTTCCAGCGGATGCGACACACCGCCGCATACACCGCTCCATAATATTGATGCCTTCTTTGAGGCTCTTCAGGAATGGAATGAATAAAAAAGAACTGCAATTCGGGAATTTGGATATCAGCCTTTCTGAACTCTATGAGCAGATGGGCTATGGGGGAACGGTGCCCGACGAGGCTACTGTCAGAGAGACAGAAACCATTCTCACCCAGGTGAAGGCCTTCCTAAAACCTCGATTCTGTTTCTTCGTTCAGCGTGAGCTTCCCGATTTTTCCATCGGTAAGATTATTGAACGCCAACTCAAGGGCGCAGAAGCATACGCCCTTTTCATCTGCACGGCGGGAAGAGAATATGAGGAATACCAAAAACGGTTGAAGGAGGAAGGCGACATGGTACGCGTGTTTATTGCCGATGCCTTAGGTAGCGTGATTGCAGAGAAGACCGCCGACTGCATGGAAAAAGTGCTGCAGGAAAGCATCGACAAACTGGGATGGCACCACACCAACCGCTTTTCGCCAGGCTATTGCGGCTGGCATGTCAGCCAACAGCAGCTGTTGTTTCCGTTGTTTAAAGGCGAGACCTGTGGCGTCTGTCTTACAGAGAGTAGCCTCATGCTTCCTATCAAATCCGTCAGTGGCATCATCGGTTTAGGACAAAACATGAAACATCTGGATTACACTTGTGGTCTTTGCGATTTCGATCAATGCTATAAACGCAAGCAGCGGCTCAGGAAATCTGCACAATAAAAAAGCGCAGAACCATTTCCGGTCCTGCGCTTTCTCGTTTTTCATTGTATTATATTAGAGTTTAAATTTGTAACCAACGGTCAGAGTGCAAGTGTGGTTACGGCTGTCACCATTGTTTCCGAAGAGATTTTCGTTCTTGTTGGCCTTAGTCAGACCAATGTTATAGCGGAGATCGATGACGATGGGTACCTTGAACTCGTAAGAGATACCTACGGGAATAGAGAGATCGAAGTTGTTCATATATTCCTTGCATTTGACTTCCCCATCGACCTTGGCCGTGAAGTCGCCTTTAGAAGCCTCGGCAGATGATTTGAACTTTGCATCCGTAAGGAAGGCGAACTGAACACCACTCTTCAGAGCGAGGCCCTTGCAAACATAGAAGTTAGCCACTACAGGAACAGTTACATAACCTGTTTCCAACTTCATATCCTTATACTTCACACCGTTCTCCGTGACATCCTTCCAGGCTGTTCCGGCTTGCATATAGTTGACACCTGCAGCCACACTGAACTTCTTGGCCAACTGGTACTCCAGTTCCACACCGACCATATTGCCAGCGTTTGGAGTCTTATCGGGCTTGCTTGTGAGTTTCGAGTTGGGAGCCATATCAGCGTTGGTCATCATACCAGCGGATCCACCGAGGTGCGGCTGAATGGTGAATGAACCTGCTTCCTGCTGTGCGTTAACACTTACCGTAGCCAACATGGCGGCTACAACCATTGTCATAATCTTTTTCATTTTCTTTTCTTTTTAAATTGTTATTGTTTTCTTGTTCTTTTCTTAATTATGCCATCCGGCGTTTTGTCGTTTGACGGTGCAAAAGTAGTGCAGTTTTTGCAGGTGTCCACCAAAAATCACCAATTTTCATCATCAGTTGTTGCGACAAGGACCCTTATTCGCGACAAACAAACCTGAAGGGCTTAAAATCTGTCGCAACAGCCCCCAAAAAGGATAGAAAAAAGACAAAAACAATACTGACAGAGACCATTCCCCTGTCAGTAACTTATATATATAATAAGGATTATCTAACCCTAACCTAAGATACGGGCCAACGCCTGCAGGTCTTCCTCCTTGGTTGACCACGAGGTGACAAAACGGCAAACGGTGTGATGACTGTCGGTAGCCCCCCAATGCGTGAACTCTACCTGTTGTTCCAACTCACGCACCTTATTATTGGGAATCACCACAAACTGCTGATTGGTGGGAGAGTCCAGGAAGAAGGGATAACCGCGGTCAGCAAACAACTGCTTCAGTTGCATGGCCATACGAATAGCATGGGCGGAGATGTCGAAATAGAGATTATTCGAAAACAGCGCATCAAACTGCACACCCACCAGACGGCCTTTGGCCTGCAAGGCACCATGACGCTTGATAATAGAGAAGAAACTTTTCGGGGCATTGCCTCGCGGAAAGACAACAGCCTCTCCGCAAAGGGCACCCACCTTCGTACCGCCGATATAGAATGCGTCGCAATGGGAAGCGAGCCACGGCAAGGTGACATCATTGGCGGGTGAAGCCAGCGCATAACCCAGACGGGCGCCATCGATATAAAGTTGAAGGCTATACTGCTGACAGGCGGCATATAGGCGCGCTATCTCATCTTTTGAATAGATGGTGCCGTATTCGGAAGGGAAGGAGATATACACCATACCAGGCTGCGCACAATGCTCACGGCTTCCATCGTTCATAAAAGCCCGCATGAAATTATCCAGTTCGGCCACAGCCAGTTTGCCATCGTAACCAGGCAATGCTATCACCTTATGGCCGGAAGCCTCGATAGCCGTGGCTTCATGCACGTTGATATGGCCCGAATCAATGGTCACAACGGCCTCATAGGAACGCATCATGCCGTCAATGACGGTAGCATTGGTCTGCGTGCCGCCCATCAGGAAGAAAATCTCGGCGTCAGGGGTGCCACATGCCATGCGAATTTTCTGCTTGGCCTGTTCGCTATATACATCAAAACCATAGGTAGCCGTAGGCTCGGCATTGGTTTCCACGAGATGCTGCATCACCTGCGGATGCGCTCCGTTGTTGTAGTCACTTTCAAAAGAAATCATATACGTGCAATATATATTTACGAAATTCATAGGTGTTTACTGGTTGCAAAGATAATCATTATTTTTTTAATACTCTCCACCAAACTGAAGGAAAAATTTGGTAACGTCATTTGTTTTCCATATCTTTGTGCTCATATTTATCTCATTAACTGTCACCTTATGAAAAGACTTTTCTTTGTGATGACCGTCCTGCTGACCGTCACAACTACCACAAGAGCAGCTTCACAGGCTGTCTTACACAATGTCTATGCCCGTCAAATTACCTCGCTAAACGGCAACTGGCAGATTGTGGCCGACCCCTATGATGCCGGCTATTACGACTACCGACTGAAGGAATCTGCCAACGGCTACTTCAAAAACGATCAGCCGAAGAGCAAAGGCGACCATGTGGAATACGACTTCGTGGACAGCGATGCCCTTTTGGTGCCTGGCGATTGGAACACGCAACGCAAGGAGTTCTTCTTCTACGAAGGCAGTATCTGGTATAAAAAGGATTTCAAATGGAACGGACAGGGACAGAAACGCTGCTACCTGTATTTCGGTGCCGTGAACTATCAGGCGGAGGTTTACCTGAACGGTGAAAAACTGGGTATGCACATCGGCGGTTATACACCATTCAACTTCGACATTACGGACAAGGTGAAGAAAGGCGATAACTTCATCGTGGTACGTGTTAACAATGTGCGCAAGCCCGACGGTGTGCCTACGGTGAACAGCGACTGGTGGAACTATGGAGGCATCACACGCGACGTGATGCTGGTGGAAACGCCCGAGACTTTTGTCGATGACTACAGCATTCGCATGCCCAAGGGTGATTACAAGAATATCGAGATAAAGGTAAGACTGAACCAGCCCGAGTCTGGCGTGAAGGTAAGCGTGAAGATTCCAGAACTGAGAATCAACAAGACTCTTACCACCAACGAAAACGGTGAGGCTGAGATGACGGTAAAGGCAAAGCCTCAACTGTGGTCACCCCAAAAGCCAAAACTCTACGAAGTGCTTATCTCCTGCAACGATGAACAACTACGCGACGAAATCGGTTTCCGCCACATAGAGACTTCCGGCAACAAGATCCTGCTCAATGGCAAAGAGATTTTCCTGAGCGGAATTTCCGTCCACGAAGAAGCACCTTTTAAGACGGGCCGCTGCACAGGGGAACAGGATGATAAGACACTCATCAGTTGGGCCAAGGAACTGGGCTGCAACTTCCTCCGACTGGCTCATTATCCGCATAACGAGCAGATGGTACGGCTGGCAGAGCGCGAAGGACTGTTGCTCTGGAGCGAGATTCCCGTCTATTGGACTATCCACTGGAACAATCCCGCCACCTATGAAAATGCCCTGAACCAGTTGCGTGACAATATGAAACGCGACCATAACCGCTGTGCCATCATTGTATGGAGCGTGGCCAATGAGACACCACATAGCGAAGCCCGTGACAAATTCCTTGCGGGATTGGCTCAGGAGGTAAGGGCCAACGATGACGAACGTCTGCTGAGCATGGCCATGGAGGTAAGCAACACCAAGGGAAACGTGGCCGAAGTGCGCGACTATATGAGCAGTCTGGTGGATATCATCAGTTTCAACTGCTATCTGGGATGGTATGGGGGAAAGCCAGCCGACTGCGACACCCGTCAATGGATGATACCCCAAGACAAGCCCTTCTTCATCAGTGAGTTTGGTGCAGGAGCCTTGGCAGGACTCCATGGCGATGCTGCCGCCAAATGGACGGAGGAATATCAAGCCGAGGTTTACCGCCATACGCTCGCTATGTATGACCGCACACCTGGCTTCTCCGGCTGTTCACCATGGATACTGATGGATTTCAGGAGTCCCCGCCGTCAGAACCATCAGACGCAGAACTTCTTCAACCGCAAGGGTATCGTCTCGGAACAGGGTGTAAAGAAACAGGCTTTCTTCGTGCTGCAGGAATTCTACCGACAGAAGAATACAAAATAAGATTCCAGGAAGCCACAGGGATTTCAAGAAAAAATCTAATCATCCACGGGTTTACGGTTGGCAATATAGACACCCAAAAGGATAAGGGCGCTGCCTGCGTAGGCCATCAAAGTCATAGGCTCATTGAGGAAAAGGGCCGATGCCAACACGGTGGTAACAGGATTCAGATAGACATAGTTGCTGGTGCTGAGCGCGCCTATCTTCTTTACGGCCACGCTCCACCACAGAAAACACAGGAACGAAGCCACCACCGAGAGAAAAAGCAGATTACCCCAGACGACTGGCTGACGGAATCCCTCGACAGGGAACTGCCACGGCGTGAGGAGGAAAAGGGGCAATACGGTGAAAATGCCGTAGAAAAACACTTTGCGGGTGATGAACGTGGCACTATAGCGGCGGGACACTTTCTTGATGACCAGACTGTAGATGGCCCAGCAGAAAGCAGCCATCAGAGCCAGGAAATCGCCCAGTGGATTCAGTTTCAGCACAAAGTGGCCGTTGTAGATGACCAAGGCCACACCCAGCAAGGCTATCAGCGAACCCAGAACAAGCGGAACGGTAGCCTTGATGCTTTTGACAAAGAGAATGGCCAGAAGCATCGTCATCAACGGAGCCGTGCAGACAATAAACGACACATTATTCACATAAGTCAGGCCGAGAGCCGTATTTTCGGTCACGAAATAGATGGTGCCGCCCACCAGTCCCAAGATAAAGAACAAGCCTTCGTCCTGCCACGACTCACTCAAAAGCCGACGCGGTGAAATGGTCCAGATACAGAGATAGGCCACGATGAAACGGAGCAAAAATATCTCCATCGGCTGCAATCCATATTGCAACAGCACTTTGGTGTTGACAAACGTCACACCCCAGATGGCAATCGTGAAGATGGCCAGCAGATGGTAGCCTATGTGTTTCATGGGTACAAAGGTAAACATTTCTGATTTGAACCGCATAAAAAATTATAGATAATTTGGATGCTTGCTGATTTATCGCTATTTTTGCAAACAAAAAACAACAATTCTTGAAATGAAAAAACTGTTTATCTGGACGTGCATCCTGCTGATGGCCGGCTTGGGAACGGTCAAGGCTCAGGATGAGGCACCCAAGCGGAAAAAGGTGGGCTTGGTGCTTGCCGGCGGAGGCGCCAAAGGCGCTGCACACGTTGGTGTTATCAAAGTGCTGGAGAAGGCTGGTATCCCCATAGATATCGTCACCGGCACCTCGATAGGAAGTATCGTGGGCGGACTCTACAGTATGGGCTATGATGCAGAACTGATGGACAGTATCTTCAGAGATGTCGACTGGGGCTATGTGCTTCGCGACCGTACAGCCCACAAGAATATATCCCTCGATGACCGCGAAAACCAAAGCATCTATATCCTTGATCATAAGGTTTGGCTTGACAAATCGGCCAACAAGTATGCCGGAGGATTCATCAAAGGCATCAATGTGGACCGCATGCTGGAACATTTTACTTCTGGCTATAATGATTCCATCGATTTCAACAAGCTGCCCAGACCTTTTGCCTGTGTGGCTTTCAATCTGATGAACAACGAGGAAACGGTGTTGCACAGCGGACATCTGGCCAAAGCCATCCGTGCCAGCATGGCCATCCCCGGCGTCTTCTCACCGGTAAGAAAGGATAGCATGGTGCTGGTGGACGGTGGCGTGGCCAACAACTTGCCTGTGGATGTGGCCAAGGCCATGGGTGCCGACATCATCATCGCCGTCACCTTGCAGGATGAAGCCAAGATAAACAATGATTTTAACTCTTTCCGCGACATCGTGCTACAGTCCGTCTTCGTGGCCAGCAACAAACGGATGCGGGAATGCCTGAAAATGGCCGACCTGCATATCAACGTCAACACCCACGGCTACGACACGCAGAGTTTCACCAATAAAGCCATTGATTCGCTGATCGTACGCGGTGAACAAACGGGAATGAGCCGGTGGGACGATTTGATGAAACTCAAGAAACTCATCGGCGTGGAACCTGACCACCACCCGCAATACCTGCTCTATGACAAACGGCTGCTGCAGGAAGAAAAAAAGAAAGGGCTGGAATGGACGGAACCCGACCCCGCCATCAATATGGGATTGGCAGCCAGATTCGACCTAGAGGAGCAGGCTGCCCTGCAGGCCTATGCCGACTATCAGACAAGAGCCAAATTCCATCCCGGTATCAACCTGACCTTACGACTGGGGCTTCGCACAAAGGTGAAACTGGAGACCTATCTCGAACCCTGGAAGTTCAAGCGGATGTCGCTGGCCTACGAATTCCAGCACAACGAGATCTACATGTACAACGAAGGCCGTCAGAGCGATGGCGTGGTGTTCAACACCCATTCCGTCATCCTGAAACTCTTCCAGTTTGATATACGCAACCTGAAGTTCGACATCGGCGCCACCTGGAAATACTACCACCTTTCCGATCTGATGAAAAGCGAGTACAGCTACCAGTACTTCAACGATGTCAAAAACACCCACTACTTCACCTATAACGCCCGACTGCATTACAACACCGAAGACAACTGGTATTTCACCACCAGTGGAGCCCGCTTCGAACTGGATTACAAGTATTTCTCCGACAACCTGCTGAAATGGGAAAACCACATCGGATTCTCAGCATTGGAAGGTCTATGGCGCATCACCTTCCCGCTGACCCATTCGCTCCACGTGCAGCCTGTTGTCTTCGGCCGCATGATCTTCGGTAGTGATATACCCGTGTGGGAATACAATATGCTGGGAGGAAACCGATACGGCATCTATTCCGAGCATCAGATACCCTTCGCCGGCTTCACCTACGCGGAATTCATGCAATCCAAACTGATCGGTACAGGCATTCGCTTCCAGCAACGTCTGGGTAGCATCGGATACCTCCTGCTGAAAGGACACGTGGCCGAACATGACAGTAGCATCGCCGACCTGCTCAAGAACCAACCCCTCTGGGGTATTCAGACAGCCTACTACTACAACAGCCTGATAGGCCCCATCGGAGCCTACCTCAGTTGGAGCAACCATAAAAACGGAGTTACTTTCGGCTTGAACATCGGCTACGAATTCTGACCAAATCATCTTTTTTTTCATGATCGATTAAGCCTTTTCAATTTTGTTACGTCTAATAAGCATCTAATGACTTATTATTAATTTAAAACTTCAAACAAAATGAAAAAAGTAATGATGATGTTGGCTTTGATGGCCATTCCGTTTGCCATGCAGGCACAGACAAAGTTCCACGACGTTGAGGTAAACGAGGCTACAGGTCCCGTAAAGTCTATCAAACAGGCAGGAATGATGGGCCGCGGAGAGCAGGTTGTAAACTTCACCCAGGAGGGCAAGATGCAGGCTGAGGGCCTGTCTGGTTTGGTTTATGACGACAACGGCTACCTGCAGAAGGCTGAGAGATCAGTTGAGACACCTCAGGGCAACATGAAGATTACGACCACCTACAAGTGGGAGAACGGCAAAGTTGCAAGCCAGTCGATGGATTTCGGCCAGGGTTCCATGACTCAGGTTTTCAAGTACAACGAAAAAGGCGCTCCCGCTTCAATGTCGATGGACATGATGGGCCAGCAGATGGAAACTCCCTACACCGACTATAAATACGACGACCACGGCAACTGGATCAGCCGCAAGACTGAAATGATGGGTCGCGAAATGGTTCAGACACGCACCATTGAATACTACGAGTAAACATTTCACTTCATCATAATAACCAAAGCCTGCCTTCTACTATAGAGAGCAGGCTTTTTTATGCCCCACATACAGCCTTTGCTTCCACCCATTGGATGGTTTGCTTCCACTTGTTGGAAGCCCTCCTTCCAGACTTTGGAAACAACCTTTCCACTCATTGGAAGCAAAGCCCCTAACCGAAACCTTCACCTAACGCCATTTTTGCCCATATCGTAGAAAAATTAAAAATCGCACTACTCGAACTACTCTACGCCATAACCTATTGAAAATCAACGAAAACACGGTAGGGCGATGCCAAATTATCGTACTACTCTGGCACTACTACCCCCCCTACTCTATATTTATGTTTCCATTCCAAAACATCATCCGCTGCCTTTTAAAGTATCATCCGCCGGCCTTCAAAACATCATCCGCTGAAGATCAAAGTATCATCCGCCGGAACCTAGTGGTATTAAGTGGTACAAAAAAAGAATGTGGAGACCGCTATGGCCTCCACATGATTAATGGAGTGAATATAAGGTTTGTCCGTCAGGTGGTGAATATCTATTTAATCGCTTTCTTAAAAGCTCTAATACTCTTCTTTATTGCACCATTCATATCTCCATATGTACTAAAAGAAAGCCCAAAAATACCATTACAAGAACCAAGAACTTTTTCCGTTGTGTAGTCTAAAATATTAATTGTAGCTACAGAATTATCATGAGTTTGACTTCCTGATAATTGCAAAACCATTAATTCCCTCTTTTGTTCTTCTGTCATATTGTCTACATCTGTTAATTTCACTTCCTTAAGATATGACTCTTGTATTGCCTGTTGGAGTTGTACTCTAAAATTCATCAATGAGGCATCACCTCCTCTATCTTTTGAATCATCTATCAGCGCATACTTATATCCCTTAATTGGCGTATATGAAGTTACAACAGATTTATTTGCACAAGATAAAAATAGAAAAACTACTATTACAATTAAAAAAAATCTTGATTTCATATTTAAATTCGATAAATAAAAAGGCGGAACCATTCGATACTTATCTAATCTCTGGTACCGCCAAGTAACCATAAACGGAAACAAGCACGAATAGTCCACGCCTATCAAGCGTGAACTTTCAACTGCTTGCTCTTTCCGTTTCGAAGATTTGGCGGTTTCGAGATTAAAGAACAAGAGCAAAAGCTCAAATATCTATGTAATAAGTACGAACAGAAACGCTATTCTGTAAGTTAATAATTTGATTGTTATTAATTCTCTCTGTGGCCTTGTGGGGCTGAGCCTCATCTTGCAGGCCGGTAGCGTTCTTTGTTCTTTTTCTTCTTCCTTGGCAATTGGTTTAAAGGGTTAAACAATATTATATTCTTCATTTATTTTATTCACGATGCAAAAATAATGGTTTTCACTGAAAGTTCCAAATATTCGGCCGTTGTTTTTCTTCCTCAACATTTGTCGTTTTACAACTCCTTCGAATCTTCTTCATCCGCAGCCTCATAGATGTTCCAATGACGCGAAGACCATTCTATGAGATTCAGTTCCATATTCTTGACCAGACCGACATCGACGATCTTTTCCGTGTAGCAAAGCTTGGGCCAGCCGTTAAAGAAAAAGCCGTAGTATTCGTTCTGCGTCAAAGAAACATCCTTATCTTTTAAGACTGTCTTCACGGAATCAACCAAATCACTTTTAATTTTACTCAGGCTGTCTGCCACATTCTCTTTCAGAAGCAGCGCGGCCGAATTGATGCCTAAATCCATTGCATCTTCTACTGGTATGGTAACCACAGACTTTGTCATGACGGCATAGTCGCCCTCAATATCATTGTCATCCTCCTGTTCTGTATAGCCTACCTTGGCTATAATATGCTGGGGATAACCGTTTTCAACGTCATCGAATTCCTTTTGCCCGATATCAAAAGCCTTGCCATGTACGCCGAAAAGCAAGTCCAGTTCATCATAGGCTTCCCGTATCTTGCTTTCTGTGGAAAACTCCACGAGCAACATATTTTCAAACTGCCGGCGAGAAATAATCGAGTCCAGGCCTGGTTTATTCTGATAAAACCAATCAAGAACCAGAGGTACGGCCTTCTTCATCATGTCGCGAATTTCGCGCCAATTCTCAATGTGTTGCACTTGTCCTAACTCGTCAGTCGTGAAAACACAATGTAAGTCTTTCGACTTTTTCCATAGTTCATCCATCAGTCCGTTCATGAGCGTGTCACTATCCACATTTGACACATGGCTTACCGGAATGTATTCCATGCGGTAGCCGTTGCTTGTGGAGTCGGTCACGACAATCATAAATTCATCGGAAATATCATAGGTCAGGATGGTATCGTTATCTGTTATTTTCTGCTTTAACTGATGATTCCTGAAAGTCATGGTATCATTCTTGCAGAAATAACCAACCACGTTGATGGCCGAGTCTGACTCTTGCTCCAAGGTCACGCCTTGCGCATTCACCGTGAGTACTGTGAAAAACAGGACAACAATTGCTATAAAAAACTTTCTCATTTGGACAATATAAGTTATAAGGTGTGCAAAGGTAGCAAGAGTTTCTGAAGAACGCATCTTTTCTGCGTTAAAATATAGAAATTGCGGGAAACAAAATAGGTGAGGTCGTTTGGCCTCACCTATTTTATATAAAGGTCTTGCGACGATTAGTCGTTCAGCTTAGCCTTGATGAACTCGCGGTTCAGGCGGGCGATGTTCGAGATGCTCTCGTTCTTCGGGCACTCAGCCTCGCAGGCGCGGGTGTTGGTGCAGTTACCGAAACCGAGTTCTTCCATCTTCATCACCATGTTCTTGGCACGCTTAGCAGCCTCGGGACGCCCTTGGGGAAGCAAAGCCAGCTGGCTGACCTTCGAACTGACGAAGAGCATGGCAGAGCCGTTCTTACAAGCGGCTACACAGCAACCGCAACCGATGCAGCTGGCAGCGTCCATAGCCTCGTCGGCATTCTCCTTCGGGATAAGGATGGCATTGGCATCCTGAGCCTGACCGGTGCGGATGGTGTTGTAACCACCGGCAGCGATAATCTGGTCGAAGGCATTACGGTTGACCATGCAGTCCTTGATGACGGGGAATGCAGCGGAACGCCAAGGCTCCACGGTAATCACATCACCGTCGTTGAAACGGCGCATGTAGAGCTGACAGGTGGTAGCACCGGTAGCTGGTCCGTGGGGGTGACCGTTGATATAGAGCGAGCACATACCGCAGATACCCTCGCGGCAGTCGTGGTCGAAGACGAAAGGCTCCTGGCCTTCGTTGATGAGTTCCTCGTTGAGGATGTCGAGCATCTCCAAGAAGGAAGTATCATCAGGGATGTCGTGCATCTCGCGTACGTCGAAGTGGCCCTTCTCGCGGGGACCGTTCTGACGCCAGTATTTTA
>Ga0256407_10004837_pt1 | contig 22049 bp, 15 predicted proteins | sample RumenRJG_04DNA_FD_193489 | JGI IMG/M metagenome (GOLD analysis project Ga0256407, IMG submission 193489) | Bovine rumen microbial communities from Lethbridge, Alberta, Canada - RJG_04 | ecosystem: Host-associated > Mammals > Digestive system > Stomach > Rumen | place: Canada: Alberta... | reverse complement strand
TCTCGGTGATGAATAACTTAACTTCTTCGCCTTTCGCCTCTTCTTTGCCAACCAACGCCGAATAGGTTGGAAGTGTGATGGCTATTCCGTAACCGACGCCAGCAGCTTCTATCACAGCTTCCGTCGGGTTCAAATCAGTCAATATGCCTTTAATATATTCTATCATAATTCACAGCTCTCAATGGTCAGTTTCCCGCGTACACGCGAAAAAGCGCTGCAAAGGTACAACAAATTTTGCATATATGCAAGCGTTCGGGCATTTTTCCTTAATTTTTGTAAAAAATTGTTAAATAATCTAATAGGAAGACACAACTATGACAAAGAAACAATATATTGAACCTTCCATACAGGTATTATGCATCAACAACCCAAGTCTGGTAATACAAGTGGCGGTTCGTGCAATAATGCGCGAAAAATGCACAGGGATTTAAATTGGGAACACATGATAACCACGTTTAAATATGCGTTAAATACCGTTTAAATACCGATAAACTATTAATTAAAAAAATGCGAAAATCGACCCTCACAAGTCGCTTTTTCGCTTTTTTTTCTTGCATATATCAAACTTTTGTAGTATCTTTGCTCCGAAATTCATATAAAATGTTTATGCGGCACCAATCATCCACACGGTTATTTTTCTGTACATGCTTGGTAATGAGCATTCTGTCATCGTGCAACTACGAAAGGGATCGAGAATCTCAATTATTACATGAGTTGGATGAATGTATTGAGAGTCGGTCGCAGTATTATGCCCTTCGCGAGCACCGGATAGACTCGATAAAAAACAAGCTCCGGAATTGTATAACGGATAGTGCCTATTTCGAAGAGTGCGGACGGTTGGTGGAGGAATATAGGTCCTACGACTTGGATAGTCAGCTCTATTATACAGAAGAACGTTTACGTATAGCATCCACTCCTTTTGAGAAGCAAGTATCGCTTCTCAACTATTCGGAGGTTATGATGCGTAGTGGTATGTATCACGAAACCATTTTATATATGGACTCAGCACTCTTTCAACCCCTTGATCCCGTGTTAGATCCTTATTACAGCCATTTGCGTCGTACCTTATATGGCTTAATGGCTGATTTCTCCATATCGCTTAAAGAAAAACAACATTATACTGAAATCACTCAGCAGAAACGTCTATTGATGATGTCGGTTCATCCAGAGGGCTCATTTTTCCACGAACTCGTGCGCGCAGACTATTTGCGGGTGGCTGAACTATATGATTCCGCACTCCATGTGATGGACTCCTACGAGGCACAACATCCGATAACAGGGCAGGATGAAGAACCTATATTTGCTATTACGCGCGCACAAATATATCATAAGATAGGAGATAGGCAGCAGGAGAAACACTATCTGATCATTTCCGCTCTTGCGGACCTGCGAAATTCTATCAGAGAGTATGTCTCGCTACGCGAACTGGCTGTCCTTCTCTATGAAGAGGGGGACATTGACCGTGCTTTCCGCTATTTGCAGTGCGCTATGGAAGATGCTTTGGAAGCAAGTGAACGTGTGCGGTCGATAGAAATGAATACGGTATTCCCGGTAGTAGAACAAGCGTATTTGCAGCAAGTACAGCGCAGACAATATTGGATGTTAATTGGAATAATCAGTAGTTCCATATTATTGATAGTTTTAATCATCTACTTCCTCTATGTGATCAAAAAAGGTAAGCAGTTATCCGCTCTAAACAAACGTTTGGAGAAGAGCAATGAAGAACTTAAAGAGAGTAATCGTATCAAGGATGCCTATGTGGGGCGGTATATGGAGACGGCATCGCTTCTAATTGACCGTTTTGATAATTATCGTAAGCAACTCAAATCATTAGCGCATAAACAGCAGTTCAAGCAACTCACAGATATTGTGGACTCACAACGATACACTCAGGAGCAACTGAATGCCTTTTACCATGATTTTGATGAAGCTTTTTTGAATCTCTTCCCTGATTTTGTGGACAAAGTAAAGGAACTATTAGTTCCTGAAGCGGAGTTCCGAATCAAGCAAGGGGAACAACTAAATACAGATCTGCGTGTATTATGCTGTATTCGTCTGGGAATTACCGATAGTACGCAGATTGCTTCATTCTTGCGCTATTCGCTATCTACTATCTATAATTCTCGCACCCGTATGCGCAATTTGGCTAAGGGAAATCGTGACGAATTTGAGCAAAAAGTTACTACTTTGTAATAGTAGCCTAATTTCTGTTAAATCACTTAAAACGAGCAGTATATGAAAATTATGCGGCTCGTTTTTACTACTTTTTACGAGCGTGCTCTTGTGTGTATGGACAGAAAATAGTAATTTTGCAGCGTCAAACTGATTTTAATCTAATAATTAGGCTTATGAAAACACATTTTCTTACTTTGGTACTGGCTGTAATGTTGGCAGTCGCACCGTGTTTTGCAAATCGTATTTATTTGATTGGTGATGCTACATCGGGAGGATGGTCCTTGGACAATGCCGCGCTGATGGAGCCGACTTCGGATGGCGTGTATGAGTGGGTTGGTGATTTGAACACCGGTGCACTCAAGTTCGTTACCCATCACGATTGGTTGCCTTCGTATGGACCAGCTGCGGATAATACAGCACTATCTATCGGTACCGTTGATTTGGTAATTCGTTCTGCTAATGCAGATCCGGACAATAAATTTGCGGTTACTGCCGGACGCTATGCACTTAAGATTGATATGTCCGGAGCAAAGCCGCAACTGACAGTAGCTGATGGAACCGGGATGGCGGATAAGGGATTGAATACCTATTATCCGGAGATTATCTATGCAATCGGCTCCGCTACAACAGCTGGTTGGGTAGTGAAAAACGCAATAGAGATGAGGGAGAGCGCCTTTAATTCAGGTAGCTACGAAAAAGTACTCACGCTCAATTCCGGCGAAATGAAGTTCCTTCACCAGAAAGATTGGGGTGCCGGTTATGGCGCTACGGTTGTAAATGATCCGGTGAATGGTGCCGGATCATACACTATAGCCGCTTTGGATGATTCCGATAAAAAATTTGCTGTGACTATGACTGATGCTACCGATTACAAAGTGACGGTTAATGCGGCAACAAGTTCGATGACGCTTTCTTATTACCCGGAGCATTTGTATATCATCGGTCCGGCAGTGGGCGGATGGAGTTGGGATGATAATGCTAAAGAGATGAAGGTTGTCGGAGAAGGAGTTTTTACATGGACGGGTGTTTTGAGTGCAGGCGAGTTGAAGTTCTTTGCTGAGAAAGATTTCGGTAAAACGGCTTATGGCGCGACGGTGGCGGGACAAAAGATAGAAACTACCGGAGAATATGATTTGGAGAAATTGGGCGCGGAAGATAAAAAATTCATCGCTTCTGAGGCAAAAGTTTCCCTTACGGTGGACTTGAAGCAGATGAAACTTATATCAGTACCTGATACCGAAGCAGGTATCAGTATGGTGGCTGCGGACGGTATCATTCGTATCTATGATTTGACGGGTATGCTCCGTATCACTCTTCCGGCAAATGAAAATGTAACCGATAATCTCTCGAAAGGTATCTATATCTTAGTGAATGGTACTGAAAAGGAGAAGATAATTGTCCGTTAAACGTTATGAACAAAAAATCAATACCTATTACACTTATCCTCTTACTCGCCTGTGTCTTTCCTCTTTGGGCGCAAGTGAGTGGAGTGATTGTGGATGAAAAAGGTGAACCCGTCATTGGAGCCAGTATATTGGAGAAGGGTACGACCAATGGAACCATCACCGACTTTGATGGTAATTTCACGTTGAATGTCGCCGAAGGTGCTACACTGGAAATCAGTTACGTCGGCTATGCTTCGCAGTCTCTTCCCGCAGCAGCGAACATGAGAATTGTCATCAAAGAGGACACGGAGGTACTCGAAGAGGTGGTAGTTGTCGGTTATGGCGTACAGAAGAAAAGTGACTTGACGGGGGCTATCTCACAGGTAACGGAGAAAGATCTTCAGAAAGTGCCTGCGCCTTCTTTAGGTACAGCGCTGGAGGGACGTGCAGCCGGATTGCAGGTTATCGGCTCCGGTGCTCCGGGTAGCAATGTTAGTCTCAACATTCGTGGTATAGGTAGTATCAATAACTCCCAGCCGCTCATCGTCATTGATGGGGTTCCGACCGATGTGCCGCTGAATATGATCAATATGGACGACGTGGCAAGTGTGGACGTCCTCAAAGATGCTTCTGCTACGGCTATATATGGATCGCGCGGCGCGTATGGCGTGGTGATTATTACCACCAAGAAAGGTGAGAACGAAAAAGGGCATATTAATATCAAGGCATCTTTCGGTTTTGACCATATCCAGCGCACCTTACCCTTGTTGAAAGCGTATCAGTTTGCTTCGATGCATAATGAGATGATGGCTGCAGCCGGACAACCCCAGTATCCCGGTTATGCCGATCCTTTGGCGTTTGGAGATGGTACGGACTGGATGTCTGAACTATGGCAGTTTGCTCCGACCCAAAACTATAGCCTGAGTTACTCAGGAGGTACCAAGAAATCCAATTTCTATGTGTCCGGTGCTTACTATGACCAAAAAGGTATCATCAAGACCACGGCGTACAAGCGTTTGACGTTGCAATTCAATCACGACACGCAATTATTCGATTGGTTGAAATTCGGCCATAAGCTCAGCCTCAACCACGATATCAAATCCAGTGGTGCATACAATATTCAAAATACAATGCGCGCGTTACCTACACAGCCGATTTATAACGAGGATGGTACTTGGGCAGGTCCGGTAGGTTTGGCGATGTATGTTGGGGATATTGCGAACCCGATAGGAAAGATGAAGGAGAACACCAGTGCTACCAAGGGTTACAACCTATTAGGAAATATTTATGCGGAGATAAAACCGGTGGATTGGCTGATTTTCAAGACAACATTCGGTATTCAAGCATTGTTCTGGGATAAGGAAGGTTGGACTCCTAAGTATGATTGGCAACCGATTGCGCAACCCGAATCGGAAGCAAGCCGTAAATTTGATAAGAGTATAACATGGCTTTGGGATAACACGCTTACCTTTGTCAAGACCTTCAAACAGAAGCATAATTTCACCGCCATGATCGGTTCTTCCATGCAGGCGAATACCTATGAGTTTATGTCCGGTTCTGTACAAGGTTTCATTTCTGAAACAGCCAAACAACTGAGTAACGGTCTTCTCGAACCGACTCTCTACGGCAATAAATCCGATTGGGCATTACTTTCCTTCATGGGACGTATCACCTATGGCTATGACAACCGCTATTTAGTGACGGCTACCTTCCGTGCAGACGGATCGAGTCGTTTTGCCAAGAAAAACCGTTGGGGCTACTTCCCCTCTGTGGCATTGGCATGGCGTATGAGCGAGGAGCATTGGTTCAAGAAAACATTCTGGCTCACGGATCTCAAACTGCGTGCCGGTTATGGCCAGACGGGTAACCAAGCCAGTGTAGGCAACTACGCTTACGCAAGCCAACTGCAGACCGTTCAGTATGTGTTCGGCGATAAGCAAGTACCCGGTCTCGCTCCATGGGTACTGCCTAATCCCAATGTGCGTTGGGAAACGGTGGAGCAGTATAACGTAGGTGCCGATTTTGCGCTCTTTGATCAACGCTTACACGCTACCGTCGATTGGTATATCAAGAATACAAACGACATGCTCGTGCCGATGTCGGTACCCATCAGTAGCGGTTATTCGGACGAAGCAGTACCGAGTATCAATGCCGGACGGATGCGCAACACGGGTGTGGAGGTCAGTCTGAACAGTTTGAACTTCAAAGGTGATTTCACCTGGACCACAACCGTCAATTTTGCTTATAACCGCAACCTGATTCTTTCGCTCAATGATAATGTACCGATGTACTTCGATTGCAATGTGCATAAGATCGGTTATCCGGTTGCTGCTTTCTACGGCTATGTGACGGATGGTATCTTCCAGACGCAAGAAGAAGTGGATATGCATGCCGTACAGACGATCGGTAGCGATCAGTACACCAGTACCCAACCCGGTGATATCCGTTTCAAGGATCTCAACGGCGATGGTGTAATCAACGAAGATGACCGTACTATCCTGGGTTCTCCGACCCCGACATGGACATTCTCTATGAATAACCGCTTTGAGTTCTATGGGGTCGATATAGAGATCTATCTGCAAGGTGCAGCGGGCAATAAGATCTATAACGGTAACCGGGCTACACTGGAGGCGATGTCCGTGGCGCAGAACCAGATGGCTACTGTCCTCGATCGTTGGCGTCCGGATAACCCGACGAACACCATGCCGCGTGCCGTGTTCTCCGACCCGAATAAGAACAACCGCGTCAGTGACCGTTTCTTGGAATCCGGTGACTACCTGCGTCTCAAGAGTATCACGATAGGTTATACCCTGCCTAAGAAGTACACAAAGAAAGCTCTTATGGAAGAGGTGCGCTTCTCGGTTTCAGGACAAAACCTCTATACACTGACCCGTTACAAAGGACTCGATCCTGAGGTCGGAGGTAGCGGTATTGACAGCAATGTCTATCCTCTCACCCGTAATTTTACCTTTGGTCTTAATATAACCTTCTAATGCATATGACTATGAGAAAAAAGATATTGTGTATCATATTAACAGCGTTAGCAGTTGCATCCTGTAACTTCTTGGATCGCCATCCTTGGGATTCAGTCGATACAACAAACGGATTCCAAACAGCGGCAGATGCGGAAGCTGCCGTGAATGCATGCTACCAACCGCTCCAATGGGCGAAACTCTATAACATGCGCATCTGGACAACGGATATCATCGCCGGTGAAAGTGTAGTAGGTGCCGGAGGTGGTGAAGACGGTATAGAGACAGTGGATCTGGCGAACTTCATTGCCAATGCAGATAACTTTGCTGCGTTGGATCTGTGGCGTGGACCTTCACCGGGTATCTTACGCTGTAACTTCGTACTTGAGAACGTGCCGAATATGCAGATAGATACCGATCTCAAGAATAGAATGCTCGGAGAAGCGTATTTCCTGCGTGCCCATTACTATTTTATCTTGGTTCGTCTTTTTGGAGGTGTACCGATGCCTACGAAACCGTTAACTTCGGATAGTGAACTAAAGATGCCGCGTGCTTCGCTGGATGAGATCTATGAACTTATTATCAGCGATTTGAATGAAGCTATCGTCCGTCTGCCACAACGCAATAGTTACGGCAGTACCGATATAGGAAGGGCTAGCAAAGAAGCAGCAATGGCAGAACTGGCACGCGTACACCTTACCTACACGCGTAACTATAGCGAAGTGGTGCGTCTCTGCCGAGAGATAACCGCAATGGGCTATCAACTGGCTCCCGACTATGCCGATAATTTCAATCCTGCCAAGCAGAATGGAGTGGAGTCTATCTTTGAAGTCCAGTACTACGGTAAAACCAATTATGATTTCTGGTCGAATGAGAATCAATCTTCATGGATTAGTACGTTCCAGGGACCTCGTAACTCAGGCATGGCTGCCGGTTGCTATGGTTGGAACCAACCTACCGCTGAGTTCGTCAGCCAATACGAAGCGGGCGACCTGCGCAAAGATAAAACAATTTTCTATGCAGGCTGTCCAACATTCGATGGTTATACTTATTCCAGCTCGTATTCTACAACCGGATATAATGTCCGTAAGTTCCTCTTGACCAAGAATCAGTCTCCTAACTATAACACCTCTAACCAGAACTGGGTCGTTACTCGGTATGCAGATGTGTTGCTTATGGAGGCAGAGGCGCTCAATGAGTTAGGACTTACTTCGGATGCAGAAGCACCCCTCTATCAGGTACGCAAGCGCGCGGGACTCACTTCACGGGCGCAAGTCGAAGGACTGACCCAAGAGCAGATGAGAGAGAAAATTATTCATGAGCGTCGTATAGAACTCGCCTTTGAGGGACATCGATGGTTCGATATGATCCGCTATCCGGATAACTATGCGCTGACTTTCTTGCATTCTATCGGAAAGACATCTGCTACAACAAAGCATCTGCTTTTTCCCATCCCGCTGCAGGAAATAGAAGCGAATGACTTATTAACCCAAAACCCTGGATACTAATATGAGAAATATGAATACAAGAAAAATATTCTATCCGCTGTACGCTGTACTCTGTTTCCTTTGTCTCTTTTTTGTTAGCTGTGAGAAACCCGGTACAGATACTCCGCGTGATGAGGCTTTAGTCCTCAAAGTATCGTCGGATAGTGTTTCCTGCGTGCCGCGTATGGGTGAACAAACGGCGCTGCAAATCCAATGGACTGCCGGCACCAATCATGGTACGGGATCTGCTATCTCTTATACCATCGTTATAAGCAATGAGCAAACGACGATGGACTTGGAGATTGGCAAAACGGCAGACCGAACACTCTCCTTTACGCATAAACAACTCTCTGATTCGCTCCGTAAATATTTCGCATATATGGAGGATGAAGTATGGTATGAATTCGACATATATGTTAAGGCTAAGGTTCTCATGACCGGAGAAGAACAAAAATCGGATGCGGTCAAAGTAATCATCGCTCGCTTCCCGTCTCTTGTTATGGACTTATACTTAGTGGGCGATGCTACGCCTAACGGATGGACGCGTGAGCGGGCTACACCGATGATACAAAATGCCGTCAATCCTTCTCTCTTCTCGTGGAAAGGACTGTTGCGTAAGGGTGAATTTAAGATCCTGACCTCTACGGCTGACTGGTTACCTTGCTATGTCCGTGATGAGGATGATGCTTCTATCATGCATTATCGTAAGACAGAGGCAGATTATCCGGACTTCAAATGGGAGATCGCGAATGCCGATAACTATACTATCGATGTGGATATCAAGGCGCTGACAATCTCTATCAATAGTGTCGGCGGCGAGATATACAAACATGTTTATATGATTGGTGAGGCTACGCCCGGAGGATGGAGTTGGGATAATATAACCGAGTTGGAGCACCCCGAAACCAATATCTTTACCTACGAAGGATTCCTTAAGCAAGGTGAGATTAAATTCCCTACGGAACTCAAGTCTGATTGGTCCGGTGAGATGCTCTATGCGCCTTCTGCCGATTGTAATCCGGCTAAGAATGGCACCTTCGATGCCCATAAAGGCGAACCCGACAATAAATGGGTCATCCCTTCTGCAGGCGACTGGAGTATAACGATCAATATTAAGAATACAACCATATCTTTTGTTAAATTATGAGAAACATGATGATCATAGCCGCATTATTGTTGGTAGGATGTAATCTTATCAGCCCGGAACACGATCCTATAACCTATGGTGAGACCTATGTGACCCATCTCTTAAGTACCGATAAGGCGTGCTATGCACCGGGGGAGACCGTTTCCTTCTCGCTCAATGCCTTGCCGGAGGGACGCGCTACCATTCGTTATCAACACATTGGAAAAACCATAAGCGAAGAGACGCTCACATCTCTGACTTGGACTTGGCAACCGCCAACGGATGACTATCAGGGTTATATGGCTGAACTTCACGGGGTGTCGAATGGTATGGATACCATCTATTCTACGATAGGAATAGATGTGTCCTCCAATCCAGCCCGATTCCCGCGTAACGGCTTTCTCTCCGCCTATGGCAATTTGTCCAAGAAAGAGATTGCAACCGTCATGGACGACCTCAACCGATATCATATCAACTATGTCCAGTTCCAAGACTGGCATTGGAAACACCATCACCCGCTGGGCGGTTCGGTTACCCAACCCATGGAGGTCTGGACGGATATCATATCGCGCAACTGTTATCGCTCTACGGTGCAAGGATACATAGACGAAGCGCACAAACGCGGCATGCTTACGCTCTATTACAATCTGTTATACGGTGTCTTGGAGGATTATCAGTCTGACGGAGTTAGTAGCGAATGGTTGGTTTATACCGATAAACAACATCGTAATCCGGATAAGCACCCGCTGGGTTCGCCATTTAAGTCCTCCATCTATATAGCTAACCCTCATAATGCGGATTGGTGTGACTTTATCTCCGCTCGCAACGATGAGGTGTTTGCTGTCTTTAACTTTGACGGATGGCAGATTGATCAACTCGGAGGCAGAGGAACGCTCTATGACTATAGCGGGAATCAAGTGGATTTACCTTCCGCGTTCGGCAATTTTATTAATAAGATTAAAACCGATCAACCAACCAAACGCCTTGTCATGAATGCAGTCGGACAGTATGGTCAAGAAGGACAAATAGCAGCATCGCCCGTTGATTTCTGTTATACAGAGGTATGGAATCATAGTGACAGCAAAGGGTATTCTATCTTCTCTGATATCATCACCAATAACTACGATTGGTCAAATGGCAAACAGACAGTCCTTGCCGCTTACCTCAATTATCAATACGGTCGTAAGGGGCGTGGATGGTTCAATACTCCCGGTATCATCATGGGAACCGCTGCCGCGATGGCTTGGGGCGGAACGATACTGCAGATGGGTGAGCATATGCTGTGTAATGAGTATTTCCCGAATGATAACCTCTCTATGTCCGGTGAACTCAAACGGGCTATGATTGCTTATTATGACTTCACCGTTGCCTACGAAAATCTCCTTCGCGAGGGAGATAACTCAACGTGGTTTGGTGTGGATGCAACCAGTAGTAAAGCAATCTTCAACCAATGGCCGCCGGTGAAGAATCAGATTGCTACCGTAGGGCGCCATGTCGGTGAACGGGATGCGATTCATATGCTCTCTTATCGCAATGCTACACATCTGGACTGGTGCGATACGAATGGAGACCAGGGCGAACCTGATCTAATCAATGATATGGATGTGACTATCTCACTCTCGCGTCAACCGGTTCGCGTTTGGTTCGCTTCTCCGGACTATCAGCAGGGAGCAGCAATAGAGATGGATTTTGATTATGCGAATGGTAAACTCTCATTGATCTTGCCTGCGATTAAGTATTACTCAATGATTGTATGTGAATATTAATACACCTCTAATATGAAAAAATTACTTTGTATCCTATATTCTGTACTATGTATTCTTCCTCTCGTAGCTGTAGAGAAAGTCGAGTCCCCGTCTTTGAATCTTAAAGCATACTTCGATATCCGTGACGGTCGACCCGTCTATTGGTTGCTGCATAAAGGCGACACCGTCATCCGACCGTCATATCTCGGTCTGCAACTGCGCGGCGAACACTCCCGAGGCGATTTCAATAATTATAAAGCGGAGCAGACGATAGAGAGTAATACCAACGGCCTAATGAACGGGTTTGTGCTCGTCGGTTCGGAGCGCTATCGCTTCGATGAGACTTGGCAACCCGTATGGGGCGAGGAACGCTCTATCCGTAATCATTACAACGAGATGCTTGTCACGCTCAAACAACCGGACAAAGACCGCTCTATTCAAATTCAGTTCCGTCTCTACGATGACGGTCTGGGATTCCGCTATATCTTCCCGCAACAAAAGAACCTCAATTACTTCGTCATAGAGGAGGAGCAAACGGAGTTCGCTATGCCCGGAGATATAACGGCATATTGGATCCCCGGAGATTATGATACGCAGGAGTATGAATACACGCGCTCTAAACTGAGTGAGATACGTGCCATTCAGGAGAAAACAAGTAAGGTCAACTTATCCACTACCAATTTCTCCCTCACCGGAGTACAGACACCGATATTACTCAAGACCGACAGCGGTCTTTGGCTCAATATCCACGAGGCGGCATTGGTGAACTACTCGTGCATGCATCTCAACCTCGACGACCACAATATGGTTTTCACCTCATGGCTCACGCCGGATATCGATGGCACGAAAGGCCATATCCAGACCGATGCGGTCAGCCCCTGGCGTGTGATCATGGTAGGCGAGACGGCGAAAGATATCCTTGCTTCCCGTATCGTGCTCAACCTTAACGAGCCTTGTAAGATTGAGGACACCTCATGGATCAAACCCATGAAGTATGTCGGTGTGTGGTGGGAGATGATCGCAGGCATGCGTGATTGGAGCTACACGTGGGATTTCCCTTCTATCCATATCGGTGTCACGGATTATTCCAAAGCCAAACCCCACGGACGGCATGGAGCTACCACCGAGAATGTCAAGAAATACATCGATTTTGCTGCCAAATACGGTTTCGACGGTGTACTTGTCGAGGGATGGAACATAGGTTGGGAAGACTGGTTTGGAAACGAGAAAGATTTTGTCTATGATTTCGTCACTCCGTATCCCGATTTCGATGTGGAGGGTATCCATGACTACGCCAAGTCCAAAGGTGTCAAGATGATCATGCACCATGAGACTTCGGGTGCTATCCGTAACTACGAGCGCTGGCTCGATACGGCGTACCAGTTCATGAATAAATACGAGTACCCTGCCGTCAAATCCGGTTATGTAGGCAATATCCTGCCCATCGGCGAGCACCATTACTCCCAGTTCATGAATAACCATTATCAGTACTGTATCGAGAAAGCCGCCAAATACCATATCATGGTCAATGCCCACGAGGCTGTTCGTCCTACCGGTATCTGCCGCACCTGGCCGAACCTGATCGGCAATGAGTCCGCACAGGGAACGGAGTATCAGGCTTTCGGCGGTTCGGCGCCTAACCATACCACCATGCTGCCTTTCACACGTCTCATCGGTGGTCCGATGGACTATACGCCGGGTATATTCGAGAACGACATCCATAAGCTGAACCCGAATAGTCATTCCTGGTGTAACACTACGCTCTGTAACCAACTCTCGCTTTATGTGACGCTCTACAGTCCGCTTCAGATGGCAGCCGATCTGCCGGAGACCTATGAGAAATTCTTGGATGCCTTCCAATTCATCGTCGATGTGCCGGTAGAGTGGGATGAACCCTATTATCTGGAGGCAGAACCCTACGAGTATGTCACTATCGCCCGTAAGCAGAAAGATAAAGATGCATGGTTCGTCGGTTCTACCAACGGTACGGAACCCCGTATCGCGACCATCGACCTCTCTTTCCTGCCTGCCGGTAAGAAATATACGGCTACTATCTATGCCGATGCCAAGAATGCCCATTATAAGACCAATCCGCAGGCTTACAAGATAACAAAGAAAACTGTGACGAGCGAGACCCAACTCCAACTCTTCACAGCAGCCGGTGGTGGATGTGCCATCAAGATTGAACCGAAAAATGAATAACATCTTAAATATAGTATTATGAAAAAATTCTTTTTACTTGGGGCAATAGCCCTGTTAGGCTCACTAAGTTTGTGGGCAACAACGTATCCGACAACGATGTATATGATTGGTGACGCCACGGCTGCCGGATGGTCATTAGGCACACAAGCAATGACGACTGTATCCGATGGCGTTTATCAGTGGTCGGGTGATTTGACCGCAGGAGAATTAAAATTCGCCAAGAATGGTGCGAGTTATGGCACGCCAAGTGATTTCTGGGGACCGACAACGGTTGGCGCAGCGCTCACGAATGAAGGCGGCACGCATGCCATCGTAAACTTAGCAGGTGGTGATAAAAAATTCAGTGTTACCGCCGCCGGCACGTATAAGATCATTTTGAATCTCGTAAGTAACACCCTCACAGTCGGTTATCGCAGTGAGTCCGGGCATCATCTCTATTTCAAAAACAAAAACACCGGTGATGCTTGGAATGCGGTCTATCTCCGTATAGGACGTAGTGACCATGTTTATACAGGGGCATTCACACGTATTGGGGATTCCGATTGGTGGCAATGCGAGACGCCGGATTATTTCTGTTATACCACCTTCACCATTATCGATAATAATGATGCTACTGCACCGGTAACTACCTGTCCGAGTGGTTCGAATCGTCTCTATAAATATACGAAAGATATAACAGGTGATCATTGGTACACCCTCGGTGAACACGAAGGAACAAGTGGTTCAGATAAAAGTCGCTATTGGACTCACCAAGATTCCGAATCCCCTCTGGCTAACAAATATAGTATTACGGCTAATAAGTATGTCTTCTATGATAATACTCAGACCCAATGGGAGAATGTGTATCTGCGTGTAGGACGCTCGGATGCGGTAGGTATGAGCAAGCATTGTGCTACATACGCATTCACGCAAATAGGCGAAACGAACTATTGGTACTTGAAAACTTCTGAATATAATGATCTTCAGGCATGGACGATTACAAACACGGATGCCAATAGTGGTGATAGTCACACTGTTTATGATCTTCCGGCTGATGCAGAGCGACTGTATTATTTCGACCAAAATGGTATCAATACGGATGTTTATTATAAAGCCACAGGAGCGGCAGCACAGGGAACAAGTGCAACGGGTGTCAAATACTGGGCAAATACCTCTACACAAGATTCATACACTGTTTATCTCGTGCCGGAAGAGCTGTTTGGTGCAAACTGGAATGCATCGTCGTCCGTCAACCTGGAAGTCGAGTATCTGCATGTCGGCGAGTCGGGTGATCTGATAAAGGAAAAGGCTATGAGTCCTGTCAGTGTAGGTTCGCATATATATGGAGTTACATTCCATATTCCTTTCCCGATGCTGTATAAGATGAACTTTAAACGGTATCAGGGTCAAGACTACAAAGAAACCTACACGGTCTTCTACGATGCATACAAGAGTGCCGATGTATGGAACGGTAAGATTTTCAGCAGAGGGCAGAACGATGCACGCGCTACGGAATGGTTCCCGTACCCCAAACAAGCAATCAATAGCACATCCGGTCACACTATCATCTTTGATAACACCAAGACCGCTTGGGAACATCCCTACCTGCGTATCGGACGCACCAAAGCACACGGTTTCAGCAATAACCATATGACATCCTATGCGTTCACGCAAATCGGAACTTCCAACCTGTGGAGTTGCCCGACGCCGGACTACACCGAAGCCGAAGCATGGACCATCACCAATACCAACCAAACAGGTGATATCGCTGTCTTTGCATCCGAAGCGGCGGTACAGGCAACCATGCAACGCGTCTTGTATGATCGTGAAGATATAAACGGCGATATCCTCGTAACCGCTACGGGAGATGCGAAAGCAGGGGATGACCCGTTTGAAGTACCTTATTGGTGGTGTACGAAGCAAAATGGCAAGCCCTCATTCACCATCCGCTTTGTGAATGGAGAAGAGGAACTGCAAAGTTCGTCCGTTACTTGTGGCGAGATGCCTTCGTATGCCGGTGCAACACCCGCTAAAGAGCATGCAGAGTACAACTACTCCTTCGTTGATTGGTCACCGGCTATCGCTCTGGCTACCGAAGATGTTACTTATACGGCTACATTCAACCTCGACGGTTATAGTCGTAATGTAACGAGTGGCTATTATGGTACGATTTGCCTTCCGAAAGCAGCCGAATCATACACCGGTGCAGTCATGTTCCAACTGGTGGACAAAACAGCCGATGACGGTATCATCATCGAAGAAGTGGATGCTATGGAAGCAGGTAAACCCTATATCTTCATGGCCGATGCCGATCAAGTCAACGTCACTTTCACCGGCGATACAGAGGATGCGCAAACCGTGAACGGATTAGTCGGATATATAGGAGATGACTTCTCGCTTACACCCGATGGCTCTAATCGTTACATCTTGGCATATAACAAGATATGGATGGTCGATGAGGCGATCACGATGACGTCCAATCGTGCCTATATCGACATGAGCCAGATCGCTTCTCTGCCCCACAAAGCAGGCAAACGCCGTTATGTCATCAATAGCAAGAATGTATCTACCGGAATAGATGAGATAGTTAATCCGCAATCATCAGATTGTAAAATGATCAAGGATGGACAACTCATCATCATCCGTAATCAATCGGTCTATAATGCACAAGGACAACTAATTCAATAATCCACCATAAAGAACAATATCACTATGAAAAAGACTATGTATAGTACTCCAAAAGTGAATGTGGTACAGATGGTAGCAACTTCCATCATGAATCCGGGTAGTGTCAGCACGATCGAGAAAGGCGGTAATGTTAGCCAAATGACCGATCCGCCAATAGTGTTTTAATTCAATATTTTCTTGGAAGCGATCCACTTCGGTGGGTCGCTTTTTCGCTTTTTTTCTCGTCAGAGTCGCGGAGTTTTTTGCGGCAAAGTACGCGTAGAGCGAAGCGCACATCAACGGCATCCACGTCAAACAAGGAGAAACGCTCCTCGTTCCTGCATCCGAAAATGTTCTCTACATCTTCGGCAACGCTACCTTCCTGACAGCTACGATGTAGCAAACTTTTTTCTTTTGTGCCGACTGCGTCCGGCATGCTTCTTTCTTTGACAAAAACGAAAAAAATGACACATTTGAATACATTTCATGCCAAAATCCTTGCATATGTCAGAAAAAAGTAGTACTTTTGCAAAGTTTTTTTACATATTGCTAAATTAGGATTCCTATGCTTACGCACTGTACATACGGCGCTCATAGCCAACGAATTACCTCTGCTGCCATATGGGGGGGTATTCGCATACCTCGCCTCCGCAGACCTATTGTAAGCACCCCACAGACCAACGCAACGCTATCACAGGCGGTGCCCGTAATTCGCGGGTGCCGCTTGCGTGTATATATTGATAATTTTTGACTACATACATAATGAAGAAAATCTACACTCAGCCACGCATAGAAACCGTGGCAACCACTCCGCAGCAGATGCTCTGCGCCAGCGGAGGCATCCAAGCGCAAATCTCCGGTTACAGCACAAATACCGGCGGCGGTTTTACCCAGACTTTTGCATGGCTGGCAGGCGTAGTCTGCTCGTCGCTGCTGTTCTTGGGAACGGCCTGTTCTACCAATAACCCCGACCAGCCCAAGCAGCAGGCGGAACTCAAGCCCCGCACGCTGATAGTGCAAACCTCACCCCAGCCCTCTCCTCAAGAGAGGGGGATTCAGCGTCTCCCGCAGGCAACAATCACAGAGAACGGGAATGTGCTGGATGCCCTGTGGAATAAAGACGATGCGGTCTTCTACCGCAATCTGAGCTATAGCAATGACTACTATGAAGACGATGATGAAAAACCCCTCTACGGCGTCCTCGAAGCGGACAAGGCGGAGCGTATAGCATCTTTCGCGGGTGACCGCGTATGGTGTGCGAAAGACGACCAATTGGCACTCATCTATCCGAAGATTGATAAGTCGGCAATCGATGTCTCGCTTGTGGAGAGCCAACTGACAGCGGAGTACACCATCTCCGTAGCAGGGCAGGACGGCTCGTTGGAGACTTTGGCAAAGGATTTCCACCATATATACGGTATTGCGAGTGTAGTGTCCGTTACGGAGACCACCGCCAATGCGGAGCTGGCGCAGATGAAGAGCCTGATGACGGTCTGCAAGTTCTCCTTTGAGGACAAAAACCACCCGGGGACGTCGCTCCCGATCAGCACGCTTGAAATCAAAATTGGCGGCGAAGCCTACTACGTCAACACTTATCCGCAACAGGGCACGGTGTCCATCGCGCAGAACGTATCCGCATGGGATGTATCCGTAGATCCGGAGTGGAAAACCACCGGCGAAGGCGGCAAGCCGCTCACCATTGACACAAAAGGGGTAAATCCGACGGAGGTCTATGTTGCGCTGTTTCCGGACATGGGAGCAACCTATTCCTTCACCGTCACTAACTCCGACGGCACCTACACCGGCACGGCTACCGCCGTCCTTAAAGAAGGCGAGTTTGTGCCTGCCACCGGGCTAAAGCTCGTGAAGCAATAGAATCTCAAAGCTGACAGCTGAATGCTGACAGCCCCAATACGATCTTTGACATATTGGATTACCCCCATTACAGCAGCCCGGTCATATAGACAGGGAGGTAGAGAATGTCGTCTTTGATTTCCAGATCCTTGGTATGAAGAACAACGGGGCGGGTGACGTATTGGCTGAATTTGGCTATGCACTTCTTCAGGGACGACAGCGCATAACGTGGGGAAGATTTGACTTCTATCGGGCAGATATTCTTCCGCGAAGTAACGGAATGCTTGCTGACCAGAAAGTCTATCTCCATGGTATTGCCGGAGTCTTTGTCGTCATATTGGTAGAAATAATACAATTTATGCCCTGCCGCCTGTAGCATTTGTGCGACCATGTTTTCCATGACATAGCCAAGGTTGACTTCCAGTTTGCCATGCAGGATCCGTTCGTACACTTCTGCCGGCATACTTCCCTGCTCATCGAAAGCAAGTGAGAGGAACAAACCGGTATCAGCCATGTAGCATTTGAGCGTGGTGCGCTCTGTGTTCATTCCCAGCCCGATATTCGGGGCAAACGTATTGTAGCAGATATTGACAATACGCGAATCGCGCAACCAGAAAAAGGCACTCTCGTAGTGAATATACCTCGCGTTCTCGTTTATATCCGCCAATACAAAGCGGGTACCTTGTTTCTGCAACTGCGAGGGGATGGCTTCGAATATATCCGCAGCCTTGGCTTCTGCCCCCGTGGCATATTTATGAATATCGTCACGATACAGGGCAAGAATATTCTGCTTTATTTTCTCAGTCTGCCGGAAATCATGCGTATCGATATAGGTCTGGATCACTTGCGGCATTCCGCCCAACAGCATATACAGCCGGAAAAGATCCATCGCCTTGCGGTGCAACGGACCAAGCGGAGTCTGATTGGCGTAACAGTCTTTGATATAAGCCATCATCTTCCCGTTTCCTGTAGCCCACAGGAATTCCTCAAAATCCATCGGGTACATCGCCAGATGCTGCTCCTCAGAGGGGATGACGATATTCTTCACGTTCTTATGAATGCTGATGAGTGAACCGGTTTCGATATAGTCGTACCTGCCGTCTGCCACAAGATACTTGATGAGCGCACGCGCAGGGGGGAACTGCTGGACTTCGTCAAAAACGATAAGCGACCTACGCTCGACCAGTTCCACGCCGTAATGGATGGATAACATCTGGAACAACATATCCAACCGCGTAGCATAATCTTCAAAGAACGACAGCACAGCCGCTTCCGTATGGTTGAAGTCTATGATGAGATAACTTTCATATTCATTACGTGCAAACTCCTCTACAATGTAACTTTTCCCGATACGGCGTGCCCCTTCAATGAGCAATGCACTCTTACCATTGGAAGACTGCTTCCAATCTACTAATTGAGAATAGATCTTGCGTTGCATATATAACTGTTTTTAACGTTTCTGACAATTTAGAAGAATTAAAAATTAACGTTTCTCGGTTTTATGATTGACTAATTTTTAACGTTTCCGGCTGCAAAGGTACAACAAAAATTGCACATATGCAAGCGTTCGGGTATTTTTTTGCCAAATAAAATGCAATTTTATCTGTTGTATGGGGCTATGAGACGTCTATGCTCGCATAAGAACGGCTTATAGACCTATGCAACAGGGAAAGCCGTCAGGCTTGGCAAAAAATGCCCGCGGTGGTATATGTCCGGCAGGACGCGACTGTACTTTCGAAGGGGTCCCCATGTATGGGGGAGGAGGTCGAAGGTACTAAAAATAAATGATATATGCAAGTAATTCCGCAAGAAATGCATCTTTTTTGTGCAGATTTTACATAAATATGCATTTTTTTAGTGCAGACAGGTAATCCAATAAAACGGTCCGGGATAGCCGGAATAACCAAAATTGTAAACAAGAAAACAAACAAAGCCAAAATTGTAAACAAGAAAACAAACAAATATAAACAAACAACAACATTTATGAAAACAAAATCGACAGTCGGAAGACTGATTACTCACTTATCGGAGTGGCGCGAGAGTGGCAACCAAAAGTGGCGCGAGAGTGGCGCGAGAGTGGCGGCTATGCTGCTCTTACTCTGCACCACCGCTATACCCGCATGGGCAAGCACTTCATGGAATACGACAAGGGATGATGAAGGCGGAGGGAAAGTGCGATACAGGGGAGAGTGTTCCGGTATTGCTGGTATAATGGATTTTTCGGGCTCTTTCGAGACAAAGAAAACGTTCAATCCTGATAATAACCAATTCTATTGGGAATTCACCGTGTTTGCGGGTTATGCTGATTATTACAGTCAGCCACATAATAACAGTGAGTATATTGGAGAAATCTATGTGATGACTGCTGACAGTCAGGTACATACGATAGCCAATTGGAAGAAAGAAAATTTAAAATGGAAAGAAGTATCCTATAGTATTACCGACAGCACATGGGGCTACATCCATGCTTCCAATTTATACGATTATAGATATATAACCATACAATATATGCCTTCCTCCAGAGCCTTTGAAGATGGCGTGAAGTGTATTATGATGAAAGAGAACGCAAAGGATAGGTTTTGGAACCTTTGGGCGTCTGTGCAATGGGACAAGAACATCGACTGCACGGCGCTCAAAGAGGGTTATCCGATGCCGAAGCTCTCTTCCGTATCATGGGGCACGGACGGCACCGTGCGGGGCGTGGCGACGAATGTTCCGGACAAACGCTCTGACAACCGTTTCAAGCAGTGGTACGAGGTGAGGGAGTATTACTACGATGGCGGAGAGAAGAGCACTTACCAGTACTTCTACACCTCCGACAGCAATGTGAGCATCACCGAAAAGAGCGGGGGCAAGATGGACATGGAGTGGAAATCCTGGCTCCGCACCCCCAACGCAGGGCATACCGAGTACGCCTACACCATGCCCGTCTATCTGAAATACCGAGGCGGTATGGATGTGAACTTGGGCGGGACTCTTGCGCATGACAACTACCTCAACCAGCCGTATATCACGGGCACTTATGTGCAGCCCTACACACGTCCTGTATCGGTAAGCACCGACTACAACAAATGGACCAAGGAGGTGACCGTCAGTTGGGAAAGAAACGAGACCGAGACCGCCTACGACGGCTCCACGACCAAGGACGTCAATTGCCGCACAGACGGCAAATGGTATGTGATCCGCTACGAGTCGGGCAAGCCCAATGACTACACCCTTGTCAATACGCTGAACGGCAATGCCTCCTCCCTGAAAATGACCGACAGTAACATTGAGTACGACAAGAAATATACGTATCGCGTCATCTTCCTGCCGGATATATTGGAGAGCACGTACAAGGACAAGCTGACGCAGCTGCCAGGTTACCAGCGCACCCGCAACGACTACGACCTTTGGATGGAGACAGACGAGGTAGAGACGAAGATGGAGGTGAAGATCGAACTCTGGCAGGACATGAAATACACCGCAGCGGTGCGTCTGAAATGGAACTACGGCATCGAGTTGGATGACCTGACGTGGCATATCGACTACCGCGATGCGGGCAGCAACAAGGCATGGCAGACGCGGAGCGAGGCACCTGTGGTGGACAAGAATCAGTCCGAAGCGATGCTGGATATTACCGGCAGCTCGGTCTGCGAACCGAAGGAGTACCGCGTGCGCGTCACGATCAACGGACGGGTACACTATTCCAATATCGCTTCCACCTCCGTGCCCGACAGCACGTATATCAGCGAGGTGGTTGCCTCGACGGGCACGGAAGAGAGTTCCGTGACCGTCAAATGGAAAGTGGTGAGCCCTGACAGGCAGTATGACATCTGGTACCGCGTGCTCCGCCGCGTAATCGGCGACAGCGAATGGACGCTGCTGACGGACGACAAGCACGGCACGGCTTCCGAATATACGTTTACTGATACGCGCGCCGTGGCAGGCTCGTACTACGAATACTCGGTAGAGGCGTACGGCGCGCAATGCGAGGCGCAGCTCACGAAGAAGAACGAAGTAATCGCTCCGGGCTTCAGTCAGGCAAACGCCACGATCACCGGACACGTCTCCTACGGCACAGGTACGGCAGTGCAGGGCGCGAAGGTACAGCTCTACAACGTGCCTACGGAGGAGAACGATATCGTACCGCAGTATTTCTCGCGCTATATCAGCGGCGCGGGCAAGGGTCTGCAATGGAGAGGCGACTCGACGCGGTATGCCTCGGTGCTGAACGGCGGCAAGGGCGTGACGCTCCAGTTGTGGGCACGCCCGAGCAGCTTCGGTGCCGACCAGCAGCAGCTGCTGCAACTCACGAACGCAATCGAATTGGGTATTAAGCGCAGCGAGGGTGTGTTCCACCTCTACGCCATCGACCGCTCGAACGGAGGCACCGACCTCACCGAGTTCCCCGCGCTGACGTTCTCCGCGACCGACTTCACCCATATCTCCGCTATTTACAGCGGCGGCAAGTGGCG
>Ga0256407_10004833_pt1 | contig 22061 bp, 7 predicted proteins | sample RumenRJG_04DNA_FD_193489 | JGI IMG/M metagenome (GOLD analysis project Ga0256407, IMG submission 193489) | Bovine rumen microbial communities from Lethbridge, Alberta, Canada - RJG_04 | ecosystem: Host-associated > Mammals > Digestive system > Stomach > Rumen | place: Canada: Alberta | collected... | reverse complement strand
TGGTAATTCTTCTACTGGTCTAACATTTAATTCAACTACACCTCTTGAATGAGAAATTGCAGAATAAATACTTTGCTCACTTAACCAAATTACTTTATATGGTATTGTATCATGGTTTTTACTAAAGAAACTTGTTTTTAACATATCAGTTGATACTTTAACATCACCTGCTATTACATTTGGCATTGAATGATTTGTTATTGTTTTTCCATCACGTATCATTAAAAAAAATGTTAAATTTTTATCTAACATTACTCTAGGAATAATAAAATTACATATGGCATTATATGCATTTTTAATATGTTTTGGTGGGATTTTCATTGTATTTGAGGCAAAGCATGAATAAGGTAATTCTTTATGATAATTTAAAACACTATTTAAATGAGATTTACTCTTTAATTCAACTTCTAAATAAATATTATCTAATGGTTTATATTTATCATTTGTCATTAATAACATGCATCTATCTGTACATTGAGGTAAAGGATCTAAATTTACATTTGTACATATTATATTACAAAAACTTTCTGATAATTTATAGACTGGTGAATCTTCCAAAGTAAAACTTATAAATATATGACTTCTTTTATTTTCTTCTTGTTCATCAGTATCAAGTAAACAATCTAAATGAACAGGATGAAAAGGTCTAAGACTAGTAATAGGAAAAGTAAATTTTTGCATAGGATTCATTTGATATCTATCTCTCAAAAGTACAGTAATAAAACCATCTATAGTAGATAATGAACTAGGTGGATAAAATAATAATTGTTGATTCCAAATAGGAAATCTATTTGCTTCAATACAAGGAGTCCTTACTGCAGTTACTTGATTAATATCAGAATTTTCATACATTGTCCAACCTACTTCAACATATGCTGAAGGCAAATTATTTTCTGTAGTTTTATTAAATGGTAAATGAATAGCAGAACGAACATCAATTCTTAATCTCCATATGAATTTTTTAGTAAAATCCATTTCAGGTAAAAGTTGTGTTTGATCATTTAATGTTTTTTCTTTAATATCTTCAGGTACTATAATTTCATTTAATAATCTCAATTGTACATTTAATTTACCAACAATAGCATTTTTATCTCCTTTTTTTCTGAATAAATCAATTCTTTGCATAATAGGAGTATTTGCAATATTTGTTAATGTTCCAGTTAAAGGTGCTAATTCTAACATATTTTCACCTAATAATTTTGCTTGTCCTGTTCCATTATTTTGTATATTTTCTGATGAATCAACTACATTAAATGCACTTATTATTAATGTTTGATGTATTATTAAATCATATTTTTGTAATGGTAAATAAAATTTATCTTCTTCAAATGATGGTTTATTTGTTTTTGGTGATACACGCGTACGTCTTTTTTCTTCATTTCCATCCAATTGAACTACTATAAAATAATTGAATGGTTTTTTAAATTCAGCATCTTTTATTATTATTTCTATTGTTTTCTTTGTGTCTTGATTTATTATTTGAGGTGGATAATTTTGATATTGAGATTGAATATTTGATCTTGTATTATTCATTGAATTTTTTCCTGAAGGATTTTGCTCTGAAGGTTCTTCAGAAGACATTTTTTATTTTAATTAAATTTGGTATAATCAGTTAATTATATAATTGAATATAAAATTTGTTTGTTTTGTCTAAATTTATTTTTTTATTTAAGATTAAATAAAAAATAATTTATTATCTTTTATTAAAATGGAATCCTCAAAGAAAGATAAAAAAGAGAAGAAAAAAAAAGAAGAAGAAAGTTCCGACGAAAATGAAAAAGAGAAAAAATCAGAAGATGAAAACGAAGAAGAAAAAGAAGATGAGAGAATATTTCCAAAAGCTGACAAAGCACTTCAAAAAGAAATTTTTTCATTGATAACAAAAGCATCTCAATTAAAGCAAATAAAAAAAGGAGCAAATGAGGCAACAAAAACTTTAAATAGAGGAATAAGTGATTTAATTATTATTGCAGCAGATGCAAAACCACTTGAAATTGTTTTACATTTACCTTTATTATGTGAAGATAAAAATGTTCCTTATGTTTTTGTTGAAAGTCAAAAATTATTAGGAAGATCTTGTGGTGTTTCTAGACCAGTTATTGCTGTTTCTATTTTAAATAAAACTCCAGAAAATTTGAAGAAAACTGTTGAAAAATTAAAAGATAAGATTGAACAACTTCTCATATAAAATGATATTACATTTTTTAAATTTTTTTTTGAGGTTTTTTTTAAAATTTTTTTTATTGGTTGGTTTTTTCCATTAAAACAAATTTTTTATTTATTTTTATAGTTTTTTTATGTAATTGATTATATGAGATGATAATATTGTCGTTCTTTAATTTTTTTAAATGTATTTTTTTTGCTCATTCTATTTTTTTTCTTATTTATTTTTATATTGTATATTATTTATTTAAATAAAAAAAATTTACATTAATTTTAAAAATTAAATTCTTTATTAACCTCAGAAAACTAATATTAATTTAGAATTATCTTATATGATATTTAAAATTATTTTTATTGAGTTATAATATTTTTTTACTTTTCTTTTTTGTTTAGATTCTCTTTACAAATAAATGAAAAATTATAATTTAATTAGAATACTTTCAATCCTATTTAATTTCATTTATTAAATTATTATATTAATATAAGAAAACTAAATAAAAAGTATAAAAAAAGAAATAAAATTAAAATAAAAAATTTTTATTATCAATTTAATAAAATTATTTTTATTGATTATATTTGTATTAATTAAAATTTATTTAATAAATCCTTTTTTTTAATATAATACTTATAATATTCATTTTTAGCTTGAGAATTAAGTCTTTTCTGAATTTTATTTACTAAACTATTTATTTCATATCCTTTATCAATAATTTTATTTTCAATAAATATTTTTTGATTATTTTTAATAGAACTTGTTATACATTTCATTGATGGGGAAATTGCATTTGATAATGCTCTTTGATCAATTTTATTAAAATCTAATATAAAATTATTTATTTTATTATCAAACATTTTTAAAGTCATATCCATCTTTTTTTTTTTTATTTCATTATTTTTGATTTTCTTTTTAAAGTTTTTTTTATTAAATGATTTACATAATTTTTTACGATTAATATTACTAGGGTTATTTTTAATTGAATTTTGATATGATGTAAAAACAGAATAATTTTGAATAAAATAATCCATTTTTCCATTTAATTCTTTTATTTCTCTTTCAATTGTATTAATCCTATTTTCTAATTTTATTTTTTTTGTTGTATTATTATATGCCAAAACATATTGTTTTGAAGGTTGATTATTATCTTGTTTATATTCTAAATTATAATCTGGTTGATTATTATTTTGGAAACTGTTAATACTTGAAATGTAATTATCTGTTGATTTAAAATTAATATATTCTGTTTCTTCATTTTGATATTTTTTTATTAAACTAGAATAGTCATTTTCATTATTTTTTCTATTACTATTTTTTTTATTTATTAAAGAATAATAATTTGATTTTTTATCCGATTGGGGATATGAAGGATTATAATTTTGAATACTTGATGTTGTACTTATTATAATTTGATTATTTGTTGCTTGATTATCTTGTAATGTATTTGATAACATATTATTTTTTGTAATTTAAATTTAAAATTTTTTATTATTTTTTATTTATTTGAAAAAATAAATGGTTTTTTAAATGAAAATATATATTTATATTAAATATAATATGTAAAAAATAATTCATCAAAATTAAAATAATTATATTCATGAATGAAAAAATCAAAGAAATTCAAAAGTAATTTTTTATAACTTACTCCATTAAATACTTCTCAAAATAATATAACATTATTTTTCATATTATCAAACAATTTCCAAATATAAAAAGTAAATATATATAAAAAAATTTAAAAAAATAATTATAAAAACCATTGAAGTAAATTAAATTAATTCATTTACAACACTATAAATATAATATAAAAATAAAAATTATAATTTAAAAAATGAATAACCTTAATGATCAACCATTAAAAACAATAAAAAATTATCTTCTCTCTCATGAAAGACCAACGAACGATTTAAAAGAAAAGCAAATGGAATTAATATCAAAATTAACTCAAAATTCACCATTAAATGCAAATACAATAGAAAATTATGATCAAAATCCTTTTAAAAAAATAACCTTTATGAAAAAATGTAATCAATTACTTGGTATAATACCAATAAGACAAATAAGAAATGAATGGTCATCGATTGTAGAAAATTATGATTATGGAAATTATGATAAATTATTAATGAATGTTGGTGAAAGAATATCATTAAATGAAGAAAAAAAAATAGTTTTTGAAGAATGGAGAAATGTAATTGATACTGAAAATAATAATAAAGTAGTTTTTTCTATTCATAAAAAATTCATTGGAGCTTCATATGAAATTAAAATTACAGGAAAAGACTTTTGTTATATTTTAGAAATTGGATTTGATGGTTCAAATATGGATCCAAATATTTTTATTAATAGAGAGGTTCACAGACAAGATGATGATGATAATTTATCTTCATGTACAACTGAAACAGAAGCATCAATAGATGAAGAAGATCAAAAAGTAGAAGAAAGTAATAATATATTTGAAAATCCAGAAACTAAAAAAAAAGATGGTATTAAATCAGATGGAGTAAATTTAATGATTCCATTAAATAATAATGAAATAAATACAAATACAGGTAATATGAATTTACCATATGAACCTCAATCTTTTAATAATAATAGTACAAATAATAATAATGAAAGACATCATAGAAGTAGGAGACATAATCAAAATTCAAATAAAATTATTGAATCAAATGATTATGATGAAAATGATAATAGTCAATGTTCAGGAAGTGTTAATTACACTAGATATAATGGACCAGTTAAATCAACATATAATGCTGTTGTTTCAAAACAAAATGATAAAATATCAAGTGAAGCTACTTTTGAAAATGAAAGTGAAATGATAAAAGAAACTCAAAAAGAAGAATTAACATATAAAGTAGATAGACAAAAATTAATTGAAGAAATGCAAAATAGGAAACCAAAAAATGAGGATGAAATTAATAATAATGATGAAGAAACACAATTACCAATAATAGTAACTCAAGTTGATACAGAAAGTTCAAAAACTGATAATAAAAATGATTATTTTGAAACAAATTTTGAAACCTATCATATAAATACAAAAAATGAATGGGGTAAAAAAAGATATCAAAATAATAAAAATAGAAAATATCAAGAAGATTGGAAAAAAGAAGAAAATAAAAATGGTGAAAAAGAAGAAAAAGTACAAAAATTTTTAGATGATGGTTGTGGAAAAAAAACAACAGAAGCAATTGGAAAAAAATTAGAAGGTGAAAATACAGCATACGAATATCATGATACATATATTTATGATGTTGCAACTGGAGATGAGACAACATTAAAAACAGGAAAAGATAAAATTAATGAATGGAATTCTAAAAATTATAGAAATAGAATTAAAAACTTTAATCATGTTGAAAATTATGGAAAAAATAATCAAGAAAAATTAGAATGGACTGAAAAATGGGATGAAGATCCTGATGGACATAAATATTGTAAAAAATGGGGTAAAAGTGAATTTGAAGAATGGGAAGAAGAATGGAATGAAAATATTGAAAATGAAGATAGAATTAAGGTTTGTTCTAAAAAATGTAAAAAATTAAAAGAAGATAAAGAATGGTTTGAAACTTGGACTGAGAAAAATGGTGATAAGGAAAATTCTGAAAAAACTTGTTATAAAATGAATAGAGTTGGAAATAATATTTTTGAAAATTATTGGGGGAATGTTATTGTTGATCATTTTGATAATAAAAGGAAAAAATATGTTGGTTATAATACTAATGGTGACAGAAAAGAATATATAGATTATACATATCAAAATACGAATAACTAAATTTGTTTATTCTGATGTTTATAATTTTTTATATCATTTTATATGATTTATATAAAATCAATAGGTTTTTTATAAATTTAAAATTATTTGTGGGTTATTTAGTTAAAAAAGTTGGTTTAATTGTTAGATATTAATTTATGTTATGTATAAATTTTTATATATACAAATTAAAGTTTTTTTATTGTATTTTTTTATATTTTTCATTATCATAATATTTTAATAATTAAATAAAATTGATTATTTTATGGAATTTAAATAATAGAATTTCGAGAAGTCTTTTCCTCATATTAAATAATTTTAAAATTTTAATAATTTGTTCCATATATAATGACAAGTAAATGGGAGGAAAAAAAATTAAAAGGAAATGAAGAATTTAGAAAAAAAAATTATTCTAGTGCAATAGGTTTGTATACAGAAGCAATTCAAATAGATCCATCTCAAGATACATTATATAATAATAGAGGATTATGTTATATGAATTTAGATAATTTAGAAAAAGCAAAAGATGATTTAAAACAAGCAATTGCATTAAATCCAAAAAATATAAAAGCATTAAAAAGATTAGGCACAGTTAATTTACAACAAGGTGAATTACATGAAGCTTCTGTTTATTTAAAAAGATGTTGTGATATTGAACCAAATGACATTCTACATAAAGAAGAATTAAAAATTTGTGAAGAATTAATTGAAAAAAAAAAAGAACTTGATAAGTTAAAATTTGTAGAAAATGATTGGAATAAATGTCTTGAACTTTCGTGTAAATTAGTTGAAAAATGTAAAAAATGTTTTGAAATAAAATTAATTTATTTTCAATGTTTAATACAAACTTTTAATATTGAAAAAGCGCTTAATTATTATAAAAATAATTTTAATAAAAATGAACAAAATAATGAAGAATTACAATTTATATTAATAAATGCATATTTTATTGATGGAAAATATGAAAAAGCAAAACAATTTTTAATAAATTTATTAAATAGAACACAAGATAATAAAATAATAGCAAAAAGTAAAAAATTATCTCAAAAATTAGAAGAAATTCAGGAAGAAAAAGAAAATGCAAATCAATGTTTTAAAAGAAATGATTTTGATGGTGCAATAACTTTATATACAAAATTACTTTCAATGGATACAAATAATAAAATATTTAACGCATTAATTTTATCAAATAGAGCATTATGTTATTATAAAAAAAAAGATTTTTTTAAAGCTCTTCATGATATAAATTCTTCAATTAAACTAAATGGAAATTATTGGAAAAGTTATAGAAGAAGAGCAAATATAAACATTGAGTTAAAATATTCAGAACAAGCAAAAGAAGATTTAAAAAAAGTTTTAGAATTAGATCCATTAAATAAAGAAGCAATGTCATTATTAGATGATATCCAAAGAGAAGAAAAAATAGCAAAAAAAAGAGATTTTTACAAATTATTAAATGTAAATAGATTTTCATCACAAGATGAGATAAGAAGAAATTTTAAGAAATTAGTAATTAAATGGCATCCTGATAAAAATAATCAAAGTGATGAACAAAGAGAATATGCAGAAAAAATGTTTAAAGATATTAATGAAGCTTATAGTATTTTAAGTGATGAGAAAAAAAAACGTATTTATGATAATGGTGGTCATCCAGATGATCCTAATAGTGAATTTTATTCTAAAGCTGAACAAGATAGAACTAACAATTTTAAGGAAAGTAATTATGGAAGAAGAAGAAAAGATAGATCTAGAGATAAATATTAAGTTATTGTAATATAGAGTAATTAATATGGGCTTTTTAATATTTTTATGAATTTTTCAATTTATGATATTTTATTTTAATTATTTTTTAAAATTATATTTCTCTTTTTATATTATTTTTTTTAATTAAAAAAATTTTAATTTTGTAGAAATTGAAAATGAATATTATTTTTCTTTCAATTTTATATATATATATTTTTTATATTAAAATAATTCAAACAAATGCATCTTCCAGGAATTGCAGATTTAATAATAACATAACTGAATCAATTAATATTTTAAAATATTATTTTTCAAGAGATAATATATTATTATCAAAAACAATCATTCCTATTGATAATTCATATTCATTTATTGATATTTTTTTTGAAAAACAATCATTAAAATTTATTCATTTAAATAATAATTGTAATTTTTCATTTAAACTAAATAATTATTATGAAGTATCAAAATTGATTTACGTTGATAATACACATTTAAGAATATATTTTACTCAAAATGAATTAAATCCATCAAATTATGAATTATCCTTATATTTAGAAAAAAATAAAATTTTGAATTTAGGAAATTTTACAGTTATATATGGGAAATTTAATATATTTCTGTCAACTATATATCAAAAAGATAATTCAAATATAATTATATTCAAACCATCAATTTCATATCTACCAAATACATTAAATATTAAAGATTATATATGTTATATTAATGAAACTTTTTTTGTTCAAGCAAATTTAAATAAAAGTAATAATGATTATTATTATTGTCATTTTCTACATAATATTACTCTGTTTATGAGAAATAATACTATATTAATAATGGCATTAATGCAATATAATGGATTAAATTATTATAATTTTTTGTCAAAATTTAATTTTACATATTTTCATATTTCAAACACAAAGAATATATATACTTATAATTTGCCAAATTATTCTAACAATTATTTAAATATTACAAAATTTTCAAATTATGTGGATTACAAAGTATTAAATATTTCTACAAATATTTCTAAATGTACAAAAAATGACAAAATTGCTTCTATCTTATTTAATTTAAATTCTCTAATTACTTCTTTTAAATCAAAATATACTTTTACAGAAAAACAATTAGAAGTAATGGAAAAAATAATATTTATATATAGAAGTAATCCAGAAATTTCATTTGAATTTTCATCAATTACTCTAGATGATAATGAATATATTTATATTTTAAATGAAAATCAAATTGAAAAATGTGAAATTTCACAGTTAAATAATAAATATATTGCTCAATGTAATTTAACAAATTTAGTATTTTATTTAAAAAATTATCCATTTGTTAATAAAGTTTGTTTATATTTTGGATATAATATAATAATCAACAGAATATATTCAAAATTAGATTGTCAAAAATTTTATTTAATATCTTTTTCAGATTTTCTAATTAAAAAATTTACAAATTCAAATTCCCAAATTAATTTTTCTTTTAATAATAATTCTTTATTGACACAATATTTTTTAAACTCATCAAATATTTATTATAATTTATTATGTTTATTTAAAAGTAAAGATAATGAATTTAATTCATCAATAAATTATAATACATCTAATTATTTATATTATTGTAGTTCAACAAATGAAAAAAATATTAATTATATTGTTTATTTTATTGCAATAATATCAAAAGAATATACAATAAACTATTTTCAAAGTTATTTAGGATCATTTAAAAATGAAATTGAATTAAGTTTTAAAGTTTCATTTTCAACAACAATGAATTGTATAATAAGTAATGCCCATATAGGTCAAAAGATAATATTAACAATGCTATCATCAAATACTTTTACTGAAGATTTAGTAACAGCTTGTTTACTGGAAACAGAAATAAATTCATATTTAATAAAAACAAATTTTATTTCCTCATCTCAATTAGAATGTTCAATCAATTTTCCATTAAATCAAGTTTATGATAGAATAATAAATGTAAAATATGTATATAATTATGATCGAAATATTAATAATTTTCATAATATTTATTCTGCATCAAATAATCCAATATATTTTTGTAATATTCCTATAATTTTAAGTCAAAAAATTATAATTGATTATTCAAAAGATTATTTTTATTTAGATATAGATAATGTAGATAATATTGATTTATCAATTTTTACAGATATTTATTTTATTATTAATAAATTTAATATTTTTTCTTGTATTTATAATGAATCTCAAATTAAATGTGAAACAAATAGACATTTAATTTATCATTTAATATTTCATTTAAATAATTTTTCTCATAGAAATTTAAGAATTGAAATTGTTATAAAACCTATTTTATATTATATTCCATTAGATCAAAATAAATATCCTTTATATATAATTGGACCTATATTAATTAAAGTTGAAAATTTCAATACATTAACTAATTATGATGATAATTCTGAAAATATTTATTATTTTTATCCTAATCTTCTTCTTGAAAATTTATTTTTAATTTATTCTGATTTATATTTATTTTTTTATATTGAGAATAATTCAAATCTCTCATATAAAATTTATTATAATTCAAAAAAATCTCAATATTATTTTAAAATTGACTCTATGTCTACAATAAATGAAAATATTTTTCCAAACAATGAATTATATGTTAAATTATATTATTATATATATTATAAAAGTTTAAATGATAATAAATCAATTTTACCATTCAAATCAATGAAAAGTGTAATATTTATTAATTTAGCTTCTACTATCTTAGAGAATAAATCTGACTATAAAAATTTACAATCATCAGAAAGATTTATTCAATTGTTTAAAATAACCAATTTATATTTAAATTCAAATATAAAATATATTTTTGTACTTAAACATGTTACAAACCAAAATTTTATTTATTATTCTCAAAATTATCAATGTTTTATTACTTCATCAAATAATATTTTTAATTGTTATATTCAATTTTCATCTTCTAAGATTAGTTCTATTTTTTATATTGGAGAATATTGTGTAGGAATAAGTTTATTAAATGATATAAATAGAGTTAAATATTTTTGTTCAAGTTCAAATAATATCAAAATTTTTTCCCCAATAATTACAGATGATGATAATTTAAAAGATGAAACATCATTAACTGCAACTTGTAATTCTTTTTATCAAATTATTTCAATTTTTCCAAATGTTACATTTAAAGATTCTTATATTAATATATATTATTATAGTAATAATAATGAATATAATAAAATTAATTTTCAATTTGAAGATAATACTTTATTAGATAATTGTGAATATTCAATTTCAAATAATAATACTTTTTATAAATGTTTAATTTCAAGTTCATTAAATATTGATTATGGTTTTCACACTATTACTATTATTAATGATTTGACAGAAAGGAAATTATTATCAAATTCTTTTTCTTTTATTCTTATTAAAAAAGTGAGTATTACTGAAATAAATCCATCAATTACTTTTCCAACAAATTATTATAGTTATAATGATGATAATTATATTAAATTAACTTTAAATGAATCTTTTATTCCATCATCAAAAAAATATTCTAACTTCAATTTTAAAATTAAATGTAGATTTTTGATTTATTCAATTTCATCTATTATTAAACTTCCTTTTTATAATGACACAAAAGGTATAATTCTTGATGATACAAATATATTATGTTCAAAAGGAAATAATTTTTTAAATGGAGATGCAATTTGTATTCAAATTTCAATGAATAATTTTTTTAATTACATTTCATCTTGTGATACTTCAACATTATCAATGAATATAAAAAATTTTGTTTCAATCAATAAATTTTCACCAATATATTTAGTAAAATTTAATAATAGCATTTCAACAATATTAACTATATATACAAGTGATATATCTTTATTTTTTAATACAGATATTTTATGTTTAATTAGGAATAATAATAATTATTATAAAATAATAAAAAGTACAATAGTTGATTCAAATACTATAACATGTGAAATATCAAATTCTTTTATTTTAAAAAATAGTGAATATTTAATTATAAATCTTGTTATAAATAATATTATCCAAATTCAAAAAGAAGAAAAAAAAATTTTATATAAAGAGCCATTTTTTATTAACGAAGTTTATCCTAGAGAATTTACATCAAAAGGAGAAATATATATAAATATCTTAGGTTTAAATTTCGATTCTCTCTTAACTTATAAATGTAAATTTTCATTTGAAGATGATTTAAGCACAATAATGACAACAGATGTAATGTTAATATCTTCAAATTACATTAAATGTAAAACACCAGATACCTCATCATTAAATTTTCCTTCATCTTCACCTCAATATATAAATGGTTTCCTTAGTTTAGAAATTAATGAAAATATAAATCCAATTATACCTCATTATAATAATTTATATCAAATAAAAACTTATATCCAAATAGAAATAATTCATTCTTCTCCATCATATGTATATTTACATCATAAATTTGGCTTGATCATAACTGGAAAAAATTTTTTAAATGTTGCATCTCTTGTTTCAAAATTTACATATGAAAAAAATTCAATATTAATAAAACCAATATTTATAAATAGTGAAACATTATTTATTTATTCACCAACATCATTTGATTTTATAAAATATAGTGAAAGTACCAATATTCCTTTTAAAATATATTTATCAATAAGTAATAATAATTTTGAATTTTCAAATACTTTTGATATTATATTATATCCATATCCTCAAGTCACTGAAATTTCCCCTGTAATAGGTTATCATAGTGGAGAAACAATTTTAATCACTGGAAATTATTTTAATGAAAATATTAATTATTGTTTATTTGGAGATGATGAAAATAAAAAAACAATATCAAATTACATTTCAGAAACATCAATAAAATGTCCAATTCCATATTATGAAAATTTTAAAATGAAAGATATGAAAATACCATTTAATTTAATGATATATGATACAACAAATTCAATTTATGAAATATTCCCAATAAAAAATATATATTTTACATATCTTCATTTAATAAGAATAAAAGATTTAATTCCATCTCATGGAATGATAATAGGAGGAACAGAAGTAATTATAAAATTAGATTCAAATGATGAAATTCCAACATCAATATTCACCTCAAGTTTATTTACAGTAAAATTCTGTGATGTTGAAGTAGATTCAACATCAATAAAATATATAAATTCAACAACATTTTCAGTATTATCTCCAACAATGACAACAAATATTGATTGTAATGTATTAATAATATATAATGGAAAACAAATTAATTTATCTCAAAATATTTTTCATTATCTTGATTATTCATTATCAAATATAAGAATTAAACCAACATGTGGACCTTATACTGGAGATACTTTAATTACTATTTATAATGATGAAATTTTTAATCCTGATACTCTTTATAAATGCTTATTTATTAATTTAAATGATGATAAAGATTATGTTTCAATTCCTGCTTATGTTGTTGATGAATATCATATTACTTGTTTAACTGAAATTCATGAAATTGGTGAGTTTAAATTTTCATTAGAAATTGATAATCATTATTTAACTTATAATCTTTTTCCTATTATTTTTACTTTTTATGCTCAAATTCATATTATTAATATTAATCCATTATATATTTCATCATCAATTTCATGTGGAATTGAATTTAATGTTCAAAATTTTATTTTATCTGAAAATTCTATTGTTAAATTTGGTCAAAATATTATTGATTATAATTCAATTTCTGGTTCAAATGATATTTATATGATTAATATTCCAAATAATTTTTCTCCTGGAGATTATCCTATTTTTATTTCTAATAATGGGCAAAACTTTATAGAATATAAAATATCACATTTAAAAGTTATATCATCAACTCATTTAAAAATATCAAAAATTTATCCTGAATATATTCCATTAAATACAAAAGGAATTGTTTATGTATATGGGGAAGATTTTGAAACAAGTTATAATTTATATGGACCAATATTAGTAAATATATTTGAAATAAACTATATTGTAGAATGTAAATATATAAATGATACTACATTATCATTTGATTATCCTCATGAAATATCAATTAGTTCAATTTATTATCCAATTTCTAGTTATGTCATTTTTGGATATAATCGATGTTTTATTTTTCCTTTTCATCCAATAATTCATTTATATAAAAAATTAACAAATATAGATTTTAATCCAAAATTTTATCAAGAATATTCTGAAGTTGCTATTGTTGTAACTGCTGATAATTTATATAATTTTCCAACATTAAAATGTATAATTAATAATATTGAAATTACTGCTTATTATCTTAATATAAATTCATTTGGTTGTATATTACCACCTCTTCCTGCTGGGAATTATATTATTTCTTTTTCAAATAATGGTGTTGATATGGCTCAAACTAATGACAATGAATATGATGAAATTTATGTTATTCCAAAAATGAAAATATTTGGAGTTAATCCTAATGTTATTAGTAATTTTTATTCTGGATATGTTTTTATTTATGGAGATAAATTTATTAATGGAATTGTTAATGAAGATGCAATTACACAAGAACAAATTGATAAAATGATTATTTGTGAATGGAGAAGATATTTAGGAATAGGAAAAAATGTTATTCATACAAATGGGATTTTTCTTAGAACTAATTTAATAAAATGTAATATTCCATCAACAACAACTAATTCATTTTTTAATGAATATAATTACAATTCATATGATAATATATATTATATAAGAATAGGTTATAATGTTTATTTAAAAGATTATCCAATTATATTTTCAAGTGAATATGCAATTATTTACATTTATCAATATCCTCCAAATGGAATGTATATTAACATAGAAAATAATGGAGAAATAATAAAATGTAATAGAGGTTATTCTTGTTCTAGAGATTATTCATCATATAAAAATATAAATAAATTTCCTTGTAATAATGGTTATCATATGCCTTATTATGGTAGACAAGGATGTATTCCTTGTCCAAAAAATGGATTTGAATGTTCAAATAATAGTGGTCCTAATATGAGAATTGATTCAAATATATGTGAAGCAGGTTTTGTTTGTTCTAAATTTGGAACTAAAAAAGAAGAATGTCCACCAGGTCATTTTTGTAAAAATACTAAATTTAACAATTATTTAATATACCCTTTATCAAAATATTTAGTAAATAAACCTGCAAAATGTCCTTTAGGAACATATTGTATAGGAGGAGTATCAGATTTTAAATTAATAAAAGATTCCTATAATACACCTCAATTATGTATATTAGGTCATTTATGTTTAAAAGGTTCAAAAACTCCTTTAGGTATAGGTGATTGTTTAAGTGGTCATTATTGTCCAGATATGACAAAAAGTCCCATTCCATGTCCAATGAGAACTTATTGTCCAGGAAGAGGTAATATTAAATTCATTTTATGTGAGCCTGGAACTTATAATGATAAGATTGGAATGAGTAAATGTCAAATTTGTCCTATTGGTTATATTTGTCCTAATTCAGGAATGCTTAAACCTGAACCTTGTCCAAATGGATATTATTGTGCAAAAAAAGGATTAACTTATCCTTTTCAATATTGTAAGGCAGGGAATGTTTGTTATAAAGGAATGAAATTTAATTTTAATAATAGATTTTGCTTTTATTCTAGAGTTTGTGAAACTACTTATGGATTTTATATATTGGAATCTTTATCTAGTAGTGCAAAGTTAGCAAGTGTATTAGGATATGATGTTAGTTTTCATACTTATTTATGTTGCTATAATTATGCTAGTTGGTATGAACTTTTACAAAATTTTGACAATAGTTTATTAATCATTAAAGGAAAAGAAAATAATAATTATCAAGAACCCTATTCATCTGAATTATATTATTCTCTTGCATCTATTTTAAAAGAAAAATATACTTTTTTAAAATATTATAGTCAATTTACATCGCATAGTTTAACCGGTTATGATTTTGCAATAGATTATGTTGAAAATGCTTCAATAGAATCAACATTATTTAAAGCATCAATTTATATTCCATTTCATAAAAATATATTTACATTTATAACAGAATCAATGTTTTCATCAACATATTCTTTTTATCCAACATTATGTCCTAGAAAATATTATTGTCTTGAAGGAGTAGCCACAGAAAAAACATCAATATCAACATGGTCATATATCCCAAAATTATGTTTAACAGGATATTATTGTGCAGGTGGAGCTAAATACCAAAGTGGTACTGGTGTATGTCCAACAGGATATTATTGTGCAGCTGGTACTGATATACCATCAATAGGTCATACATCCACAGATGATGATGATGAATCAATTGTTACTGGATGCTACCCAGGAACTTTTATTACAAGTGAATCAACTAATAATAATTGTCTTGATTGTCCTGATGGTTATGAATGTATTGATCAAGGGACATATTGGCCTACAATATGTCAAGAAGGTTTTTTTAGATCAATATTTGAAAGTTGTGTATCATGTCCTAAAGGTACTTTTTCATATGAAAAAGGATTAAAAGATTCAAGTCAATGTATAATTTGTCCAGAAGGGAAATTATGTAAAAGCACTGGTACAAATAATCCAGAAAATATAAAAAATTGTGATGAAGGGACTATATGTTATGAGGGAAGTGGATTAATAACAACAATTACATGTATAAATGGTTATTATTGTCCAACAGGTATGAAACCTAATGATATGGTAACTTATACTTGTCCAATGGGATATATGTGTGGAGACGGGACTGGGGAAACTGATAAATATGGAATGAAATGTCCTGTAAATTATTATTGTCCTGAAGGGTCTGGGTATACTATTGCTGATTCTTCACTTGATGAAGACGAAGATGATTATTCAAATTTGAGAATGTGTCCTTATGGAACTTCCAGTGAGGGTAATCAAGGACTTGTTAGCATTCTACAATGTTTTTCAAATTCTGATTATTTACTTTATACATCAAGTTTAAGAAGATTGGATTTAAGTGATACTAGCGAATATAATAATTTAGATGAAATGGATTATGATAGTGATTTATTTTTATATTATGAAGATCTAAATAATTATGATTTGATTTCACTTGAATTAATGAAATTTTCAACAACAAGTACAATTGATTCTTCATATAATAGTAATAGAAAATCAATATTATCTTTTTCACCATTTATTAATGATGGTAATGTTACTATTGTAAAAGAAGAAATGTTAACTTTCAGTGAAATTACATCATTTATTCAATTTCCTAAATATTATTATTTAATACCAGAAAATTCTTATGCTTTAGTTACTTTTGATTTTAGACATTTAACAAATATATCAACAAATAATTTATTTATTTATGGAATAGATTGGGATATATCATTTGAAAAATATTTTTCTTTAACAGGAAAAGGTATAAAATTAGAAATACCAGAACCATTTTTAAACAAAACCAATAAAAAGGAAACAATCCATGAATTCATAGTATATACTCTAGAAGAAATATACCTTTCAATAAATATAAATATATACAATGGAATATACTCAACATATTTTTCATTTTTTAACAACTCTGCAACAATAATAAACGTAAAACCCCATAGAGCTGAATTAGAAACAAATAAATTCTTTGGAATTGTCCTTACTCGTGAAAATTCAGATCAAATTGCTTTACCAGTAAACTTACCTTTAATGAACGCCTCTCTTGAATCTCAATATTCAGATATAACAAAAAAAATATCAATGAATTATATAAGTTACAATACTTTAGATCAAAATGAAGATTTAATAAAAAATTCAATTGAAGATGGAATTAATAGTTATACATTATATTCAACATATTGGGGAGATGATGAAAAAATGGGAATAACATATATCCCTTATATTTCTAATTGTAAGGGTTATGGAAAATATTTAAATTTATGGTCTTTACTTGAACAAAATAAACAATGTAATTTAACTAAGGAAGAAGATACTATTTATATTTCTGATTTTTCATTTGGAGTTAAAGCAAATGGAGATTCATGTGATATATCATTAGATTGTATTTTTGATGAAGATGTTAATAAACCTTCTAATAAGAAATATTGGTATCAATTAACTCAAGAAGATGTTTTATTTCAAATATCTCAAATTCCTATTAATTTACAACAATTGTTATCTGATTTAGATTCTTTTGAAACTGTGAATGTTCCTATTGAAACTGAAATTTCAAATGGTGAAATTCCTGGGACTATTGTTTTAGAAATTAATTATTTTCAAATTTCAAAAACTTTAAAAAAAATAATTGATGCTAAATTAATTTATAAAGATGCAATTGATAATAGAATTGTTTCAACAAATTCAACTTTAAGATATAATTTTCAAATTAAATATTATCCTTATACTCATACAAAATTAATGATTGCTTTTGCATTATCTTCTAAATTTTATTTAGTTTTATATATAATTGAAGGCTCAATTACTACTTTAATGGTCACAATTTTTTATTTATATCATAAATTAATGAGTAGAGTTTATCCAAGACCAATTTTTAAATTTTTCACTTTTTTCCCTTTGATTTTACCTCCTGTTATTATTGGTTGGATTATTTCATCAATTCCTTTATTATTCTTTTTAATTTTTGCAGATGTCATTACTATTGGAAAAATATTTTTTAAAGAAAAACATATTTTTTCATATAAAAAAAAAAACATTACTTATTCTTCAATTTTTGATTTTTTTATATATTTTCAAGATGAATCTATTGATTTAAAACAATTAAGAATGGGAAGACTTGGAACAATGTATATATGTTTAGGTATAATTTTAATAATATATCATACACATTTAGTTATTCCAGATGTTAAATTAAAAAGGAAAAGATCATATGATAATAATAGATGGGATTTTATTTTTTGGAAAAGATTTACAGTTTATTATGTAGATTTTCTTTTAACAGCAATAAATATTTATTTTGTATTTTTATCATTTAGTAAAACTTGGTCAAAATATATTTGGTATTTTACATATTGTTATAAAATTATTGGAATTATTGCAGAAAATTGGTTTGAGAGTGTATTTAGAGAACAATTATTAATTTCAGGTTTTGGAATTATATTTAATGTAATTCAAAATATGATTACTTTTGGTGCTGAAGACTTAATTGATTTTCTTAATAGTTCATTTATTGAACAAGGAGGAACTTTAGTTGAAAAAGTTTATGTTGAAGCATTTACAAATTATTTAAGAGATCATTGGGAAGATTATAAAAATAAAATTATTAAATATATTAGAATGTTATTAAAATATGATCTTGAATTAGAAAGTGAAAAAAAAGTAGAAGATAATGAAGAAGAAAAAGAAAATGATACTATATTATTAAGTGATGAAAATGAAGAAGAAGAAAATGAAAATGATAATAATTCATTTAAAAGTGATAATAGTAATAGTGATAATGATAATGATAATGATGAGGAAAAAACAGAAAAAGAAAGTCAATTAAGTGCATCAAAAGTAAATGCATTAGAAGTAGAAGAATATTTTGATCGTTATAAAGGATTTGCCTCAGATCTCTTATCATATTTTTATAATATAACATTTTATTTAGTATTATGGGTTCATTATGATGAAACTCAAATATTTTCAAATTATGGAATTTCAAAAGAAAATTTTATATATTTTTATTATTTTACAATTTTATCAGTTTGCTTTACAGTATGTAATGATATTATTATGCATAATTTATTAGAAGAATATAGTAATATCCAAATGCATGATTTTTTAGATTATTGTAGATATAGATATTATGTTAGACCTACTAATTGGTGTTTAGATGACCCTACTATTAATTTTTGTATTGAATTCGATGTTAGAAAAATGTATAAATTATGTTTTTCTTCCCAATATTATTATTTGAAAAGTGTTTATATGAGTGGATTGTGTTTTGTTACTATTGGAATTACTACTGTTATTGTTAATAAAATTAATCCTTTTGCTGATTTTGCTACTATTTTTATTTTTATTGTTGCTTTTATTATTTGTTATGTTGTTTATAAAATTACTTCTTTTATTTTTCATGTTTTAAAAATTTGGCATATTTATGAAGAAAAAAAAAATGATGCTGATATTATGAATGTTAAATCTAATACTATTAAAACAATAATTAGAAAAAATGCTATTCCACCTATTCCAATTTCAGAAGAAAATTGGAATAAAGTTAAATATTTAATTGAACAAAAAAAATTAATAACTGAGAATTTAAGAACAGAAAAATTAATAATGGATATTACAAGAAAACAATTTGTAAATAATAATAGAAAATGGTTACAAGATGTAATCGGTGAAATTTTAACTCCTAAAACAATTATTTTAAATAAGAAGAAAATTATTAAAGTTTTAATGAAAAAATATAAAGATACAATTCAAGCTGATATTGATTTAGAATCAATGAGATTTTATTCTAAGCATAATACAATTGATAGTAAAGATTCATATGAAAGTAAAGAATTTAGAGAAGATTATTTAGTTAAATTTAATAAAAATAAAATGTATAAAGAAATATTAATAATTTGGAAAAAAAGAGCTCAATTATTTATTAAATTGATGAATATTGTTAAATTAATTATTAATGATATGAAGAAAAATAAATGTGAGATTTGTGGAAATTTTTCTTTTTTGAAAAGTGTTTATAAAGGGAATTTAATTAATTTGTTTTTTGATTTTTTACAAGAGAAAAATCAAACTGTTGAGAATTTTGATGTTTTAGATTTTAAAATATATTTTAAAGATAATGGAAAAAAAGATATTATAACTTTATGTTCAAATTGTATATAATTATTATAAATTAAATTAAATAAATTATTTTGAAAAATTTAAATTGATATTAAAATTTGATTATTGAAATCTTAATTATAAAATATTTTTTTATTTATGATTTAAACTAATTATCTAATTTTTATTATCCTTTTATTATAATATTTTTTATTAATAATTGATTATCTATAAAAATAATTTATTGTAAAAAATAAATAATAATTATTTTTAAAAAATAAATATATAGATTTATAAAATTTCAAAAATATGAAATAAAAATATATTTTTAATAACTTATTTTTTATAATTTATATATATTTTTTTATATAAAAATTCATTTCACTTTTATTTATTGACAAATAAAAATGTCTCTATTTCAATTAGGAGAATTCATAACCAACATATATATTTAATAATACTTTTTTTGTTTATATTATAGAAACATTATTTTATGATCCAAGAAATTATTTTTCAAAAGATCCAATAATTATTCCTTTAATAATTTTTTTTTCAGAATTATTTTTCTGGAATATTAACTCTAATAACAAATTATTTAAATAAATCACATAAAATAAAAATGAAAATAAAAATAAGAAAAAATCAAATGAATCACAAATAAATCAAAATATAATTTATATTATTTTTATCAAAGAAAAATTTGAAGAATTAAATCTTTTATTTAATATAATTATAATTTTTTTATTGATTATAATAGATTTATGTAATTCTTTTTTATCATTTTATGCTGGAAATGAAATAAATTTTGCATTAAATAAAGTAATTGAATTTTTTCAATGATTAATTATAGTTATATTATGCATTATATTATTAGATTCTATAATTTTTACTTATCATCAATTAATGATTTTAATTAAATTTTAGTAATTATAATTTATTATTTAGAATTTATAACAAAAGTATTGATAAAATTGATATTGTTATAATAAATTCTTTTTCAAGTTATATTTCAAAATGTTTTAAATAATTTTGTTAATATAACTCAAAAATTTTTTAATGAATAGAAATCATATTTCACCTTTTAAAATATTATCAGTTTCAGGATTTTTAGATTAATATTTATATTTATTTATTCATTTTTTCATCATTTATTGATAAAAAGTAAAATAAGAAATATATATCAAAGTTTAAAAAGAAAATATTATTTTTAATAATCAATTCTTAAATATTCTTTTTTATTTTTTTTCATAATTTATCTACATGTTTAACAATGAAATTTCTAAATCCTACGCATTTAACATTAGTAACTTATTCAATAAAAACTATAAATAAATTAATATTTTTTTTAATAGGTAAATCAGATTTTTCATTATTAGACATTGGAATTTATATCATTTATTTAATTATTAAATTTGGCTATCTTGTATTTAATGAATTAATAATTCTAAATTTATGGAATTAAATGCATTTATTAAATTAGGAATTAGTAATAGAGGAGATGAAGAAACTTCTGAAATTTCAATAATTGATAAATGAAGAAAATAAGAATTTCTAAAACTATTTAACAAAGAAGACATTTAAATTATTCATATTTATTTATTTAAAATTATATATTTTCAAAAAAATTTTCAATAAATTCTAAATAAAATTTAAAAAAAAAAATAAAAAAACGTAAAATAAA
>Ga0256407_10004831_pt1 | contig 22070 bp, 20 predicted proteins | sample RumenRJG_04DNA_FD_193489 | JGI IMG/M metagenome (GOLD analysis project Ga0256407, IMG submission 193489) | Bovine rumen microbial communities from Lethbridge, Alberta, Canada - RJG_04 | ecosystem: Host-associated > Mammals > Digestive system > Stomach > Rumen | place: Canada: Alberta... | reverse complement strand
TACTAATCTGCAAAGATAGTGCAAGCCGAGCGGAGAACAAAACAAAAACGGAGTTTTTTGTTTTTTATCTCGAGGCGCCGCTTATCTTCGCCGTCGGGCAACGATAATCCAAAGAACTCACCCCGACCGAATAGTGGTTATACTGCAACAGGAATTTTTCTTGCAATAATTTGGTTTTGTCCTATAATTTGATGTACTTTGCAAAAAGAAACACCAATAACTTGTCATGGAAACACGTTGAAATTCCGTGACGCTAAATCTTGAATAATATGAGAAGAGAATTGTTTTACCTGTTAATGGCAACCCTGGCTGTTTTGACTCCAATGGGCGCTTGCGCACATGCTTTCAGCCCGTCTGTTGGTGAAGACCAAACTGCTGAAACACCGATGGATCTGTTCCTGGGCATGGACTATGACGAGAACTACAGTTACATAGGTAGTGATTCGTTGTTATACCGTTTTCCTGGACTCATCATGGTAGAGAATGATGCTCTCTGGTATGACGACTATGACGAAGAAGATGACCTCCATGTGAAGTTCCGTTTCAGCATGGGTATGTATATCGACAAGGAATATCCGAGCGAGGCCATTTTCCGCAAGATGGAGGGCGCAATCGACTCCGCACTGGTGTTCGGCATGGAGCCCTATGGCGGTATGGATAATAAACCTGCATTCAGATTGCGGGAATCCCACAAGCCGCAGAACGCTCGAGAGATATTGGACTTTGGCACTCAGGTGTTTAATATGTACACGCAGCAGAAGAGGGCACGCCACCCCGAATCTGCTTATGAACAGATTCCTGAAGGACGGTGGTGCCTTGTGGCGCACAAGGTCTATGACAAGGGTGATCAGGCCACCTATATGGTCGTTGTGAGTTACGATATCAATGGCTCTAATGGCTGCCCCAGCCAGGCCCTTTACTGGACCATGGATAAGAAAACGGGCCGTTTGCTTCAGTCCAAAGACATCATCGCGAAGTATGACGAGGAAGACTTGAAGAACCAGTTGTGGGATGCCTATATTGAGGCTTGCAAGGAGCGTGGTTATGATGAAGATATGATCATGTTGGAACCCGAGAATCTCTTAACGGAGGTCAGCGGGTGTGCCATCATCAACGAGGGCATCCTGTTCTATTATCTGCCTTATATCATCGGTAGCGGCGCCGAGGGCGAATACTTCCTGGTGTTGAAAAAGAAGTGACCATCGACCGCCACCAAGTTTTACATTATGGCATGCCGTAGGGCCTCGCCTTGGCGTGGCCGTTCGTTCCATCAAAAAACTACGAATTACGCCAATTAAACTAATTAGCATCCGCATACAATTATATCGAATTCCACTTATTGCAGCCACGCCAAGGCGAGGCTTTACGTCCTGCGGCCCCAGCCCAATGCGTTTTTACCGGAAAGAAAAAAACTTGGGCAACCCAGTTGCAACCCTAAAAGAGTTGTCCTGAGTTGTCCAAGTTGTCTTTAATGATACAAGCGCGGCTGCCCTTGTATTTATTGTATTTCTTGTTTTCCTTTTAGAAAGAGTGGTCGTCGGCGATTACTTACCTTGCTGCTTGGCCCAACTGTCTTTGAGGCCGATGGTACGGTTGAAGACGAGGTGACCCTCGGTGCTGTCTTGATCGACGCAGAAGTAGCCGATGCGCTGGAACTGGAAGGTGTCGCCCACCTTGGCGGTCTCGGCCAGGAACGGTTCGATCTTGGCTTCGGGCAGCACGCGCAGCGAGTCGGGGTTGAGCAGTTCGCGGAAGTCGTGCTCGGTGTCGGCGCTGGGGTTCTCGACGGCGAACAGACGGTCATAGAGCCTTACCTCGGCGCCCACGCAGTGGCGGGCGCTCACCCAGTGCAGGGTGCCCTTGACCTTGCGCTGACTGCCGGCGCTGCCGCTCAGCGTGTCGGGGTCATAGGTGCACTGGATCTCGGTCACGTTGCCGTCGGCGTCCTTGGTGCAGCCGGTGCACATGATGATGTAGGCTCCCTTGAGGCGCACTTCCTTGCCTGGGGTCAGTCGGAAGAACTTCTTGGGCGGCTCCTCCATGAAGTCGTCACGCTCGATATAGATCTCACGCGAGAAGGGCATCTGATGCTTGCCGGCGTTCTCCTGCTCGGGGTTGTTGTCCATCTCCATCATCTCCACCTTGTCCTCGGGATAGTTGGTGATGACGACCTTGACGGGGTTCAGCACGGCGCTCACGCGGTTGGCGTGGTGGTTCAGTTCCTCGCGGATGTTGTGCTCCAGCAGGCCGATGTCGTTCAACGCCTCATACTTGGTGTAGCCGATGTCCTCGATGAAGTTCCTGATGCTCTGGGGCGTGTAGCCGCGGCGGCGCAAGCCGCACAGGGTCGGCATGCGGGGGTCGTCCCAACCTGCCACGAGACCCTCCTTGACGAGTTGCAGCAGTTTGCGCTTGCTCATCACGGTGTAGGTGAGGTTCAGGCGGTTGAACTCAATCTGGCGCGGGCAGTACTCGCTGGCACTCTCGCCTGCCAACTCGTGAACGAAGTAGTCGTACAGGTCGCGGTGGGGCACAAACTCCAGGGTGCAGATCGAGTGGGTAACGCCCTCGAAGTAGTCACTCTGGCCATGGGCGAAGTCGTACATGGGATACACGTTCCACTTGTTGCCCGTGCGCCAGTGCGGCGTCTTGATGATGCGGTAGATGATGGGGTCGCGGAAGTGCATATTGCTCGACGCCATGTCGATCTTGGCGCGCAGCACGTGGCTGCCCTCCTCAAACTCGCCTGCATTCATCCTCTGGAACAGGTCCAGGTTCTCCTCGACGGTGCGGTCGCGATAGGGGCTGGCGGTGCCAGGCGTGGTGGGCGTGCCCTTCTGCTGGGCAATCTGCTCGCTCGTCTGGTCGTCAACGTATGCCTTGCCCTCCTTAATCAGGCGGATGGCGAAGTCGTAGAGTTTGGGGAAGTAGTCGCTGGCATAGTACAGCCTGTCACCCCAGTCATAGCCCAGCCAGTGGATGTCGCGCATGATGGCCTCGACATACTCGGTGTCCTCCTTCTGGGGGTTGGTGTCGTCAAAGCGCAGGTTGCACGTGCCGCCAAACATCTCGGCTACGCCGAAGTCCATGCAGATGGCCTTGGCATGGCCGATGTGCAGGTAGCCGTTAGGCTCCGGCGGGAAACGCGTGTTCAGTCTTCCTCCGTTCTTACCAGCCGCCAAGTCTTCGGCGACAAACTGCTGTACAAAATTCAAGGGCTTCTTCTCCTCGCCCGATGCGTTGATATTCTCAATATTCTCCGCCATATTCTATAAATCTATACTAGTTTTAAATGTCGTTTACTGTTATTCAAACCACAAAATTACAAAAAAACTCACAACTCAACCACACCTTCACCCGATTATTTCGTCTCGATACTGATAAACACGGTGTGGGAGTGGCCTTTGCGGTCAACGACGGTCTTTCCCTCGGGGTGAATCTGGATGGACTTGATGTGCTTGATTTTCCACCTCTTCTCAATGGCGTCGTTAAGGTAGGTCTTGCAAGATAATTCTGCCAGACCGATTCTCTTCCTCTTGGTCGTGTAAACGCCGTTGAGTTCCAGGTCTCTTAATCCGCTATCTTTTCGTGTTGTGATGACAATTATTCAGTTGTCGTTGCCGCAGTATATCTGGATTTCATCACTGGCTCGTAACAGTCGGATTTCCTTGATGTCATCCGTCTTGATCAATGGGAAATAGCGTTCCAGCCACGGCTCGATGCTGTCGGTGACAATTTCCCCTCTCGTCACGGTAGTCGTGTCCATCACGAGCCCGTCGATGACCCAGAGCGGTTGATTAACAGGAAGGACTGAAGGCTCTTGCGCCATGGAACAGACGGCAAGGAAAGACACTATCGACACAATCAATATACGTTTCATAATGCCAATTACGCAAATTCCTAACTCCTAACACCTAACTCCTAACTCCTAACGTAGTGTGGCATCTCCTGTGGGATGACCATCGAAATCTCCACCATGCCGCAGACTTTGCCGTCCTTGCGCCACGGTGTCTGGTAGATCATCTTCTTGACACCTTGCTTGTCAATGGTGTAGCAGTTGACGGTGTCATTCTCGATCATGTGGCGGATTTTCTCTTGCGACTTCGCGCTGTGACACGGCATCAGGTTCTTGCCCAACATCGTGTGGCCCTCCTTATCGAAGGTGGCACGCGACCGCTCATTCATGAAAATCACTTTACCCTCCAGGTCACACACGGTGATGGCACAATGGGTGCCCTCGGCCCACGCCAGGGCCTCTTCTATATCTTTAAAAAACTCGTTCTCCATATCTTAATCAAATTTCACTAATCTGATTCTCTAATCACTAATCTATAATCAGTTGTAAACAAGTGAAACTCACTTGTTTACAACATTCACAGGCTTGCCGTCGAGATAGGCGGCGACATTGCTGGTGATGACATCCATCAGACGCACGCGTGCCTCATAACTGGTCCAGCCGATGTGCGGCGTGATGTAGCAGTTGCGGGCCGTCAGCAGCGGATGGTCGGCGGCGGGCGGCTCGACGGCGGTGCAGTCGATGGCGGCGGCATAGAGGTGGCCGCTGTTCAGGGCGTCAGCGAGGTCTTGCTCGACGATGAGGGCACCGCGGGCCAGGTTGAGCACGATGGAGCCTTGTTTCATCATAGCCAGTCGCTCGGCGTTGATCATGCCGGTGGTGTCGGCATTGAGCGGACAGTGCATGGTGAGCACATCGCTGGTGCGCAGCAGATGTTCCAGGTTGTCGGCTTTGAGGATGCCCTCGGGCAACTGGTCCTGGCTCTTGCTGGTGTAAGCCATCACGCGCATGTTCATCGCCAGGGCTATGCGGGCCACGGCGCTGCCGATGTTGCCCAGCCCGACGATACCCATCTGCTTGCCAGCCAACTCGATGAGGCGGGTGTTGAAGTAGGCGTAACTGCCGCAGTTGGTCCACTTCAGGTCATGGGCCTCGTCGGTATAGTGCTGCGGCTGCCAGCAGATGTTGAGCAGGTGGGCGATAGTGAGTTGTGCCACACTGTCGGTGCTGTAGGCGGGCACATTGGTCACGATGATGCCTCGGCGGGCGGCTTCGGCGCTGTCCACGACATTAAAGCCTGTTGCCATCACACCGATGTACTTCAGTTCAGGCAGTTGGGCAATGGCCGCAGCGTCGATGGGGACCTTGTTGGTCAGTACCATCTCGGCATCGCGGCAACGCTCCACCACGGTGTCGGCAGTGCCGAAGTCATAGATGTCACAGGGGGCTAAAGCCTTCATGGGCTCCCATGAGAGGTCGCCGGGGTTGCCGGCATATCCGTCCAGGATAACGATTTTTCTCATAATTATATAATGTATTGGTTTTTATGGTCCTATTGAATGACAAAATTAAGTAAAAATGCACAAATGACAAAAAATTTCGTTAATTTTGCAATCTGATAAACACTTAATAAGGATTAATAATAAAGATTGCCCAATGGATAGCAAAATACTGGTAGAGACTGTCGCCGCCAATCTGGGTAGAGATACCGCTGATGTGGAGAAACTGCTGGATGCGTTGGCCGGCATCTTGGGTGCGCGTTGTGGCGAAATGGACAATGTGGTCATTCCTGGCTTCGGCTCTTTTGAGCCCAGGAAACGCAATGAGCGGGTTATGGTTCACCCTTCGGGTCGGCGTATTCTCGTGCCGCCCAAGGTGGTGCTGGGCTTCAAGGTGAGCAATGTGTTGAAGTCTAAACTCAAGTAAACAAGAAAGGAGAAACAGCATGAATGCCAAGATCACATTAGTAGAACTGTCGGAGTTGATGGCAAAATCAACATCGACATCGCGCAAGGTGTGTGAACTGTTCCTTCGCGAATTGTTTGCTACCATCTCTCAAGCCCTCATCAATGGGGAATCGGTTAAGGTCAAGGGCGTGGGCACTTTCAAGATATCGCAGGTTAAGCCGCGCAAGAGTGTCAATGTCTCTTCGGGTGAAGCCATACAGTTGTCGGGGCATAAAAGGTTGACTTTCACTCCTGACAAATCACTTGCCGAGACGGTAAATCAGCCATTTGCCCAATTCGAGACGGTTTACCTGGACGATGCAGTAACCGATGAGCAACTCGCTGAGATTGACAAGCAATACCCCTCGTTGTTCAACGACAACGAGAACGGGACACCCGCGGTCCCCAAGGAACAGCAGCCTGTGGCGGCTGCGGCTGCCGCACATCCTGTCGCTGATGAAAAGGGTGTTGCTGAGCCTGGGCTGGAAACACCCCAGCATGAAGCGGCGGCTCCACAACCCGTGCCCGGGGCGGAATCCGTGCCAGCTGTTGAGCCTGAACCTGCTCCCGAGGCCGAATCCGTTCCGGAACCAGTCGACAAGCCCGAGCAGGAGGTAATGGAACCGCGCGTGGCACCGGCAATGGCAAGGCCCATCGAAGGCCCGGGACAGCGTCCTGCCGCGCAACAACCTGAACCCCCGGTTCAGGAAACCCCTGAACGCAAACCCATGTTGGTGGGCATACCTATTGACGGGCCCAGTCAGCCTGTGCCCGAGCCAGAGCCGGAAGAGGAAACCGATGTCGACAGCCATTTCTACAGGCCTGAGCCTCGTAATGCCTACACGCCTACTCCCGAGCAGATCGAGGAAGCGTCGCGTCGCCCCAAGCGTCCATGGCTGTGGATTGTGCTGGGCGTGCTTGCTCTTGGCTTGTTGGTATGGGCGATAACCCGATGTGGCAGCGATGGCAAGGCCGATGTGTCGACACAGCATGAGGTTGTGGCATCCGACACTTTGACCGATGAGCAGGTTGAACAAATCGAGGCCGAGGCAGCTAAAGAAAAGGCAGCTAAAGAGAAAGCCGAAAAGGCGACTGCCGAGAAAGCAAAGGCCGAACTGGAAAAAGCAGCAAAGGCTGAAGCCGAGAATGCCGCTAAGACTGAAAAGCAGGCTAAATCGGACAAGAATGGCGAGCAGGCCGAGGTTACCGATGTCGTAACTTCACAGATTGTGCTCACCACCTTATCCGAGCGATACTATGGCAGCCCATGGTTCTGGGTATACATCTACGAGGAGAACCTGAAGCGGGGAATCGTCAATGACCCGAACAGGATACGCCCTGGTACCAGAGTCGTTATCCCGCCAGCCGAGAAATACGGCATCGATGCCAACGACAAGGCCGCTTTGAGAAAGGCCCAAATCAAGTCGATGGAATATCTGAAAGGCCGATAATCCTTGTGAATGAATCAACAGTGGGGGCGCAATGTGCATTGCGGCCCCACTGTTGTCTGATATCATTACAATCAATGTTGCAGGTAAGGTGAGGGCAGCGACACGGCATTGTAGGCGCTGTCCATGAGCCGTGCACACTCGGCGGCGATAAGGTGCCCGTCGTCATAGTAATAACGCAGGTTGCTCCCCAGGTCGGGGTCGTGGCTGTAATCGTGCACATGCTCAAAGCCGAAGATGGATTCCATCTTATACAAGTCGTTGCTGCTGATGGCTTCATAGCCGTAGTGGGGTGGAATGATGATTTGGTAATCGGTCCCTAGACTTGTGAATACATCGGCAATCTGGCGCAGTATCGACTCAACCTGGGGTGTGATTTTGTCCTGGCAGGGCATTTGTTTCAGGGGGCGCTGGTACTTGGCCATATGCTCGGGAGTGAAGAACCGGTCAGGATCGACGGCGATGATGGAGTCGGCCCATGCGTAGTAGCCCTCGTTGATAGACTCGATGCGGTCGGGAATGTCGGTCGATGCCAGCCCCTTGTCCAGCACATGTTGTGTCATGGGACCCGGGCACAGCAGATAGGCTACCAGTTCAGGGCGGCGGTAAGCGTTGAAAAACAACTGGTGGAACTTCCACCACGACACTTCGGGTGCCGTCTCGGGATGCTGCACAAAGAGCACATCGCTGTCCAACGGCCTTCTCATGAGCATCTCGTCCTCCATGATTACGAGGGCATGCTTGATGTCCGCGCCCCGGTGTGCCAGGTAGTGCAGCTTGTTGAGGATGCCGTAAAGCGTCTCGCGTGATGCGTTGAAATGGAAAGGACGGGCATCGGCGGGCAGATGGCGCTGCCAGTCCTGGATGCGGTAGTACCCCGACAGCGATGACCCGAACAGGAAAGAGTCAAATTGGCCCTGAGGGTTGAAGTACTTGTAGGACTCGATGGTGACGAAGCCCCAGTTGGTGGTCAAGGTGATACTGTCGCCAGGGGCATACATCTGTCCGTTATAGGGCTTGACGACATGGAACGGGTCACGCACGATATAAAAGACCACCAGCAGCAGTACTGGCGACAATGCCACCAGGCTGCGCAGGACAAACCGTTTCATGCCGTGGTCTTTCATTGCTATCGTTGCTAATAGCGGTTGATGATGCCGGCAATTGCGATGGCATCATCGGGAGTTATCGGGTGTGCTATGGGCAGGGATACGACTTCGTCGGCGAGACGCTCGGTAACGGGCAGTTCCCCGTGGCGCATGTGGCGGTAACATGGCTGCTTGTGGGCTGGCGTGGCATAGTGTATGTCGGTGCCTACGCCGTTCACTTCCATGTAGGAGCGGAAGGCGTCGCGGTCCTCGGCGCGAACCACAAACTGGTGCCATGTCTGTTTCATGTTACCAAACAGGACGGGAGCCTTAACGCGCGGGTTGTCGATGTGGTCGGCATAGGCCCTGGCAACTGTGTTGCGGCTGTCGTTTTCGTTATCCAGATAGCGCAGCTTGACGCGCAGCATGGCAGCCTGTATCTCGTCCAGACGGCAGTTGTAGCCTTGATAGATGTTGTGGTAGCGACGGTCTGAGCCATAGTTGGCAAGTGCCCGCACACAGGCGGCCAGCGTGTCGTCGTTGGTTACCACAGCACCGCCATCGCCCAGCGCTCCCAGGTTCTTGGTCGGGTAGAAACTGATGCCCGCGGCGTCCCCTAGGCCTCCTGTGGCATGGGTGCCGTTCAGCCCCGGAACATCACTCAGGGCGCCGATGGCTTGGGCATTGTCCTCGATAATACGGAGCCCATGGTCCCTTGCAACACGCATCAGCGTTTCGTCCCAGCAGGGGGTGCCGTACAGGTGCACGGGCATGATGGCGCGAGTGCGGGGTGTGATGAGCTGCTCCAGCAAGCGTGAGTCGAGATTCATGGTGTCCTCACGGGGGTCGCACAACACAGGCACAAGGTCATTGTCGCTGATGGCGAGTACACTGGCCACATAGGTGTTGGCAGGCACGATGACCTCGTCACCGTTGTTCATGACACCCAGCTCCTTGTAGGCACGCAGAATGAGCCGCAGGGCGTCGAGGCCGTTGCTCACGCCGATGCAGTGCTTGGCTTGGCATGTCAAGGCGATTTCCTGCTCTAGCAGTTGGGTCTGGGTGCTGTTCAAGTAACGTCCGCGTTCAATCACCTCACAGGCGGCGGCCTTGAGTTCTGCCATATAGGGCGCGTTGGCAAGCGCTAAATCCAGGAATGGGTATCGTTTCAACATGCTGGTCAGTCGGTATTTGCAAGTTTCAGTCGCTTGAATTGCTCATAATTTCTCACATAGTCGTCCTCGTCATAGTGGTGTGAGGCCAATGCCAGGCACACCGAGCCCGAGGAGAAGTTCTGAAGCGTTCGCCAGATGCCGGGCACGACAAGCAGCCCCTGGTATGGCCTGTTGAGCGTGTAGGTCCTTTTCTCGGAGCCATCGTCGATGGTTACATCAAAACTGCCGCTGATGGCAATGATGAACTCATGGCATGTGTAGTGGCTGTGCCCTCCTCGTTCGGCCCCTCCGGGCACATCATAGATGTAGAATGTGCGCTGGATGTCAAAGGGTAGGTCTAAACCGTTGTTTACTGCCGTCAAGTTGCCGTTGGCATGGTGATGACGGGATAATGTGATGATGTGGCAGTCAGTGATTCGCGACTGGCTGTGAATCTGGATTCTATCAATACTATTCTCTTGATCCATATTTTAGGGTTTTAAATTCTTCAAAGTCTTCGATGTAGTCATTAGGGGCGTAGCGTGTGCTGGACAAAACCAACGCTACCGAGTTGGTGGAGAAATTGTCGATATGGCGCCAGGTCATTTTGGGAATGTAAAGGCCGATTTGGGGGCGGGACAAGTGGTACTTCTGTTCGGTCTCACCGTCATGGATGACCACATCAAAACTGCCGCTCAGCGCAACGATGAACTCGTTCTGCTGCCTGAATGCATGACCGTCGCGCCACATGCCGCTGGGTACATCATATATCCAGTAGTTGCGCATCACCTTGAACGGCACATTGATGCCGCTCTCGATAACAGTGAGATTGCCTCGTGGATCCTTTACTTTGGGCAAGTCAATCAGGTGGACGATGTTGTTCTTATCTAATGCCATTCTGAGCTAGTTTGATCAGATACTGTCCGTAGGGATTCTTGTGCATGGGCTCGGCAAGCGCCAGCAACTGCTGGGCGTCAATCCATCCCTTGCGGAAGGCGATTTCCTCGAGGGCTGCAACCTGCACACCCTGCATGTTGACGATGGTCCCTATGAAGTTGGAGGCATCGGCCATCGATTGGCTGGTGCCGGTGTCGAGCCACGCAAATCCGCGGCCTAATGTCTGCACATGGACGCGTCCCTGGGCCAGGAACTCCTGGTTCACTGTCGTGATTTCCAATTCACCGCGGGCGCTGGGCTTAATGTGCTTGGCGATTTCAACGACATCGTTGGGATAAAAGTAGAGGCCGGTAACCGCATAGTTGCTCTTGGGATGCTCGGGCTTTTCCTCCAGGCTGGTGGCATTGCCGTGCTCGTCAAAGGCAACCACGCCGAAACGGTTGGGGTCTTTTACGGCATAGGCCCACAATGTGCACACATTCTCCTCGTCGGTGCGGATGACGGCGTCCATCAGCATGCGGGTGAAACTTTGACCGTAGAAGATGTTGTCACCCAGCACCAGGCACACATTATCCTTACCGACGAACTCCTCGCCGATGATGAAGGCTTGGGCCAACCCTTCGGGGCGCGGTTGCTCGGCATACTCGAAGCGCACTCCCAAATCCTCGCCGCTGCCCAGCAGACGGCGGAACATGGGCAGGTCTTGAGGCGTTGAGATGATGAGAATCTCACGGATGCCGGCAAGCATCAGCACCGAGATGGGATAGTACACCATGGGCTTGTCATAGATGGGTATCAACTGCTTGGAGATTCCCTTGGTCACCGGGTAAAGTCTTGTTCCCGAGCCACCTGCCAGTACAATTCCTTTCATATCGTGCTTTGTATTGAGTCGGTTAATGATTTCGGCGATTGGTTTTGAATTGGCGAAGTTACTAACTTTTTCACAACACACCAAGCATTAGGTGCTAAAATTCTTATTCCTGCATCGGCCTGGCTTGTCGGCATGGGTGGCCAAGCCCTTCATTCACATCATTTTCACCTTGGGGGCTAGGTTAAAAAAAGGCGGTTACAGATTGCAGCAAATCGGTACGGATTGGCAAAGAAATGACATTTTTTGAGCCAAAAGTGTCAAAAAATCTAAAATGGGCTCAATAAATCAAAAATTTGATAGGATTTTATAGTGTGGGCGTGATAAATTTGCAGTACTTTTGTGGCGGTAAAAAGATTGTTTAACCGTTTGTCTATACAAACCTATTATTAAGAATATGACTGACAACAAGAGTTTAATGGAGAACATGAGGTTGACCTATAGGCCCAAACTGCCCGTCACCCTCAGGTGCCCTGTGCGTGCGGTCGAGGGAGAACCCACCGAGTCGGTAGCCGACCAGGATGCTATTAAAGAACTTTTCCCAACCACCTATGGAATGCCCGAGTTGACTTTTGAACGCGATGATTCGGCTATGCCGCCCGAGAAACCCTTCAATGTGGGTGTAATCCTCAGCGGCGGCCAGGCTCCCGGTGGTCACAATGTGATTTGCGGTCTCTATGACGGCATCAAGGCGTTGAACAAGTACTGCCGTCTGTACGGCTTCCTGGGCGGACCTAACGGTCTTGTCAAGCATCGCTACATTGAAATCACAGGCGACATGATTGAAGAGTACCGCAATACCGGTGGGTTTGATATTATCGGCTCGGGCCGTACCAAACTTGAAAAGCCTGAACAGTTTGAGGCCGGTCTTCAGATTCTGCGCGAACTCAAAATCACAGCTCTGGTAATCATCGGTGGTGATGACAGCAACACCAATGCTGCCATTCTGGCCGAATACTATAAGGCTCATGATTCCGGAGTGCAGGTTATCGGTGTGCCCAAGACCATCGACGGTGACCTCAAGAACGAGCACATTGAGATTTCGTTCGGTTTTGATACAGCAACCAAGGTTTACAGTGAACTCATTGGCAATGTGGCCCGCGACTGCAATTCGGCCAAGAAGTACTGGCACTTCATGAAGTTGATGGGACGCTCAGCATCACACATCGCCCTGGAGTGCGCCTTGCAGACCCGCCCCAACTACTGTATCATCAGCGAGGAGGTGGAGGCCCGCGAGAGGACTCTGCATGACATCGCAGAGGAGATTGCCACCATTGTTGTCAAGCGCCATGATATGGGCATGGACTACGGTACAGTCCTCGTCCCTGAGGGCATCGTGGAGTTCGTTCCCACAATGAAGAAGCTCATTGCCGAGTTAAACGAGATGCTGACTAAATTCCCCGAAATCTCGCAACTGCGTGAAATGGAGCAGAACAACTTCGTGCGTGAGCATTTGTCTGAGGAGAACCGCATCGTTTACGATTCGCTCCCCGAGGAAGTGGCCCGCCAGTTGGCGTTGGACCGCGACGAGCACGGCAATGTGATGGTATCCCAGATTGAAAGCGAGCGTCTGCTCAGCAGCATGGTGGCCCATGTGCTTGAAATGCGTGCCCAGGCTGGTGAGATTGAACCCATCAAGTTCAAGACGCAGCATCACTTCTTTGGCTACGAGGGTCGTGCATCCTTCCCCTCCAACTTTGATGCCGACTATTGCTACTCGCTGGGTTACAACGCATCTCATCTTATCTTTGTGGGCGCTACCGGTTACATGTCAGCCATTACCCACCTGGGACGCAAGGCTCAGGATTGGGTGGCCTGTGGTGTGCCCATCACCATGATGATGAACATGGAACGCCGCAGCGGTAAGGACAAACCCGTTATTCGCAAGGCGCTGGTTGACCTTGAGGGTGCTCCCTTCAAGCACTTTGTCGAGAACCGCGACAAGTGGGCACTCGAGACATGCTACATCTATCCTGGCCCCATCCAGTTCTTTGGTCCTGAGGAGTTGGTGGACAAGATTTCCTACACGCTGTTCTTTGAGCAGTTCGGCAAGGAATAAAAACGGCTGCCGCCGTGCAAATTGGCTTATCGTCTAAAGGGCGTTCCCCGCAAGACTTTAAGTATATTAACTTCTAAACAGCTTGCTCCCCGCCCCTGGTGTTCAGGAGGCGGGGATTTGCTTGGGTGGGGTGGGCGTTGGGCTATCGCCACAATCGTGCAATAAAGGGGAGGCTTTCTCGTTTAATGATTAGCATAGAATAGACACATTAATTAAAAATAAACAACAAAACAAGGATACAATATGTTCTCAGGAATCGTAGAAGAAGCGGCGCGCGTTGTCGCCCTGCGCAAAGACAGCGGTAACTTGCACATCACCCTCAAGTGCAGTTTCACCGATGAGTTGAAAATCGACCAAAGCGTGTCACACAACGGCGTGTGCCTCACTGTCGTTGACCTGCCTGGCGACGGCACCTATACGGTGACCGCCATCCAGGAAACACTCGACCGCAGCAACCTGGGCCTGCTCAAGGTGGGCGACGAGGTGAATGTGGAGCGCTCGATGCTCATCGAGGGGCGTCTCGACGGCCACATCGTTCAGGGCCATGTGGACCAGACGGCAGTGTGCACCGCGGTCAAGGAGGTGGACGGCAGCCACTACTTCACATTCAAGTATGAAGTGGCTCCCGAGATGGCACGCAAGGGCTATGTCACGGTCGAGAAGGGTAGTGTGACCGTCAACGGCGTGTCGCTCACCGTGTGCAACAGCGAGCGCGACAGTTTCCAGGTCGCCATCATTCCCTACACCCGAGAGATTACCAACTTCCATTGCATCGAGGTGGGTACTGTCGTGAACCTGGAGTTTGACATCATCGGCAAGTACCTCGCCCGCTTGATGGAATTCGCCCTGTGACAATAGGGGACGGCTCTTTCTGTCACAGTAACAAGTTCGGTATATGAAGAAGATAGGCATCATCAGTGACACCCACGCATGGTGGGACGACCGCTACGCCCAGCACTTTGCCGACTGCGACGAGGTGTGGCATGCCGGCGACATCGGCAGCGATGAGCTGGCCGACAGACTCGAGGCCGTGGCCCCCGTCTTCCGTGCCGTGTGCGGCAATGTGGACGGAGCTTCGCTGCGTCGCCGCTTCAAGGAGATGGAAATCTTTGAAGTCGAGGGGGTCAAGGTGGTGATGACCCACATCGGCGGCTATCCCGGGAAATACGCTCCCGGCATCCGTCAGCGTCTGGAATTGTCACGGCCCAAGCTCTTTGTGTGCGGCCATAGCCATATCCTCAAGGTCATGCCCGACCGCTCGCTGGGATGCCTCGTGGTCAATCCCGGCGCTGCAGGGGTGCAGGGTTGGCAGGTGGTGCGCACCCTCGTGACCCTCACCCTGGACCAGGGAAACATTACCCATGCCCAAGTCATCGAATTAGCCAAATGAAGAAAACTGTATACCTTATATTATTGCTCATGGTCGCTGGATTGGCTACAGGATGCCACAGCAACGAGAAGAACTACCGCGAGGCCTACGAGAAAGCGATTGAGCACCGCCGCTCGGGTTATGGCGCCGAGGCCTATGCCCAAATCGAGGCCGAGCGCCGTAAGTTCACAACCGTCATTGATGGTGACAGCGTCAGGCTGCGCTATGTCAACGCCAATGTCGCTATCGACTCGACCGATGTCGCCCATGATTTCAATATCATCGTAGCCTCTTTTACTCAGCAGATTAATGCCAAGAGTTACCGCGACCGCCTGCGCAAGGAGTGCGGCTTGACTGGCAGCTATGTGCTGTATGGTGGTGAGGATAAACAGTACTTCGTGGTAGCCGGTGGCTTTGACGACAGGTCGGCCGCCGCGGCATTCCTCCGCGACATCGACAACAAGGTCTGCCTTAAAATCCTCGAGCCGCTCCCCTGGATACTCCGCAAGCTGTAGCCGACGGCCTTGCACTAGGCTTGGCCCGCTTGAAGATTCAGGCAAACAACAAACACGCGAGGGATGCCGTATGGCGTCCCTCGCAGTTTTGTTTATGTGGGTTGTGATTACCTCACGCGGCCCTGGTAGCTGCCGTCGCGGGTGTCAACCTCGATGATCTCGTCGGTGTCGATGAACAGGGGCACGCGTACAGTGGCGCCGGTCTCGACGGTAGCGGGCTTCAGGGTGTTGGTGGCGGTGTCGCCTTTCACGCCGGGCTCGGTGTAAGTAATCTTGAGCTGAGTTTTGATGGGCATCTCGGCAAACAGCACGGTCTCGGTCGAAGCGTCGCTGACAACCTCAACGATGTCGCCTTCCTTCATATAGTCGGCACCGGTAATCAGGTCCTTGCTGATGGGAATCTGCTCAAAGGTCTCGTTGTTCATGAACATGGCATCCTGGCCGTCCATGTACAGGTACTGATAGGGGCGACGCTCCACGCGTACATCCTCGAGCTTCTCACCGATGTTGAAGCGGCGCTCCAGCACGCGGCCGTCAACCACATTTTTCAGCTTGGTGCGCATGAAGGTATTGCCCTTACCGGGTTTTACATGAAGGAATTCGATGCAGAAATACAGATCGCCGTCCATGCGGATGCAGGTTCCGTTCTTGATGTCTTGAGCATTAATCATAATTGTAGAATTTGTGCTATTATTTTTTGTGAATATTGTTTGTTGTCAGTCGTTTGTGGGTGCAAAAGTAGTGATTTTGAGAAAAAAAACAAAAACTTTTCCGTAAAAATGCTTCAGGATTTGTGTAATTTGAAAAAAAGGACTAATTTTGCACCGCATTTTGCGAAAAATTTTCGGAACAACTAAAAAACAGAGATAAGAAATGAAAAGAACATTCCAACCCTCGAACCGCAAGAAAGCCAATAAGCATGGCTTCCGTAGTCGCATGCGCACCGCCGATGGCCGCAAGGTGCTTGCCCGTCGTCGTGCCAAGGGTCGTTACAGCCTTACCGTTAGCGACACCGTCTACAAGTAATCCCCTGTGAAGGGTTGCCGCACCAGAGCGGTACTTCAAACGCATCAAGCCGTTATGGTCCCTAGGGACTGTAACGGCATTTGTTGCAGCCTACAGTTCCTTGATGACGCGGCACGGGTTGCCCACGGCGACGACATTGCTCGGGATGTCGCCCGTCACGACCGAACCGGCACCGATAGTCACATTGTCGCCGATGGTAACGCCGGCAAGAATGGTGACGCCGCCCCCAATCCACACATTGTCGCCGATGGTGACCGGCAGCGCCCACTCGCGGCGCGTGTTGCGCTCCACCGGGTCTGTGCTATGGCAAGCCGTGTAGATGCCGACATTTGGCCCCACAAAGCAGTCGTCGCCGATGGTCACCAATGCCTCGTCGAGCACCGTGAAATTGAAGTTGGCAAAGAAACGCTTGCCCACACTGATGTGCTTCCCGTAGTCGCAGAAGAACGGCTGATTGATTAAGATATTGTCGTCGCCCACATGTCCCAGCAGCGACTTGAGCATCTCCGTACGCTCGGCACGCTTCGACGGCAGCAGCTCATTGTAACGGTGGATTACATCCTTGCACTCATTCAGCTCCTTCAGCAGCTGGGTGTCGACGGCAGAGTAGGGAAGACCCGCCAGCATTTTCTCTTTCTCAGTCATAACGGTCATTTATTTTTTTGCAAAAGTACTCACAAATCACCAAATACCAGAACAACAACGCACAATTATTGCTGATGTGCTGTGCCGTGCCTTCTCGATACGGCCTGTCCCGGCAGATGAAACGACCAAACTTCAAGCGACGGCATGGGTAGTTAAACGCAAAAAAAATCAGCACTACTCTCCCGAGCCATGCTGACAATCATGTTTAACCCTAAAAAACCTCCAAAAATTATGAGTTCGAACCTATATCTGCAATTACCGTGCCAACTTTTTGATTGATGTAATTATCTATATCACAATCGGTTACGACGATAAATTAAACCAAATCGGCTCAAGAGTGACGTGATAAGAAGTGTTCAAATACTACCGAAAACAGTCAATTTTTGCCCATTTTTTGGGCGTTTTTGTACACTTTACTAACACAGTTTACTAACACACTTTTGAGAATTATGAGCATGATTATCAATGACAAGCGTCAGAGGTACTATGGTGAAATCAAGTCAAGATTTTACCTACGTAGATCTACAGCCTCTGGGCCCCGAAAAATCTACTTCGTTGCTTTTATTGAAGGCAAGCAGTATCGGTACTCAACCAGGGTGAGGGTTTATCCAAAACAGTGGAATTCCAAGAAGGAACTAGCAGTGGTATCAAACACCTTGAGCAAGCAGGACAATCAGAATAACATGATTGCCAATGAAAGACTAGCCCGGTTCCGGCGCTATTTTGCTGATTTTATTGAGTATCTATGTGAAAATGATGTCACGGATATTGTAGCAACTCTCAAACAATTCATTTATCAGGATGTGGCAAAAACGAACTTCGAACCGTACGCGACTATTATTGACGCACTGTATCATTACCATAATTACGTCAAGCCATCAATTAAGGACAGCACAAAACGGCAGAGTGAATCCCTCTTGAGTGAATTTGCTCGTTTCGCTGACACTCTGCCTGAAAAAGATAAGACGATGGAGATCTTCAGTCAGAGCGGATTGAACATGTACAAGGAATACCTGATTAACAAAATGAACAAAAGTAAAGCCGGTGCCACCAAGAGAAACTTTGGCGTTGGCCAGTTGAACCGTTGCGGAGCCATCATCGCCTTGCTAATTAACAAAGTGCTTGTCCCAAAAGAAGAAGTCTCAAACCCTGTTGTCTGGATCAAGGTGGAGGATCCCCGTCGAGAAGACCAGGTAGGACATATCCCTCTGTTGGACGATGAAGTCACTGCGATTGAGAATTGTACTGGTCTAACCCCTGTCGAAGAAGAATACCGCGACGTGTTCTTGCTTCATCTAGAGTGTGGTCAGCGTGTTTCTGACCTGGCCAAGTTGCTAACAGGGAACTATAAGGTCAAGCAAGGCAAAAAGTACAAGTATATTGTTGTTTCAACAATGAAGGAGAATATCAAAGCGATCATACCCTTAACGCCCAGGATGACAATGTTGATGGAAAGAATCAAGAGCCAAAAGCTTGTTGACCCAGTAGAGTTTGAAGAAAAGACACGAGGTAAAGGCAATAACACATATAATGAAGCGATTCGTCGGATTGCCAAGAAAGCAGGATTAGATAGAGAGATTGTCAAAATTGACTCGACTCAAAAAGAAGTAAGGAAACCGTTATATAAAACGGTATCCAGCCACGATGCTCGATGCACGTTTATAACTAACATGATCAGGAAGGGAGTTAGTCCAGAAAGATTGTGCCGCATGACAGGCCACGCCAATGATGAGATGATTAAGAGAGTCTATGCCCAGCTCACAGTCGATGATGAAATCAATCGAATCGAATCCGACTTGTATAGCGACGTAGAAGACGATGAAGTATAAGTGCCTCCCTCGTGGTAAAGTGCTGGCATTGTCAATGAACAATTATTAAGCAAACATGTAGCTGTTCGGTTTTTATTGATTATATTTGCGGTAATAAATCAAAAACATCGCTGATTCCTTCAAACAATAAACCGATCAAGATATGGCCAAGAAAAAGAAAATAGACATCAAACAGGTTATTGCTGACGCATTGGAGCATTATCATAATTACGTAAGGCCTTCAATACAAGAAAGCACAAAACGGCAGAATGAATCTCTCTTGAGTGAATTTTATCGTTTTGTTGATACTTTACCAGCAAGAGACAAGACGATGAAGATCTTTAGCCAGAAAGGGCTGAATCGGTACAAGGAGTATCTGATTGATAAGATGGAACGCAGTAAAACTGATGGCAAAAAGAGGAATTTTGGTGTCGGCCAACTGAACCGTTGTGGCTCCATAATTGCCCGTCTTATAAACAATGTGCTATATCCAAAAGAAATCGTTCCCAACCATGTTGTTTGGATTAAAGTAGAGGATACCCGTAGGGAGAGCCAAAAGGGGCATATTCCTCTTTTGGACAATGAAGTCACTGCGATTGAGAACTGCAAAGGTCTAACACCTGTTGAAGAAGAGTATCGTAATATATTCTTGCTTCAGATCGAGAGTGGACAAAGGGTTTCAGACTTGGCTAATATACTTACTGGGGAATATACGCTTGGACAAGTTGATGAATATGAATGCATTATCTTAGCAACGAAGAAGGAAGATGTTCCAGCAGCCGTTGTATTGACACCAAAGGTGAGGATGTTGCTCGAAAGGATTAAAACTCATAAGCATGTTGACCCAAAGAAGTTTAAGGAGAAGGCAGATAGTAAGGGCAATAATACATACAATGAAGCAATCAGAAGGATAGCAAAAAAAGCGGGACTGGATAGAATCATTGTTAAAATTGATACAAACAAAATAGTAGAAAAGAAACCAGAAAAGAAACCATTATATAAAGTAATAACAAATCATGACGCTCGAAGCACATTCATAACGAATAAGATTAGAGCTGGTATGACACCTGATGAGATAGCTGTTTTTACTGGTCATGCTAATGGTGAGATGATCAGAAGAGTCTATGCACAGCCCACGATTGAGGATAAACTTAGAAATGTTAAGCAATACTTGTCTGGTGGAGAAAACGAGAAGGATGCTAATTCTCACGCTAATACATTATCGAACAATCCAAAGGAACATAATGCCGATGTTCCTCCAGAAGCACAACCCAGAATCTACACACCAAATGATTTCGATCCAAATACTTTTTTTGAATCAGAGGAATCAATTGCCTTTGATAAATATATTCATGACCTAAATGATTTGGTAGATGAAGCCATTAATGAGATGAATTCCTATCAATTATATGTAGATGATATAGAGATTTTTTGTCAAACTATACTGGACGGATTGAAGCAGCGAATTAAACTATCCAAACAAGAAATCGAAATTGAAGTGAAATCTCAAATACAATCTCAAAAAAATGACTCTTCAAAACTATCTCAAATGATTGAATCTGCATATGATAAAGTTGTTAACAATGCATGGCAGATTATTGAATCGAGCCTTGAAGAAGAAAAAATGGAAGACGAGTATTTTGACGATCCAAGAGTTTACGATCTCATTAGATTGTGTTTATTAAGAGCCTGGAATGATTATTTAAAAGAAGATCATTTTGATGAAGGTGTGATTGAAAGTCTTGAGGAAAAGTTTAAGTCAATTTGTGAGGAGAATCCAAGTCTTTTTATTGCTTATCGAGAGATGCCTAATGCTAAAGTTGTGTGGCCTATTCAAAAATTTTGGATAGTTCTCATTAAAATGGAACTATTCATGCTAGATAATCGTCCGATCGCTACTGAATCTATAATAAAAGAAGACAACAGAGCGTACAGATTTTTGACTGATTGGAGATTTGTGTTTAGAGAATTACAAAGGACACCAGCAATGACATTGGAAACGTTGATTCAGAACACAAAGTGTGGGGATGTCATGAAGTCTGTGTTATACAATTCTATTAAGGATGGAGATTTCGAACGCTTTTATGAAATAATCAAGGAGCATGGACATGAAGTTCGTCTTTTGATAAATTATTGTTATTCAAGTCAGTATTTCAGAATGTGTGCACAATCGACAGACTATCTGTTCAGAGAATCAATAAATGGAGTGGATATTCCTTTAGAAAAGATAAAACAGTACGAAGAGACCATATTACGAAGAAATCCATTCGTTGAAAGAGGTCATGATGAATCACCCGATTTTTTCAAAAAGGATATTCTAAAGAGAGATAAAAAAGAAATATCTCTGTGGTTGTTAGATGGAAGCTTAAAAGCATTTGATGAGTCTAATGATTTTATATTTCCATCAGAAAGAGAGGTCTACAATAAGGTATTCAATCTTGTTGATTTTAATAAACATCCAGAATTAAAGAAGGCTTACGATGAGTATAAAGCCAAGCAAAAAGCAGAATCCAAGCAGACAGATGTTGAAGCAAAAATTGTTTCTGAAGAAGACAGAATAGAGAATCGCAAGAAAGTTAGTTCACAAGTGAATTATCTTCCTGTCAACAGTCAGGATCTTGATATCGACAAGTTTATTAGATTATTGACAGAGAAAGATAAACTAAACAAGTATCATCAGTTCATAGCAGTACTTGAGTCAACGGATAATGTAGATGTGGCTACATGCTTGAAGCATTTTCTTAATACCCGTTCAACTTCCCCTCTTTCATTCACATTAAAATGGAATGGCAACAGTATGGTGAGTTTAAAGTTCCTAATTCGCCTCATAGCGAATACCAATGAAGATGCGACAAGAGATAATGTGATAGAAAAGCAGAGCAAAAAAGCATTTGATGGCATCTCTAAGAACGTGTCAAAGTGGAAGGGATCAGGTGATTTATGGACTCCTGTTTATAATGTCTTTGAAGGTTGCACTAGTTCTATTTTTTCTGCTGCACTTGGTGAAGAAGGATCGGATGCAAGGGCAATAAATCTTAATGAATTAGAAACAATCGCTGACATATACTTCGAATGCAAGAAATAACGCGACACTCTCATAAGTCATACAACATCCAGGGAACGAGTCGTATCACTACTCGTTGCAGACGAAATGAACGAATATGCTCCGGAATAGGCACCTTTTTCGGACAATTCTCTCGGCGTTCCATATCCAAGCAACTCCCACAGGAAAAACACCGGCGCTTTTAATGCCTCCATATTATCCACGTGAGGTCTTTGGATATGTTCAGGCATACCTCTAGCGCCGAGCATTCTATCCTGGACTTCACACATTGATTCGACCAGGGATATAAGCTCTTGTTTGGTGGGAGGGGAGGCGGTCATAAAAACGGAAAGCTACTTCTGGTACTTGATCTGGAAGTAGTCGAGAAGGGCCTTGAAGTTGTCCTGG
>Ga0256407_10004830_pt1 | contig 22072 bp, 14 predicted proteins | sample RumenRJG_04DNA_FD_193489 | JGI IMG/M metagenome (GOLD analysis project Ga0256407, IMG submission 193489) | Bovine rumen microbial communities from Lethbridge, Alberta, Canada - RJG_04 | ecosystem: Host-associated > Mammals > Digestive system > Stomach > Rumen | place: Canada: Alberta... | reverse complement strand
TATTTAAAAATTTTAAAAATATTTTTTTTTTTTTTTTTTTTTTTTTTTTTTTTTTTAAAAAAAAATTTTTTTTTTTTTTTTTTTTTTTTTTTTATTTTTTTTTTTTTTTTTGGATTTGATTTTATATTTTTATTAGAATAGGAGGTTTATATTATTAAATAAATTTGATTGGTTTTTTTTTTTTTGGATTTTTTTTCTATATTTTTAATAATAATTTCTTGTTAAGTTTATTTGATTTATTAAATCATTTACTTGTTGTTTTAAATAGTTATTTTCATTTTTTATCTCATTTAATTGTGATATTTCCATCATAAATTTTTTTAAATTTTGATCTTTTTCATTTAACATTGTTTTTGTTTCTGAAATTATTTCATACATTTCTTTATTATCTAACATTATTTTAGAAATTAATTTATTTAATATATTAATGATGTACATTGAATATTTTATATTTAATTTTTCATCATTAATATCATAATCTATTATTTCTGCTGAACAATTTAAAAAATTTAAGTCATTTATTGTATCAATATATTGGTTATAAAAAGAAAAAAAATTACATATTATTTTTTGTTCATCTTCTAATTTTTCGTTAATTAATTTTATTTCTTCAATTTTATTACTTAACATCATTTCATAATTTTGATTTGTTAAATGAAAATCATTATTTTTATTCATTTCATTTTCTAATTTTTGATTTATTAAATTATTTTCAATATATTTTTTATTTAATTCTTTTTCTTTCATTTCATATTTTTTTAAAGTTTCTTTAATTAAATTTATTTCATTATTTTTATTATTTAATATTTTTTCATATTTTTCTTTAATTAAATTTATTTCATTATTTTTATTATTTAATAATTTTTCATATTTTTCTTTAATTAAATTTATCTCATTATTTTTATTATTCAATTCATTTCCATATTTTTCTTTGATGAAGTCCATTTCATTATTTTTTTTATTTTTATTATTTAATTCAATAATATTTTCATATTCAATATTTTTTTTTTCATTTTCTTTATTTAAATTTTCATTTCCTAAATTTGAACTAATATTCTTAATTGATTGATTAAAACTAATATTTTTATTTGATTCAATTTCTTTATTTGAAATATTTGAATTATTATTTTTCTCAGAATTTTCTTTTAAATGATTAATATTCAGAATTTTATTTTTATTATTAATAGAGAAATCTGTCATATTTTTTATATTATTATTTTTATTTTTCATTTTTTCATTTAAAAATGAAATTTTTTCAATAAATTGGTTTATAGTTTTTTCTTGTAATTCAATTTTATTATTTAATATTTGATTTTGATTTTTTAAAGAAGTTATTTCATTTTGAAGTTTATAATTTCCTTTTTCATAACTTATTGATGGTTCGTGAAAACTAGATGATTCAAAAGTATCAATATTCGTAATAATGTTATTATTTTTATTTTGATAAATTGATAAATTAAAATTATCATTTTTAAATTTAGAAATTCCTTTTTTTAAATCATCAATTTCTTTTCTATAATTTTTAATTGTTTCATCAATTTCTTCAATAAATGACATTATAATTTAAAAATTAATATAATAAATTTTTAATATATTATATTATCATATTATAAATTTAAAAAATATAAAATTAAATTAATTATTTAATTTAATTGTTCTTTAAATTCATTTAATCCTTCTACATTACCTCTTAATATTTGAGCCATAAAAATTAATGATTCATAAGTTTCTTTTTCAAAATCACTAAATGTGTTATCATCTGTTTTTTTAAAGAAATCATCTGCCACATAAAAATTATCTAATTTATTACAATTATCTTGAATGTCTTTTAATTGATTAATCATTACTTTAAATTCTTTAACTAATTCATCTCTACTTTTTTCATTATTAACTTTATTAATTCTATTATAAATATCTTTTATTTTATCTTTTGCTCTATGTAAATCATTTTCCATTTTTTTTAAATTATCCATCATAATTTTGTTTGGCATTTCCATTATAAATATTTCGAATTTAAATATTGATTTCTAAAATAAAAAAGATTAATAAAAATAAATTTTTTTATTTATCATTATTCAAAGATTTAAAAAGGAAAAAAATTTTATTTTATTGTATTAAATAACAATAGGAATTAAAAAAGAAATATATAAAATTAAAATAATATTATATTATAAAATAAAATATATTATAATTATACTTATAATATGAAAAAAAATAAAAAAATAATAATATTATTATCATACTTTTTTTATAATTTTTTCAAATTAAAAAAAATATTGCTTAAAAAAATAATATATACAATAAAAAATATTAATTATCAAAACCAAGATTTTTAATTCCTCTATTTTTATATTTCATATCAATTTGATTAAATTCATTAGTAAATTTATTTTTCTTTTCATTATAATATTTTTTCTGAGGTTTCCTAGTATTTTGTTCAAGATACATTTGATTAATTCCAAAAAATTTATTTTCAATACTTGGATTATATTTTTTATTAACAGAAATTTTTTTAACAGGTTCCATTAAAATTCCTTTTTCATTTAATAATTGTTCTTTAATATTAGAAATATGTTTATTATATTTTTCTCCTTCATTTTCTCTAATTTTAAATTTAATTTCTTTATTAGTTCCAGTTATATTATCAGCCATTGATGAAATATCATAAATATGTAATCCTTCATCTCTCATCATTTTTTTTATTGAAAATACATCTAAATTATTTTTTTCTATTGTATTCTTTTCTGATGTTAATATATATTCATGTTCTTTTTCTTTATTTTGTAATTTTTTATATTTCATATTTCTTTCATAAAATGATTTATCATATAAATTTGATGTTGTTGAATTTAATATAAATCTTTTTTTTTGATCTTCTTTTAAATCTGTTTGAGAATCAATTACTTGTTTTATTTTATTTAAATCTATTCTATTATCATAATTAATTGTATTAAAGTCTACTTTTGTTTTTGATAATTGGTATTTTGGTTTAAGAAATTTTCCACTTTCCATTAATTCATTTTGCTTTTTTTGCCAATTTGGAATATTTCTTGAATCAATTTCGTTTTGATTTGAAAAAAAATTTTCTTTATCTGGATTTTTAAAATCTAATAAATTTTTTTCCATATTTTTTTTATATGTATTATAATCAGTTCTATCTGTTTGAAAACCATTTTTTTCATTAATTCCATATTCATTTATATTATAATTCCTCATTTCATTTTTTTTAAATTTCATAATTGTATTATTATTATTTTTATTATTTGTATTTAATTTATCATAATCAATTTTATTAACATTAATTCTTTCAATTTTACTTTTTTCTTTACTTTTATTTTCTCTTCTAATATCATCATCACTATAAATATTATTATAATTTTCCTTAAAAAAAATATTAGATCTTTGTACATTAATTCTATTTTTTTTACTAGTAGAACCATTTTTATCATCAGGATTAATATATTTAACTCCAGAACTATTATTTTCATTCCAAGGAATTCTTTTTCTATTTGGAGATAAAACTCTTCTAATTGGATTATTTATTCTTTCTGCTTCATTTAATATAAATCCTCTTGACGATACATTAACATTTAAATTATTTATATTATCATTATCATAAAATTGTTTACATAATCTTTTAAATGATGTATCATTTGAATAATAATTATCAGGATTGTAATTTATTTCATTATTATATTTTTTTATATAGTCATCTTTTTCAGTACAATGTGAAAAAACTGTTGATCTATTTGATAAATTTCTTTTATTTTCTTTATTATTTACTTTTTCATTTTCTTCTTTTATTGGTTTTTTTGTAAAAAAAATATCACTTTGACTTTTTGAATTATATAATGAATGTCTTTGTGTATTACATTTTTTTATTTTGTTCTTTATTTTATTTTCAAAAATATTTTTTTGTGTAATATTAAATATATCGTTATTTGTTTTTGCTAATGTAGATGGATGAAATTGTTTTGATGGTTTTTCAATTACTTTTACATTTTCAGAATTAAATATATCTGATTTAAAGTATTTATTAAATAATACATGTGACATTTTTTTATTTTTAATAATAATTTAATTTTTAAATTTATGAATATAAATTAAGCAATTAAATAAATGTAAAATAATCTTTGTTCACAACATACAAAAAGATAATAATTAATTGAATCAGAATCATTATCGTTTGAAGATAAAAAATAAATTTGATTAATTATTCCATTACTATTAGTTATTATATTTCCCATATCTGAAAAAATTATTTCATTATTCTTTTTATTTATATTAAATAATTTTATTCTTTTATCATAATTTCCAATAAATAAAATATTAAATTTATTTATTTCATTTTCTTCAGATAATAAATCTTCTCTTTTTCCTTCTCCATAAATAATAGAAGAAATACCTTGTTTTAAATCAGAACAAGCATTTTTTAAAATTTTAAATTTAGAAATTGATTTAAAATCATTTGATATTTTTAATATTATTAAATTAGGAAAAAAACAACCAACACTTAAAAATATTTCATTTTCAAATTCAAATAATGAAATTGTAATTATTGCTTCTTCTTTTTCTTTAAATAATTTTAAATGACATAAATATTCTAATTGTAAATTATAAATTCCTATTACTGATGATTCAAAGGCTAAAATTATTATTTGTTTTTTTTCATTTACTATTATATTACATATTAAACTTTTTCTTATTTCTAAATTTTCATTATCTGATTCTGAATCCGATTCATCATTTTCTATTTCATTTGAAAAATACATTTTTTTTTCATAACCATGTAATATCATGTATTTATTTGATACTTCATATATTTTTATTTGATTTTCTTTTTCAGTTGGTGTAATTATTGAAAATTTCCAATTTTCATTTTTATTTTCTTCGTATTTTTTAATATTTGATTTTCTGATTTTTTCATTAAAACAAATGTTAAATTTTGTAAATGATTCAATTTTTGTTTCAATTTTATTATATTGTTTCCATTTATTATCTTTTAAATTTATATTCCCAATAAAAATATCACCTCCTCTACTTTGAAATAAGAAATCATAATTTTCATTTGATATTAGAATAATATTAATTATTTGTTTATTATTTTTTTTATCAGGATCTTCTATTAAATCTTTATTTGGATATAAATCAATATCAAAAATTTTATTTTCTTTTTTCCAATTAAAAATTTCAATAAATCCTTTATCATTACCAATAAATAATATATCTTCAAAAACATAAAAAGATTTAGAATTAGAAGAGCATTGAATAATACTAGGAAGATTATTATTCATTAATTTATTTTTAAATATAAAAAAATAAAATAATATTAAATTTTCTTGATTATATAATTAATCATTATATATAGTAATCATAAATTATTTAAAATTAATTTTTTCAAAAGGTTTCCTTTTCATTTCATTTGTTTGTTTCATAGTAATTTTATCAAAATTTCCAATACCTAAATCATTTAAGTATTCAATATCATTTTTAATATCAGAAATATCATTATTTAAATTAGTTCCAATAATAGTACTTGGTTCATTTATTTTATCATATCCTTTAATATGACTATTAATACCATTTGAATTATTATTACTATTATTATTATTTTTTTCATCTATAATGAAAGCATTATTCTTTAATGCATTTTGAATATCAGATTTTAATTGTTCAATTTGATTTAAAGTTGATAATTTATTTTTTTTATCAAATTTATTACCAAGTTGAGTATGGGGTCTTCTTTGAGTCATAGTATTATTTTGGAAAAAAGTTCCTATTTCAAAAGGTTTATTAAATTTTTTATCTATTTTATTCGGAGTTTTATTTGTTTTAAATTGATTAAAATTTCTTTTATTATTATTTATTTTTGGTAAAACTGATAATTGATTATTATGTGTATTATATATATTATTAAAATTATTAAATCTATTATTATTACTATCTCTACTATAACCTCTTCTTTTTACTTGATATTTTTTTATCATATTATTATCATTTTTCATTTCATTTTGAAGTTTTTTAGTTTTAATTTCTTTTAATTTTATTTTTTTTTCTTCTTTTTTTTTTATTTCATCCATTTTCTTATTTTGTTCAATTGACTTTAATTTTATTTTTAATATTTCAATATCTTTATTAAAACTATCAATTAATATTTTTTGATTATTTATTTGTTCTTTATATTTTTTTTCTTCTGTATCAATTTGACCTGCTAATTCATATTTTTTTTCATCTAAAGTATAAATATCAAATTTTTCATAATTTTCTTCTTTATTTTCATTGTCATCATTTTCTTTTTTATTTTTTTCATTTTTCATTTTCTTTTTTTTAAAATCAATATTATCTTTAATTAATTTTTTCTTTTTCTCAAGAGCATCAATTTGACTTTGTTGTTCTTTTAATTTTAATTCTTGTTCTTTATGAAAATCTTTTGTAATTTTTAAAGCCTCTTTTAATTTTTTTATTTGTAACTTTAAATTTTCAGTCTCATCAACATTATTATTTTTATTAATAAATTCATTAATATCTTTTTCTTGTCCTATAGTTGCTTTTTTTAAAATTTGATTTTCTCTTTTAATTTCTTTTATATAATTTCTTTTTTCTCTTATTCTATTTTCAATATCATCAATCATTGTATTATTATAAATATTATCTATTTCATCTTGAATTTTTTTTGATTGTTCTTTATAATTATTTATTTCTTTTGCAATTGGTTTTATTTCTAAATTTTTTATTCCTGTTTTATTCATTTCTTCTTTTTCTCTTTCTTTTTCAAGTTTTTTTATATGATATGTATTTAATGCGTCTTCTATTTTATTACATATAAATTTTAATTGTGATTGAATTATATTTCTTTGTTCTATTATATTTGATTTATTTTCATTTACCATTTCTTCTTTTTTTTGATTATTTTCTTCTTTTTCAAAATTATTATTATTATTATTTTCTTTATCAAAATTTTCTAATTGTTCATATCCAGATTGAACTTCTTGATCTTTTTTAATTACGTTTTGATTTTCTGTCATTTATTTTTTTTAAATATTTAAATATTAGTTTTTTAATAATAATAATTGTAATTTTAAAAAGTTTATATTTTTCAGATTGTTAAATAATAATATTATTAATTTATTTATAATTAATATAGATAATTATTAAATAAAAAAATGTCAGCTTTAAACAATTATAATGGTTTTTATAATTTATCTCCACAAAAATTCAATAATAATAAATTAGAAGATGATTTTAAAAAACATAAAGAACAAATAATTGATAAAGAAATGTCATATAATTATAATGATGATTATTATTTTAATAAAATAAAAAGTAAAAATAATAATAATAATCATCAAAATAATATTTCTGAATTAGATAAAGAATTTGAAAAGTTCAAAAATAAAAAATTTGAGGAAGATACTCAAGAAGCAATAAGAATTTCCATCAAAGAAGAGGAGGAAAGAAAATTAAAAGAAAATAAAATTAAAGAAGAAATGGAAAAGAAAAAATTAAATGATAATAAATTAACTAACAAAAATATTACTTTAAATAATATTCCATTAAAAAATGAAATGAACTTAGAAAATAATTTAATAGATTTAAATAATAATGAAAATTTAATTAATAAAGATCAATTAAATACTACTAAAGAAAATAAAACAATAAATACTAATGAAAATATTAAAAATAATAAAAATATTGAAAATAAAATCAATCAAAATAATAATAATCAATCAAATATCAATTCAGAAAAAAGCAATAAGCAAAATAATAATTTATTAAATAAAAATATTAATAATCCAAAATCAAATAATCCTAAATCATTAAAAGAGACAATTTCTAATATAAAAACATTTAATGAAAAAGATTTACAAAATAACTCAATTAATAATGAAGAAAATTCCTTTTTAGACAATGTAATTAATATCAATATTAAAAAAAAATATAATCAAAATATTCAAAGTATAATAGATAAAAAAGATAATGAAAAGAATAAGACTAAAATAATAAATGATTTTAAAAATAATATAAATCAAACAAATATATCATCAACTCGTTCTCAATCTATATCAAAAAGACCACCCCAACCTTTAATTTATGTTCCTTTACAAAATCCACCAAGTCATAATAGTTGTTATATTCATACTACAATTCATATTCTTTATCATTGTAAAGATTTTTCAAATTATATAATACAATTAAATAAAAATCCAATTATAAATAATGAATTAATTAGATCTTTAGTTAAAATATTCCATGATTATCTTTTAAAATCACAAGAAAAAACTAATTTACCTGAAGAATATAAATATATTTATAATCCATTAGAAACTTTTAATTTTAGATATGAACTTGATTTATATTCTAAAGAAAAATTTAAACTTTTTGTAATGGGAGATCCAGTTGAATTAATTATTTATTTATTAGAAAAATGCTCTGAAATTGATTCTAATTTAATTCATAAATTATTTTATATTGATATTCGAGAACAATATATTTGTTTTGAAGATAAAATAAAAAATGAAATAAAATATGATAAAGATAATTTTGTTAGAGAAATTTATACAGAAGAAATTTTAAATTATTTAATTATTTCAGAAATGGCATTTGAAGATTTTAAAAATCAATTATTTAAAATATTTAAAGAAGTTTCTTATCAACATATTAAAAAATGTCAAAAATGTAAATTAGTAATGCAAAAGATAACAGTTTGTAATATTCTTCCAAAATATTTTTTAATTAATTGTGTTTGGAGTAATAAAAATCCTGATGATGAAAGTATTATTAAATTTTTTTCAATGATTCCTTTTTATTTTAATTCAAATGATATGTTTGATATTAAAGAGAAAAAATGTTATTCTTTATTTGGAATTATTTTATACTGTTATCATTTGGCTCATTATATAAATGTAATTTATGATAATATAAAAGATATTTTTATTTTATATAGTGATGAATTTATAATTAAATTTAAAAAACTTGAGGAATTATATGATTATTTAACTGGAAAAACAAAGAAAGATAAAATTTTTTATCCTGTTTTACTTGTATATCAAGAAAATTTAACTCAAAATAAAAAAGAATTAAAAATAGATTATAAATTTTATGATTATTTAATTGGAAAAATAAATTTAGAGAATAAAATAAAAATACAACAAGAAAATAAAATTAATATAATTAATGAAAAAAATGATAATTCGATTCGAAAATTAAATAATAATAATATTCAAGAAATAAAAATAGAAAATAATAATAAAAAAGATTTGATAAATAATAGTATAGAAAATAATAAAAATAATGATAATATTTCTATTTTTGAACATATGATGAATAAAGTTAATAATTTACTTTATTATAATGAATTAGATAAAAAATATGAAATTGAAGTAAAAAAAAAAGAAAAAGAAAAAAATAAAATTTCAAATGAAGATTTAGAGAGATATAAAAATAACTTAAAAAAGGAAAAAACTAAAAGAAGTATGTCATTGGATAAAAAGCAATATCCAAATTATGCGAATTATCAAAATTATATAAATAATAATCAAAACGAAAACCAAAAAAAAAAGGATTTAAATTCAATTCATAATAATCAAACTATTAAAAGGAAAGGAAAAAATAATAATATAAAACCAAGTATAAAAAAAGATAATAACAATATAAATAAATATCAAACAATTAATCATGAACATAATTTATTATTGTCAAACAATAATAATGATTCCAATTTGAGAAATACAATGAATACTTTTAATAGAGGTGCAAAAGCAATAAATCAATATTATGTTGGAAATGGGCAAAGAATTAATTATACTAAATATATTAATGGATGTAAATGAATTTTTTATTTTTAATTATTTATATAAATTCTTTTTTAAAATATATTTTTCATGAGATTATTTATTATTTCATTATATTTTTGTTAAATTTTTAAATCAATTTTACAAAATTTAAAATATAAAAAAAATGTTGTAGAATGGTTCTTTAGAATATTATTTATATTCATTATTATTGTAAAAAAACATTAAATGTTGAATAATAAAATATATAAATATTATTTACTATTTTTTTTTCATATTTATCAACTTTGCATTTCCCAAATTTGAAGTAAAAGACTTTTTAATATCATTTAATCTAAAGGGACTTACATTATGTTGAATAACATTATTATTATTATTATTTATATTAGAATTTGTATGATAATGAGAAAGATGATTATTATTAATATTAATATTAATATTATTATTATTATTAGTATTATTGCTTATAGAAAATTGTAAATTACTTTTTTTCCTTTTCCTAATATTATTATTTTTTTTCTTAGTTATAGAATTATTTAAATTCTTATTAAATATTCTATTATTATTCCCTTGATTATTATCCCCATTCATCAAACCATTTCCCCCATTATCAGAATTATGATGTAAATGTCTTTTAATATCATTATTCCCTAGAGAATTATTATGACTATTATTCTTTAAGTTATTTCCCAAACTATTAATAGTAATATTATTATTCTCATTTTTAGAAATCCCATTTTCTTCATCATCATTATTAAAATTACTTTCATTATTTTTATCTTCATTTTTTTCTCCTCTTGGAGTCCATCCAGTAACTCTTTTCTCATCGACTAATTTTTGCCATTCACAAATATTATTTTTAGCATTTTCAACAGTATAACTTAAACTAGGAAACATAGTAATTAAAACTTGAAAAGTAGGTAAAATAAATCCTTTAATAAAACCAACTTGAGAATTAGGTATATTACATCCAACTCTATCACAAAGAAAAGAAACTGGTAATTTCATTTCTTTTTCTTTATCACCTTGTAACCAAAATTCATTACTTAATAATTCAACCCATTGTAATGATATTTTAAATAATTTTGTATTATGAGCTAAATCTGCTGCATGAATAAAAAAATCTAATAAAGATTGTTGTTCTTCAAATTGAGTTTTTGGATTTTTACTTAATAATTCAAATTTAATATTATTTTTATTACCATTTAAAATCTCATCTGAAATTCTTGCTGTAATCACACTCATAACTTTCCCATGATTTGCCATATCAGTTGCTAAAATTTCACTTATCATTCTTTTTCTTATTGTTTTAAAATCAGTAACATTTAATTTTTCAAAAATATTATTTTCATCAATTTTTATTGTTCTAAATAATTTAGAAATATGAAAATTTTCAAGACAAGATATATCATTATATGTTAAAGCCATATCAGTTAAAGCATTTATTTGAAAATTATTTGTTAATCCAGGATGACCAATATCATGTCCTAATGAAGCTATTAAAATACTTAATAAATCTAAAACGTTTGTTGAACAAATTTCTTCTGCGTTTGAATTTAAAAAAAATAAACAAATTGTATGAGTCACATCTGCTCCATGCATTGAATTATGATATAATGTTGTTGTTAAATATTGATTTGTTATTGAATATAAAAATTTTTCTAATTTTTTTGTTGATATTATACTGTCATCTAATAAACCAAATGCTTCTAATATTGTTTTTCCCATTAAGGGAAGAACGTTTGTATGTCCTATTATTTTTTTTAGTTCAAATATGTTGAAATTTTTTTCTAATATTTCTTTTGGTGAAAAATTTGCTATTTGAATACATTTTTCTATGTAGTTAAAGGAGTTTTCAAATTTTGGTTTTTGATTTTTTGATTTTTGACTTTGAGGTCTTATTTTTTCTTTATTTGAATAGGAATTATTATTATTTATTGAATTTAATGTATTATTTATATTTGAAGAATTGGAATTATTAAGTATATTTAATTCTTTATTTTGTTGAAATTTTTGGAATTGTGTATTAATTTTTATTTCTGTTGATTTTCCCATAGGTGAATTTTTATTAAATTGACTTATAGGTTTATTAAAATTATTATTTGTATTTGTTTTTACCATTCCTTTTAAAGAATTAATTGATATATTTGTAGGATGAATTTTTATTCCTGTTGAAGAAAAAGAATCATTATATAATTTATTATTATTTGTTTTATTTCTTCTTACAGGAGTATTTGATTTAAGTGATTGATGGAAATTATTTCTTTTTAATTTAAATGATGGTTTTCTTAAAAAATCATTTGAAAGAATTACACTTTGAGTATTAATTAAATTTTTTTTTTTATTCATTTCAATAACTTCTTCATTATATTCATATACAAAATCTACAAATTGTTTAAAATTTGGATTTTCTTTTGAATATTTTTCTATCATTTCATTATCTTTTAATTCATATCTATAAAGTGAATGACTTGTTATTACTTTAATTACCCATTCAAGTCCTCTTATTAATTTTGTTTGATTTTTACTCATCATATTTATAAATGATTTTGCTTCATTTATTATTGATAGTACTTTTTCATATGGAGTTGTTATTATACTGTTAGTTAAAGAAAATGGCATTTTTTATTTAAATTTTTTTTAATATTATTATTATTAAAACTTATTTATTAATAAATACTATCTTTCTTATTTATTTTCATATATATTAAAATTTAATAAATTTATTTTTGTTTTAAATAAAACAAATAATTATAATATAAATATTTTTTTTAAATTATTTAATAAAAATTTCTAGTTTGTTTTTCCTTTCTTTTAAATTAAAATATTCAATTATGATTTTTTAATTAAAAGATTACATATTCTTTGTTGTATCCTAATATCATAATACTTTAAAAAATAATAAAATTTTTCCATTCAAAAAAATTATTTTTTTCCATTACGTTTGAACATTATTATTAATTATGGAAAATAATTCTATAAATAAGGAAAAATTAATTTTAACAGAAAATGATGAAAATTCCAAATTAAACAAAATTGAATACTCAAATAATAATATATTAAATACTAAATATATTTTAGATTATCTATCATTAAAAAACAAAAATATAATAAAAGTAGAAATATCTTATGATGAAAATTCAAATAATCTCATTATAATAAACCTTGAAAACAACATTAAATTATTTTCATTTTCCCCAGATGAAATAATATCTCAAACATCCGAATCATCAATAGAATCAAATGAAAAAATTTTAATCAAAACAAAATTAAAATTAACTGAAGATGAAATATCACAAAAAGAAATATTAAAAATAAAAACATTTTCCATAACAATAAAAAAATTAAATTGCCTCTCATGTTTCTTTTATTGTAAATGTTCCTCAAAAAAAATAATATCACCCCGTCAAATAAATACATATTATTTCTTAATAAATAAAAAAAAAAAAAAAAATTTCAAAAAATTTATAAATAAAATAACCTTACCCAAATTAAATGAACTCAATTCTAAAAATAGAAAAAGGAAATTATTAATATTCATAAATCCAATAGGAGGAAAAGGAAACGCAATAAAAATATGGGAAAAAGCAAATAAAATATTATCAGAAATTCCATCAATATCATTAGAAATAATATATACATCATATTTTAAAAATGCATATGATATAATATTAAAAAAAAAATCTTTATATAATTATGATGGAATAATAACTTGTAGTGGAGATGGAATATTACATGAAGTAATAAATGCTATTTTTCATAGGGAAGATTGTGATATTTTAATTAATAAATTAATCTTTTCTTCACTTCCAGCTGGAAGTGGAAATGCTTTTTCAAAAAATATTTCTTATTATAATAATGAAAAAAATAATTTAATTGAAAATCAATGTTATTATATTATTAAAGGTATTTATAAAAAAATTGATTTATTAGAATATGAATTAAGAGATTTTGATAAAAAAATTTATTCTTTCTTAACTTTAACTTGGAGTTTTATTTCTGATTGTGATTTAGAAAGTGAGTTTTTAAGATGTCTTGGTGAGATAAGAGTTACTTTAATGGGGGTAATTAGATGGGTTTGTTTAAGAAAATATTATGGAACTTTATATTATTCAAATGATAATAATATTGATTTAAATTCTATTCCTTCAATTCATGAAAATTTAAATGAAAATGATTTTAATTTAATAAAAGAAAATGATCAATATAATTTATTTGTTGCTAATAATATGAAATGGGTAAGTGAAGATCATTTTCCTAGTTATAAAGCAGAATTAGATGATGGTTATGTTGATATTTTATATTTGAAAGGTTCTGATAGTGGAAAATATATTTTATTTAAGGAACTTTTATTTTATTTTGATAATGGTAATTTAATTTATGATAATGATAATAAATTAAAAAAAGGTATTCATTATATTAAAACTAAATTTTGGAGATTAATTCCTAAAAATAATTTAAATGATCCTGATGATGTTAATATTAAATATAATTTTAATACTTTTTTTGCTATTGATGGTGAAAAATATCCTATTTGCCCTGTTCAATGTAAAGTTCTTAATAAAGTTATTTCTGCTTATTCTGGTAAAGAATAATAAAAATAACTTTATGTTTATTATTATTTAATAGAATATTATTTAAAATTAGTAATGAATTATAATATTAAAATATATATTCTTTTTTTTTCATTTATATATAATTCATTTTTATTTATTTTATAAAATTAATAAAAGAATAAATAAGAAAATTCCTAAACAAAATAAAGTTAAAAAACATTTTATTTCTCCTTTACTTTTTGTTTTTAATAAAGTTCCTATTTTTGTCATTGCAAAACCCATTTGTTCTTGTGTTTTATCCATACCTTGATCCATTTCTTTAATATATACTTTTTGTTCATCTATAGTCTTATTAATCATTTTAGCATTTTCTTTAATTCTCTTAACACTACTTTCAATTTCAGATAATTGTTCATCTTGTTCTTTAATAATTTCTCTATGATCCATTAAATTATTTTTATTTTAAAAAAAATATAAATGAAATAAAAGAAAATTTCAATATTTATTAAAATAAAAAAATAAAATAACAATATAATTAAATAATAAAAAATAACTTTATATAAACTTTTTAAGAACTTGAATAATTTCTCTTCCATCACTCCAAGGAAAAATATTACAATCTACTTTTTCTTTTGGATCTTCACATAATTTCTTATATAAATCATAATCTTTCCTAGGACAAACATAATCATTTTTTCCTAAAATTTGAGTTAAACAAAAATCATTTAAACCATCACAAATATAAATATGATTTTTAAATTTTCCATTTATTTTTTCATAATCTAAAAACTCTTCTTTTTTACATTGAGCAGGATTACAATTTTTACAATTATGAAATCTATTTTGAGTAACAATAAATAAATTTTCTTCTGAAGGATTTGCAATTACTGTTCTTATATCATCAATTAAATCATATATTTTATTATATTTTAATATTGTATTTAAAGTAAAAGAATTTGAACATGATGCAATTATTATATTAAATTTTTCTTTATTTTCTCTTATAAATTCAAATAATTCTTTCATTCCTTTTGTTAATTCTATTGATTCTATTGTTGATGTTAATTTTGATAATGATATGTTTTTGTCTTTTAACATTTTGTAAAAACGATTAAAACTTTCTACCCAATTTTTATCTTTGGCATTTTCTTTACAGAAATATTCATATTCTTCTTTTGAAAATAATTTTTCTGCTACGTAATACATACATGTTTTATCTGTTAATGATTGATCGTTATCTAATATTATTAATGTTTTTTCATTTAAAGATTTCATTTTTTTGTTTAGATATTTTTTTTTTGAGTTTTTTAAAATGGGAATTTTAGTTTTAATTTATTGAAATATAAAACAAATATTTTAAATAAAATTAATAATTTTAATTAATACATAAATATTTTTTTTTATTAATTAATTAATTAATTACCTATAATATATTTTATTAAATTATTGTTTCATTTGAAAAAACTAATTAATAAAAGATTCAGATTCAATATAAACAAATTATAAAAAAATAGATTTTTTAATTAAAATATCAAATTAATACATATTTAATTAAACAAAAAAAATGTCAACAGCAATAGGAATTGATCTTGGAACCACATATTCATGTGTAGGAGTTTATCAAAGCCATAGTGTAGTGATAATCCCAAATGAATTAGGTGAAAGAACAACTCCTTCTATAGTTACTTTTGATAACAATAATAAAAGTTATGTAGGTGAATCTGGTAAAATTCGTCAAGTGAATTTTCCAAACTCAACAATATATGATTCAAAAAGATTAATAGGAAGACAATTTAATTCAGAAGAAGTTCAACAAGATATAAAATATTGGCCATTTAATATAATAGAAGATCCAATAACAAAAAAAGCAAATATTGAAATTGATTTAGGAGAAAATGGAAAAAAAATTTTTAGACCTGAAGAAATATCAGCAATGGTATTAAAAAAATTAAAAGAAAATGCTGAAGAATTTTTAGATAAAGAAGTTACAGATGCAGTTATTACAGTTCCAGCATATTTTAATGATAATCAAAGACAATCTACTAAAGATGCTGCAAAAATAGCTGGATTAAATGTATTAAGATTAATAAATGAACCAACTGCTGCATCTATTGCTTATGGATTAGAGAAAAATATTAATGATAATAAAACTATTATAGTTTTAGATTTTGGAGGAGGAACTTATGATGTTTCTTTATTAAAACTTTCAAAAGGTTATTATGATGTTTTAGCTACTAGTGGTGATAGTCATTTAGGAGGAAATGATATTGATCAATTATTAGTAGATTATTGTATTAAAGAATTTAAACAACAAACTGGATATGATATTTCTAAAGAAAAAAGATCTGTTCAAAGAATTAGGAATATATGTGAAAAAGCTAAAAGAGTTTTATCTGATATAACAGAAACTCCTATAGATATAGATGGAATATATAAAGGAGAAGATTTTTATATTACTATGGTAAGAGCTACTTTAGAAAATTTATGCAAAAATTTATTTAATAGATTAATTGAACCTATTGAATCAGTTTTAGATGATGGAAATGTTAATAAAAATGATATTGATGAAATTATTTTAGTGGGTGGTTCAACTAAAATTCCTAAAGTAAAAGAAATTATTCATAAATTTTTTGATAAAGTACCAAATGATACTATTAATCCAGATGAAGCTGTAGCTTATGGTGCTGCTGTTAGTTCACAAGTTATAAAAAATAGTTCAATTATTCGTGGAAAAAAATTAATACTTCTAGATATTACACCATTTTCACTTGGGATTGAAGTTTTAGGAAAAAAATTTTCAAATATGATTTCTAGAGGAACTTATGTTCCCCATACTTACACTCAACAATATGTTACTGTTAAAGATTATCAATCATCAGCAAGAATTACAGTATATGAAGGAGAATATGAAAATATTGAAGATAATAATAAATTGGGAGAATTTATACTGAAAGATCTTCCTTTAATGAAAGCTGGTAAATGTAAAATTGATGTTACTTTAAATATTGATTGTAATTCAATTTTAAATGTCAAAGCTTATGAAAAAACTAAAGGACTTTCAAAAGAAATAAAAATTATAAATGATAAAGGAATATTGAATGAAAATGAAATTAATGAATCTAAAATTAAAATAAATAATGGTTGGGAGAAAGCAAAAAATATTTCAGAGGAAAATTTTAAAAAAAATATTCAAGATTATGAAAAAAGTTTCAAAGAAACAAATTCATATGATATATTAGTTAAATTAATAAATAACACTGAAAAATTTATTGATACATTTAATCAAAAATTAATTCTTACAAATAAAACACTAAAACAAAAATTTAATACTTATTTAGATTATTTATTTAATTATTATCAAAAAGCTTTATTAAATAAGTCAATAGAAGATCATTTTCGGGAACACATTAAAGATAGGTTTTTATCTTACATTACTTTTTATATGAAATATGATATAAATATATTTGTAGAAAAAATATCTGAATTTCAGGAAATTCCAGAATTTTATTATTATTTGATGATTCAAATTTTAAATTTTTATTTACAAAATGGTTTGACACTATTAGAAATTAATAAAAATAAAGCTTTAAATGAATTTAATAATGGAATTTTTTTTTCAATGAAAAATAATATTGAAAATAATATAAAAATATGCTCAGAAAATATAAGAGATAATTATTTTTATGTTTATGATCAATTGGAATTAGGATTAAAAAGAATTAAAATAGAAAAAATAATGTCAAATGCAGAAGAACTATTATCATTGGGGGATAAAGAAAAAGATAATGAAAAACAAATAGATTATTATAATAGTGCTGTAGATAAATATAGAGAAGCCTATCAAATAATAATGAGTAAAATAACAATTGAACAAATCAATGTAAATTCATTAACAAGACAAAATTCAGTTTCCTATTTTAATTTATTATATTTAAATCCAAAAAATAGTTATAATGAAGATGACTCCTTAATGATTCCAGAAATAAATGAAGGATATACTATAGATATAAAAAATGAAGCAAAATGTATTTCAAGAATTATTTATATTATTTATATGAAATTAAATAACAATAAGAACGTAGAAAAACTATTAACAATCCTTCAACATTGTTCTCAATTAATAGATTCCCATATAGATAAATCTAATATATATCAAGAAAAATGGTATTTAGATATAATTATGATGAAAAATAATTTAAATAAAGAACTTGAATCATTAAGAGAAAAATCAGATCTAGAAATGATTGAAAAAAATAGAAAAAAATATCCTTCAAAATATAAAGAAATTGAAGACAAATCAAAAAAACAAATAAATACATTTATTAAATTTATATTAGAAAAATATCCTTATAAAGACTATAAAAAAGATGAATTTAACATAGATGATGAAATTGAGAAAAGAATCGGTCCTTTTCTATTATCTTTACATCAATCATATCACCCTGATAATTATCCAAAAAATAATGACTCTGAAAGAGATATTTTTTGCTTAATGTCATTTATTGATTCTAAAATTACTGAATTAATGAAAAAAATGTGCCCTAATAAATTAGATAAAAAAGTAAAATTAAAAAAGAAATTAAAAAAAAAATAAAAATTCAATAAATGAAAATTTGAGACTATTTAATAAATAATACTTAATATAATCCAAAATAATTTTTTAAAATAATGCATAATATCATTTTTCATTTATTCATTAATAATAAAATTTTTTAAATACTATATTATAAAATAATTTAATTATAATATGATAATCCATAAATTTTTTTAATGAATAATAATTATAAAATTACTAAATTTTTATTTCATTAATACATTGATTAAATAAAAAAAAATTTAATTTTTTTCTAATAAATAAAATTTAATAAAATATTTTTAATAACCTAAATTTAATTGTAAAAAATGAAAGTTTTTCAATTAGCATTATTTTTCCTTTCAATGATATCAATTTCATGTATAGTATGTGGAAAAGGAAAAAATAATCCAAAAAAAGAGAAAGATTGTACAAAATTTGGAACTGATAGTGGATTTCTTTGTTGTTATTCCAAATATAGTAATGGAACAACAACTTGTGAATTAATGTCTTATAGACATGCAGAAAATTTAGGAATTAAAGGAACATTAACTGATGATAATGGAAATTATTTTTCTTGTGGAAATTCTTCTACTTTTGTTAAATTTACTTATGTTTTAATTGTATTTTTATTAAGTATTCTTTTTTAGATTTTTATATCATATAAAATGTTATGTAAAACAAAAAAAATTTAATTTTTTTTATTGATAAATTAATATTTCTAATTATCTTTTGTATTAATATTTATTTTAAATCAATTTCATTTTATATTTTATAAAAACATAAATATAAACTTTTAAATAATTGAAAATCAAATCCAATTATAAAATTTATATTTAGTTACATTAAAAAAAATAAAAAATAAAACAAAAAGAAAAACGTTAATAAAATTGTTTTAAAATTTATTAAAACACTTAACCTAGTAATTATTAACTAAATTATTCTAAAATACAAACTCAACAAAGTCAAACAAAATTACTAGTTGAAATAATAATTAAATACTAAACAACACAACATCTCCATATATTACCATTTAAACATATAAGAATTAAATCAACAATCCAAATAATTGCTCCAAAAAATACTCTAACAATTGCTGCAAGAATTGCACCATCTTTACAACGAGTTAAAATTCCTAGAATCCATGCTGTTATTGGAATTATTGCAAGTATTATACTTACACATCTATTTAATCCAAAATAATCACCCATTATTTTATTTATTTATTTTTATTTTAAATTTTTTATGTAATTATTTATATATTATCATTTATTTAAATATAATAATATTTTTTTTTTTGAGTTTTTACCTTTTTTTTTTTTGCATTTTTTTTATTTGAATATTTTTGTAATGTCAGTTCATTAATTTTGATTTTTTATTATTAATTTTTACTTTTAATGTTGATATATATATTTTAATTCTATTTTTCTTTTTTTTACTTTTTTGTTTCAATTGGTTAATTTTTTTATTAATTTAATTATTATTTTCAACGTAATAATTAATAATTTAAAAAATATTATATTTAATAAATCATTCAAATCAATTATTAATTTTATTAAAATTTATTTACATTTATTATTAACAATGATAATTTTATCTTGATAATTATGTTTTAATAAAAATTAAAAATTAAAAAAAAATGTTGGATAAAATAAATGAAATAAATTTAAATGAAACAATTTCACAAGATATCTTATATCCTTTATTAGAACCAAAAAATCCATTATTTAAATTAGAAATCCTTTCAAAGCTTCAAAATTTTAAAACAAATGATGATTTTTTTTCTCATTATACACATTTTAATATGACACTCTTGAAAGATATTTTAAAAGAATCAAAAAATAAAATCAATTTTTTCATCGAATCAACAAAAAATATTGTTTTTGAGGAAAATGAAATAGAAAATTATTTATCAATAGTTTCAAATATTATAATTACTAATTTTTTTATTAATCAATTAGAATCATATATAAATAATATTTATACACAATTAAATGATTATATAATTTCTATATTAAAAATAAATAAAAATGAAGAAATACATTATAAATTAAATGAATATTTACAATTAATAGATCAATCATCAAATAATTATCAAAGAAGAAATATAATAACATTTTCAAGAATATCAACAAAAGAAAATACATATATTAATAAAATTGAAGAAACACCAAGATTTTATGGATCAAATAATGAATTAAATATTTCATTTAGTTATGATAATGAAATTAATTCTTGTTTTCATAGTCCACAAAAAAAATTAAGTTCACCTAGAATGTCTATTTGTTCTTTAGCATCTATGGTTTTTTCACCTCAAAATGAAAATGAATCTCATTTTATTACTCCTAAAAAAAATATTACTTTTTCAAATTTACATTATAATATTAATAAAAATAAAAAAGAAAATCTATTTACTCAAGAAAAATTTGTTATGATTTTTGGAATTTGTAATGAAATGTTTAAAAAAAAATTAATTAATTCGAATGAAAAATTGAAATTTAAAAAATTAATTATTGGAAAAGATGAAAATATTTTAAAAATTGCTGATAATGAATGTTCAAAAGAAAAATTATTTTCAAATATCATAAATTATCTGAATGAAAAGAATTAATATTTATCTACATTATTTTTTGATAATTTTTTCCAATTTTTTATATATATTAATTTATTCAAACGATAAATATAATTTTTTGTAAATTAATCAAAAGGTAAAAATTTAATGTTATGAATTTTTTTTGAAAGCTATTTATTTCATTTGTCTAAAATCGAAATAGCTTGATTGATAAGGATAATGTATATAATAAAAGATAAATATGATTAAAAAATGAAATTTGGAATGTGATTGTAGATAATCTTTTATATATTTTTATTTCTTTTGAATAAGAATTATAAATAAAATTAAAAAACAATTTATTTTATTTTAATATTTAAAGATTAATATATTATTATTGGTTGGGAATATAAGTATATAAATAATTATTAAAAATATAATCATACCATTGATAATTATTATTAATTTTATAAATTAAAATTTTGTGACAAATATTAAGTTAATTACTTTTTTAATTATTATATTATTTATTATTTATAAATTTGTTATTTTATTTAAGGAAATTTAAAAAAATTTTTTTAATAATTTTCTTGAAAATCAA
>Ga0256407_10004828_pt1 | contig 22087 bp, 16 predicted proteins | sample RumenRJG_04DNA_FD_193489 | JGI IMG/M metagenome (GOLD analysis project Ga0256407, IMG submission 193489) | Bovine rumen microbial communities from Lethbridge, Alberta, Canada - RJG_04 | ecosystem: Host-associated > Mammals > Digestive system > Stomach > Rumen | place: Canada: Alberta... | reverse complement strand
GCATCTGAAGCGCCTCCGGAGAATGAGGGAAAAGACTGAGGGGGCTTGTACAAGAATGTAAAAACGCCCAACTTCTGACGGTCAAGAAGTTGGACTATGAGGATTATGGTTTAGCGGACAGTAATAATTTTATATGAAAGACGCTGACAACGGGCAGATGGTCGCTGATGCCACCTTGATAGACAGGTCCAAGGTAGGTTCGATAGGGTTTGACGTTGCCGTGAGTGGGGTCTGGTTCTGTGAGGAAAGACAAGTTCAGGATGCGTGTTTGCTGGTGGGAAAGGGTAGTGGTGTGGGTGAGAATATGGTCGAGAATAGACCATTCGCCCTGATATTTGTAGGTACCAGGTTGGAGTTTGGCAGTACGGTCGATGAGGTGATGACTGCGCGTGAGAAGTTTGAGTTGCTGGGAGTTGGTTTCAGCATTGAAATCACCCATAATGAGCAGGTTAGGGTGCTGTCTGAGGGTTCGCACAGAATCCGTATGTGCTTGCAGTTGCTGACAGATGCCCATACTCAGTTTCTGACCTTCGCTACCACCTCGTTTGGAGGGCAGATGAACCACATAGACATCGAGGGTGTCGCCTCCTGCAATAGTGCCTGCGACGTGCAGAATATCACGTGTCTTGTCTTTCTTTGTCTTGGGTCGAATGGACTCTGTTTCAATAGGATGGAACGTGAAAGGAGAGTAGAGTAGGGCAACGTCAATCCCTCGCTCATCTAATGAGTTGGTCATGATGTAGCGATAACCAAGACTGCTCAGCGAAGTGCGTTGGGTTAGGCATTGCATCACAGTGTCGTTCTCCACCTCGCAAAGTCCTATCAAGTCAACAGGACGCTTCTCATCAGCTGCCGCAATCACTTTCCCCACACTTTTCAGCTTCTGGAAGAGCCGGTATTGACTCCATTTCCGTTCGCCCCCATCGCAGTATTCATAATCGTTCTTACCCTCGTCGTGAATGGTGTCGAAGGCATTCTCGATGTTGTACGACATGATGGTGAAGGTTTGTGCCTTCACCTCACACGCGTACATTAATAGTAGAATGACAACACCTCTCCACATAGGAAAACGGTTTAGTGTGCTTCGAGCCAGTTCTCTCCCCATCCGCAGTCAGCAACGAGGGGTACAGAGAGCTTGATGGCGTTCTGCATCTCGTTGATAACCAGCGCCTGCAGCTGTTCTTTCTCTTCTGGCACAACGGAGAAGTTCAGTTCGTCGTGCACTTGCAGGATCATCTTGGAATGAAGCCCCTCTTCACGCATCCGTTTGTCGATACGTATCATCGCCACCTTGATGATGTCGGCAGCAGTGCCCTGAATCGGGGCATTGATGGCATTTCGCTCTGCATAACCGCGCACCACAGCGTTGCGAGAATTGATGTCAGGCAACTGGCAACGGCGACCCAGCAAGGTCTCTGTATAGCCCAATTGACGGGCTTTCTCGATACTCTTGTCCATGTATTCCTTCACGCCTGGATAGGTGGCAAAATAGTCGTCTATGAGCTGTCTGGCTTCGCCTCTGCTTACTTCCATACGTTCAGCCAATCCAAAGGCCGAGATGCCGTAGATGATGCCGAAATTGGCCGTCTTTGCCTTGCGACGCATTGTGCTGGTCACATCCTTGATATCCACCTTGAAGATCTTGGCAGCTGTCGCTTGATGAATATCGTGCCCGCTGTTGAAGTCTTCGACCATGTTCTTGTCTTGGCTGAGATGAGCCATCAGACGCAGTTCTATCTGGCTGTAATCGGCTGAGAAGAAGAGTTCACCTTCGTCAGGAATGAAGGCCTTGCGCACCTCCTTGCCGTTCTCGTCACGGATAGGGATGTTCTGCAAGTTTGGATTGCTGGAAGAGAGTCGTCCTGTAGCCGTGACCGCTTGATTGTAAGAGGTATGAATATGTCCAGTACGAGGGTTGACCAACTGCGGCAGCGCATCGATGTAGGTGCTCAGCAGCTTCTTGTAACCACGATAATCGAGTATCTTTTCCACCACAGGATGCTTGCTCTTCAGGGCGAGTAGAGTAGCCTCGTCTGTGACGTATTGCCCCGTCTTCGTCTTCTTGGGTTTGGAGTCAATCTTGAGCCTTTCGAAGAGCAATTCGCCAATCTGCTTGGGCGAACTGATATTGAGTTCTTGACCTGCCACCTCGCGAATTTCCCGTTCGATGGCTTCCATACGCTCTGTGAACACTTTGGAGGTCTCTGCCAGCGATGCTTCGTCAATTCTGGCACCATTCATCTCCATCCTTGCCAAGACGGGCACGAGGGGCATTTCCACCTCGTCGAAGAGCTTAAATAATCCTTTCTCGTGCAGCTCCTTCTCCAAGATGTTCTTCAGTTTAAGGGTAACGTCAGCATCCTCTGCTGCATATTCATACACCTCCTTGGGGTCAAGCTCGTGCATCGAACGTTGCTTCTTGCCAGAACCAATGAGCGAGTCGATGTGGATGGTCTTGTACTTCAGATACACCTCAGCGAGGTAATCCATGTTGTGACGCAACTCAGGTGCAAGGATGTAATGTGCAATCATCGTGTCGAACATCTTACCTTCGAGATGGATGCCGTAGTTCGCCAACACCATCATGTCGTATTTGATGTTCTGTCCAATCTTCAAGATTTTGTCCGACTCGTACACAGCCTTGAACTTGTTTACAACTTTTAACGTTTCCTCGAAGTCATTACCCTTCCATTCCTCATGATAGGGCACAGGCACGTAAAAAGCCTCTCCTTCGTTCACAGCAAAGCTCAAACCCACCAATTTTGCCGACACAGCATCGACAGAAGTGGTTTCTGTGTCTAAACACACAAAGTCGAAAGTCAATAATTTTGCAGCCAGTTTGTCTATTTCTTCCGCAGAATCAACAAGTTGGTAATTGTGAGGCGTGTTGGTCAAGTCGCTGAGATTTGAAAAAAACAAGTCACCTTGCCCCGTGTTCGCAGATTTTGGATTCTCAGAGGCTTGAGAAGAGGGTGTTTGAGGGCTTTGTGATGCTCCTCCAAACAAATCACCGCTGAAGAGGTCGGCCATCTGACTCTTGTTCTTGTTGGACGAAGAGGATGGGATAGGGGATGCTGCTGGTTCGCTACCTCCCAGTTTCTTTCTCATCAAGGTACGGAACTCCAAACGCTCAAAGATTTCCTTGAGGGCTACCTCATCGATGGATTCGCGTTTGAGACTGTCGAGGTTGAGCACGATGGGCACGTCGGTCTTGATGGCTGCCAAGAACTTTGACATCTTGATGTCTTCCACATGTTCCTCCACTTTCTTCTTCATCGCACCCTTCAGTTGGTCGATGTTGGCAAGCAAATTCTCGATGCTGCCAAACTCGTTGATGAGCTTCACGGCTGTCTTCTCACCCACACCAGGACATCCTGGATAGTTGTCGGACGAGTCGCCCATCAAGCCCAACAGGTCTATCACTTGCTTCACATCGCTGATGCCATACTTCTCCTTCACCTCCTTCTCGCCCAAGATGTCAAAACCTCCATCGAATCGAGGCTTATACATCTTCACATTCTTCGCTACCAACTGCCCATAATCCTTGTCTGGTGTCATCATATAGGTGTCAATTCCATCGATGGATTCGCTCTGTTTTGCCAAAGTTCCGATGACATCGTCTGCCTCATATCCCTGCACTTCCAGCACAGGAATGCGATAGGCCTTCAACACATCTTTAATAATAGGTACAGCAAAACGAATGCCCTCTGGCGTCTCTTCACGTTGCGCCTTATACTCAGGAAACGCCTCGTGACGGAACGTAGGACCATGCGGATCGAATGCCACTCCAATATAATCTGGATTCTCTTTGGTAAGAATCTCTTCGAGCGTGTTCACAAAGCCCAACACAGCCGATGTGTTTTCACCTTTGCTGTTGATGCGTGGGTTCTTGATGAAACCATAATAGGCTCTATAAATCAATGCATAAGCATCGAGAAGGAACAATTTTGCCATATCTTTTTTGATTTTGTGTGTAAACTTACAAATTATATTTGAAAAAAGCACTAACTTTGCAGATGTTTTTCAAGAATATGGACGCATTACAGCAAATAAGAAAGCCAATTGAAGCCGAAATGAGTCAATACAAGCAGGTATTTGACTCTTATCTTGTGCATACCAATCCGCTGCTCAATCGAGTGCTCAACACCATCGGTAATCGCAGGGGAAAGATGATGCGTCCGATGCTCACTCTCCTCATTGCCAAGCTCGTGGGTGGGGGAAAGGTGGACGAAAACGCCATCTATACAGCTGCCACTTTCGAGTTCTTCCACACGGCCAGTCTTGTTCACGATGACATTGTGGATGAGAGTGAAGAACGACGTGGACAGGAGTCTGTGAACAATGCCTATGGCAATCAAATTGCAGTGTTGGTGGGTGATTTCATCCTTGCCAATGCTCTGCTTTGTGCTGCGAAAACGGGGAAAACTGAGTTGATAGAGGTGGTTTCTCATGCTGCACAAGACTTGGCAGACGGAGAACTGCTGCAACTCAACAACGTAGAAAACGAAGATATCGCTGAAGAGGTCTATTTCCGCATTATCCGCAACAAGACCGCTGCGCTCTTTGCCGCTTGTACAGAAGCAGGTGTTTTGTCGGTTTCATCGGATAAAAGCACGCGAAAACTCTTAAGGGAGTTTGGCGAAATCATTGGCATCTGCTTCCAGATTCGTGACGATATTTTTGATTATCACCAGGATCCTTCTATTGGTAAACCGACTGGCAATGACATGAAGGAGGGTAAACTGACCCTTCCTGTCATCCATGCGCTCCTTTCTACAGGCAATGCAGAAATGTTTGCCCTTGCGCAAAAGGTGAAGAGTCGTCAGGTTTCACAGGAAGAAATCGATGTTTTGGTCGATTTCACCAAGCAAAATGGAGGTATTGAATATGCCGTTCAGATGATGAACGACTACGCTCAGAAAGCAAAAGACTTGCTTGCATCCTTCCCTGATTCGGATGTCAAGCAAGCCCTGTTCACTTACGTGGATTACGTGGTAGGACGTTCGATTTAATCAATCGCTCTGCCTAACTTGTCTTAGGTTCCTCTTTTAGAAGAACTTCACTTCCTTTCCTTCAATCTCAGAAAGCAACTTGTTGGCCAAAGAACTGGTGCCCAAACGCAACCATTGGTTCGTCAGCCATTTCTCGCCCAGCACTTCCTTGACGATCGTGTAGTAGGTGAGGGCATCTTCCACTGTCTTCATGCCACCAGCAGGCTTAAAACCAATCTGAATGCCGGTTTTATCGTGGTATTCCTTGATGGCTTGGCACATCACGAACGCCGCTTCAGGAGTGGCTGCTGGTTCCAATTTGCCTGTAGAAGTCTTGATGTAGTCGGCACCAGCATACATCGCCAGGATGCTGGCTGTCTTGATGTTTGTGGCAGTCTTCAAGCATCCCGTTTCAAGAATGGTCTTCAATTTCTTATCCCCACAAACGGCCTTGATTTCTGCGATTTCATCACACATTCCCTCATAATCTCCTGCCAAGAACTTGCCTACAGGAATCACGATGTCAATCTCTGTAGCACCATCCTTGATAGCAAGGGCAGTCTCTGCGATCTTCACCTCTACAAAGGTTTGTGCTGATGGAAAACTGCCTGATACACAAGCTATTTCCACTTCGTCATTCTCTAAGGTGTCGTGACAGATTTTCGCAAAGCAGGGATAGACGCAAACCGTCGCCACATGTCCCAATTCTGGATACACATCGTCAAACTTATTCACCTTCTCCACGAACTTCAACACGCTATCCTCGCTGTCTGTTGTCTTGAGGGTGGTGAGTTCCACGCTGTTCAGTAGGAACTGCTTGACTTCCTTGGTGTTGTTCTCCTGCAAGTGCTCCTTCAACAGGGTTTCCACTTGGCGTTTCACCTTCTCGTCGTCGAGGTCTAAATCATACTGCTTCAGTGCCTCAAAATACTTGTTTTCTTCCATATTCATGTTATTCTTTGTTTTTTGTATCCATACAGATGGTCACAGGACCGTCGTTCAGCAGTTCCACCTTCATCTCTGCACCAAATTCTCCAGTAGCTACCTGCTTGCCCAAGTTCTCCGATAAGACCGTACAAAAGCGTTCGTAGAGTGGGATAGTGATTTCGTGACTTCCTGCCCTCAGATAAGATGGACGATTACCTTTCTTGTAACTTGCCCACAAGGTGAACTGGCTGACCACCAGAATCTCGCCTCCTACATCGAGAATGGATTTGTTCATCACACCATTCTCATCATCGAACACGCGCAAATTACAGATTTTCTTTGATAGCCATTGGATATCTTCCTCTGTATCAGCATTTTCGCAGCCAAGAAGAACTAAATATCCTTGACCTATAGATGATGACCTTTCCCCGTTAATCGTGACAGATGCGTGTGTCACGCGTTGTAATACTGCTCTCATATTTAATACTATATATTTACTCGTTGAAGTAATCCTTGATAAGTTGCGCTTTGGATGCGCCAACAATCTCAGCAAGTGTCTCGTAATCAGCCTCTTTGATGCGTTTAAGGCTCTTAAACTTGTTGAGTAACAGCGTCTTGGTGGCTGTGCCGATTCCCTTGATGTGATCCAGCTCTGATTCTGTGGTGTGCTTGGCGCGTTTCTGCTTATGGAACGTGATGGCAAAACGGTGTACCTCGTCCTGAATCTGTGTGAGCAACTTGAAGAGCGGGCTGTCCATCTCAATGCCCACCACTTGGGCTGGGAAACCAAACAGGAGTTCGTTGGTACGATGATGACTGTCCTTGGCGAGTCCTGCAATAGGTATTTCCAAGTGTAATTGGTCTTCAATCACCTTTCTTACTACCTCCATTTGCCCCTTTCCACCGTCGGTAATGATGAGGTCGGGTAGGGGAGTCTCTTCCTCGATAGCACGACTGTATTTGCGATACACTACCTCACTCATCGAAGCATAGTCGTCAGGACCAATTACTGTCTTGATATTGTACTTGCGATAGTCGTTCTTTGACTTCCTTCCTCCGATGAAAACGACACATCCCGCTACAGCGTCCTGTCCCATCGTGTTGGAGTTATCAAAACACTCAATGCGCATAGGAATCTTGGGCAGTTTGAGCTTACGCTGCAGTTCTTTTAGGATATTGACGTTTCGTTGGTCAGGATTTAATCTTTCTGCCTGTTTGAGGGCATCGATACGATATTGGCGCACGTTAGCTTCTGAGAGGAACAGCAGTTTCTTCTTGTCTCCTGCCTTGGGCACGATGAATTGGGCATCCTTCAATGTGAAGTCCATTTCAAACGGCACTACAATCTCTTTCGATTCATCGCCATATTGCTCACGCATATCTACGATTGCCAAAGAAAGGATTTCTTCTGCCGTCTCGTCCAACCGCTTTTTGTATTCATTGGTAAAGACTCGTGTGATACATCCGTTCACCACGTGTATATAATTCACGTAAGCTTTGTTTTCATCGTCTTCTATGCTGAATACATCGATGTTTTGATTGGTACTGGTGATGACTCGACTCTTGCTGTCAAATTCTTTGGCAAGCAAGTATTTCTTCTTTACTGCTTCAGCTTCCAAAAACAACTCCTTCTCAGCCAAAGCCTGCATCTCTTCCAATAGTTTTTGGCATAGCTTGTTTGTGTTGCCACTCAGAATATCCTTGATTTCATCAATCTGTTGCAGATATTCCTCTCTTCCTTGAAGTCCAATGCAAGGGGCTTTACACTTACCAATATCATAATAGAGACATTTCTTCAATTTCCCTTGGTCCAGTTTTTCTGGCGTAATGGCTGTATGGCAAAGACGTACTTGATAAATCTTCCCAATCAGTTCCATCATCGCATTCAACGTTCCTGCATGACTGAAAGGACCATAATAGGTGCCTGTCTTCTTGTCGATGTTTCGAGTCTTGATGACACGCGGGAAGTATTCATTCGTGATGCATACAGAAGGGTAGGTCTTGCCGTCCTTCAACAGGATGTTGTAGAAAGGTTGGTGTGCCTTGATTAGGTTATTCTCTTGGATGAGTGCATCTTCATCTGTAGGCACTACCACATATTTAATATCCTCTATCTTGCTGACGAGAATCTGTGTCTTACGATTCTTGTACGAATTGTTGAAGTAGGAACTGACGCGACGTTTCAGGTTCTTTGCCTTACCCACATAAATCACCTTGCCATCCTTATCCAAGTACTGATAGCATCCAGGTTCTTCAGTGAGGCTGTTAACAATCACCTTGAGCCGTTGTAATCTTTCTTCATCCTTCGTCATTTCTCAGCAGTGCCACTTCAAGTGTTACTTTTGTTCCACGTGAAACAATCTGCTCATAACTGTCCCATTATCAGCGTGAAACAAAAGTGCGTTTTATGTGTGATGCAAGCGTTTCTCGGGCGTAGGCATCAGACGCGTAGAAGTGTGGTAATCTCGATGCCGTCTCCGATAGCCTCTCTTCCTTGCAATCCCTCATCGCGAATTTCCACCAAAAAGTTCATGTAACACTTCTTGGGGTTGAACTTCTTGACAAGATTCCAGGCAGCAATGATGCTGCCACCTGTTGCCAGAAGGTCATCGTGGAGGAGTACCACATCGTCCTCGTTGATAGCATCCACATGAATCTCTATGCCGTCTGTTCCGTATTCCTTTGTATAGGTTTCCTGAAAGGTTTTGTAGGGGAGTTTGCCAAGCTTACGAGCCATCACGAAACCTGCATTCAGACGACGGGCAAGGATGGCTCCCATCACGTAGCCACGTGTTTCCAATCCGACCACTTTCGTGATGCCCTTGTCCTTGTAAAGCTCGTACAAATACTCTTCCATGATTTCAAGGGCTTTGGCGTCCTTGAAAAGCGTAGTGACATCGCGGAAGTTGATACCCTCATGTGGGAAGTCTTGGATGCTCCGTAGGTGGTCTACTAGATACTGATTGTTAAATTCCATTGTTTTTGTGTTGTATATTTAGTTGTTGTTGATTTCTATAAATGGTTGATTTTGCACATTATACAAACAAATTGTTTCACGTGGAACAAAAGTGATGCTTCAACGTCCCATCAACACCAGCATGATGTTGATGTCTGAGGGTGAAACCCCTGGGATACGTGAGGCTTGTGCCAATGTGACGGGCTGGATGGCTTGCAGCTTTTGGCGTGCTTCGATGGAAATCTGTGTCATGTTGGGGTAGTCAAACTTGCCCTGAATCTTGATGTTCTCCAAACGGATCATCTTGTCCGCCATTTGCTGCTCGCGATAGATGTAGCCCTTGTATTTGATTTGTATCTCTGCAGCCTCAATGATTTCCTCACGTCGTGGATCATCCCCCAAGATGCGTTCCAATTCCTTGCGGAAGGTGTCAATGTGAGGCGCGATATTATTGATGTTGATTTGAGGTCTTCCCAAGAGTTCTTCCAACTTGCAACCTTGACGGAGTGGGGTAGTGCCCAAGGCTTCCAACGAAGGATTGATGAGGGAAGGCTTCAAGGAGAAGTTTGCTACAAACGCTGTGATGGCGTCAATTTTCTCCTTCTTGGAAAGCATCAACTGATAACGTTCTTCTGTTGCTAGTCCCAGTTGATAACTGCGTTCTGTCAAGCGCATATCAGCATCATCCTGACGCAACAGAATACGATATTCAGCACGTGAGGTGAACATACGATAAGGCTCATCCACACCCTTCGTCACAAGGTCATCAATCAGCACACCTATGTATGCCTCATTTCTGCCCAATGTGAAAGCCTCACCCTTATGGAGCGAAGGATTGCAATTGATGGCAGCATTGATGCCTGCAATTACACCCTGCCCAGCAGCTTCCTCATAGCCTGTCGTACCATTCACCTGTCCAGCAAAGAAGAGGTTTTTCACCACTTTCGACTCCAAGGAATGCGTCAACTGAGTGGGGTCAAAGAAATCATATTCGATGGCATAACCTGGGCGATAGATCTCCAGATTCTTGAAGGCAGGAATCTTGCGGAGTGCCGTCAACTGGATGTCTAAGGGCAAAGACGATGAGAAGCCATTCAGGTACATCTCGTTCGTCGTTTCCCCCTCTGGCTCGAGGAAAAGCATGTGCTCATCCCTATCAGGGAAGGTGTGCAGCTTTGTCTCGATGCTGGGGCAATAACGAGGTCCGATACTTTGAATCTGTCCGTTATAAAGAGGGGAATCTGGCAGGCCAGAACGTAGCACCTCATGCACCTCCGTATTCGTGTAGCATATCCAGCAAGGCAGGTTGTTACGCTTGGACACAGACGCCTGTTCCGTTGGCAGATACGAGAATTTATGGAAATCGTGATCACCATCTTGTAGCTCCATCAGCGAGAAATCCACACTCCTCTTGTCAATGCGCACAGGGGTGCCAGTCTTCATTCTCCCAGCACGGATGCCGTGTTTCGTAATAGATTCTGTCAGTTCCAACGAAGCCGCCTCAGCACATCTTCCACCCTGTATCTTCACCCTGCCAATGTGCATCAAACCATTTAGGAACGTACCCGCTGTGATGATGACACACTTCGCCTGGAATTCAGCTCCGTAGTAAGTTCTTACTCCTTTAACGATTTGATTTTCAACAACTAACTCTCTTACTTGGTCTTGCCAAATCTGCAAATTGGGGATGTTCTCCAGAATCTCTCTCCAAGTCCAGATGAATTTGGCACGATCACATTGTGAACGAGGGCTCCAAACGGCAGGTCCCTTTGAGAGATTCAACATTCTGAATTGCAAACTGCAACGATCCGTCACGATGCCCGTATAACCGCCAAGTGCATCTATCTCCCTCACAATCTGTCCTTTAGCGATACCACCAATGGCAGGATTGCACGACATTTGTGCAATCTTGTTCATATCCATCGTGATCAGACACGTTCGTGCACCTAAATTAGCAGCAGCGGCAGCAGCCTCACATCCAGCATGACCTGCTCCCACCACAACCACATCATAGTTGAAAATCATCTTATTGCGCGTAATTGGATTGCAAAGGTAGCAAAAAGTTATGAGTTGGGGAATATGAGTGGCAAATTGTTCATATTTTTAGCCCGATTTATTTGTGATATCTAAATTATTATCTAAATTTGCAACCGATGAAGAACAATTTTGTATCTGATGAAGAGAGTAACAGAAAAACAATCCCGTCATTCGTTAACCACGCAAGTTGTGTTGTGGGTGGTCGGATTCGTGTCGGTTCTCTTCGTCGCAGCTCTCTTCATCATGTTCCACCATGCCCGTAATTCTATCTATCAGGAGGCTATGGAGAAAGCCCGTCAGACGTTGCGCACCACAGAGTTGCATATTGACAACACCCTGAACGAGGTGGAAACGGCCACGCGTAGTTGGCATTGGACCATTGAGAAGCGTTTGAACAGGCCTGAAATCATGGACAGTCTCTGTCAGCAGTTGTTGAGAGAGAACCCTCACATCCAAAGCTGTACCATCGCTTTCGAACCAGGTCTTTATCCGCAATACGGCATCTACTACGAGGTGTATGCTCACCGTAGCCCCACTGATTCGACACAAATAGAAGTAATGGTGAATGGTGGAAAACAACTCTATACACGTGAGAAATGGTACTTCATACCCCTGCACCACGAGAAGCCCATCTGGATAGACCCCTATGTCGATGTTGAACATGGAGAGACATCCATCATCACATCCTATGGTATGCCGTTGCACAACAAAGAAGGTGAACTGGTGGGCGTGTTGTCAACACATATCTCAATGAAGTGGTTTGCCGACTTGGTGCTCTCGCTGCGGCCATTCCCCAACTCACATGCCTCAGTGATGGGTACTGACGGGCACCTGATTATCCACCCTGACAGTACGCTCGAAGAGCATGAGGCCTTCTTTACTGAGGCCTTCAACGAACCCACCAACGAGGGGCATCTGGCAGCCATATCCATGAAGACAGGCCACATCGGACATAGCGAGATTCACATGGACGGCAAGCAGGACTTCATCTTCTATCATCCCTTTGAGAATGCAGGATGGAGTGTGGCTATCGTATGCCCAGAGAGCGACATTTTTAGTTCCTACAACTCACTTTTGCGCTATACGATTATCATCAGTCTCAGTGGCCTGTTGCTGCTGGCTCTGTTCTGTTTCTTCATCACCCATTGTCAGTTGAAGCCGTTGCAGCAGCTGGTAGATGAAGCCCATCGTATGGCCGATGGTCAAATGGATGAGCTGGTGAAGCCAAGTAAGCGCCCTGACGAGGTAGGTTACGTGCAAAACACATTCCGCCAGATGCAGCAGAATATCAGTCAGCACATCGCTCATATCACTCACTTGACTGAGGTGCTCAGCCAGCGTAATGAAGACCTCAAATTAGCCTATGAACAGGCACGTGAGGCTGATCGTATGAAAGATGCTGTCATTCTGAACATGAGCGACCGTATGGAGCAATCAGTCAAGGTTATCCACACCACCATCGCCGATTTCCGACAGCATGCGACCGACATGAAAGTCGATGAATTCCGCCAGATGGCCGACAAGATAAAGGAACATACCGAAATGACCACAGCTTTGTTGGACAATTTGCTCGACATCGCTGACAAAAAGAGAGGGGCACGCTTATGATAGAGATGAGGAAAAATATTCGCCAGTCGCTCTCCACCAGGCTCTGTCTCGACATCCTGTTTATCGTGGTGCTGGTGTTCTCGCTGTCACTCGGATTCCTCTATTGGCAGTCACGCAACATCATCCGTGAAGAGTCTATCGACGAGGCATCACACGTGCTCGACAATACAGCCCTGCGTGTCAAGGGATATATGGTGGAGGTGGAAACAGCCACGCGCAACATCATTTGGCTCGTCAACCTTCACAACGAGAAGGACTCCCTGCTGAAGTACACCCATCGAATCGCTGCCAACCATCCCAACATTAACGGTTGCTCCATCACGATGGAACCCGATTTCTTCCCAGACGAAGAATATGGTTTCTCTGCCTATTCCGTTCGCCTTGAAAATTCAAAACCAGGGAAGGATTCTGTGGTCACCGTCCGTGAAGCCGATTACGACTATTATGACAAGGTGTGGTATAAGACGCCACGCCAAAAAAAGACCGCTTGCTGGGTGGATCCCTTCGATGACTACAATGCCGGAACACTGTCAAGCCCAGAGATGATAGCATCCTACTGCATACCATTCAACGACCGACAGGGAAAGTTCGTAGGTGTCATCTCCACCGACCTATCGCTGAAGAGGCTCACAGAGACCATCACAGCAGAGCATCCATACCAAAATTCCTACTTCATGTTGCTGGGAGCCGATGGACACTATTTTGTACACCCCGACACCGCAAAACTGCTCAAGCAGACCATCTTCACAGGCGTAGACCCCAGAGATCACACAGACATCGTGGCATTGGGATATGAGATGACCAACGGACGGACAGGACACATGGATGTCAATATTAACGGTACGTCACACATCGTGCTCTACCGACCTCTCGAAGGCACCCAATGGAGCATCGCGCTCGTCTGCCCCTCCAACGAACTGCTGCGTGGATACAACAGACTGAACTACATTTTGTTGCCACTGCTCATTATCGGACTGTTTTTACTGGCAATGGGTTGCCACCGTATTGTGAAACACTTTACACAGCCTCTGGGATTGCTGGCAGCCGAGCTGAGGCAGATCGGTCATGGCGACTATGAGAAAATCCTGCCACACAGTCAGCGCACCGACCTGATAGGCCAGTTGCAAAACAGTTTCTGCCAGATGCGACAGAGCATCAGCCAGCACATCCACGAAGCAGAGAAGACGAAGCTGGAGACCGAGCAGCGCACCAAGGAACTCGAGCAAGCCACCCTGCTGGCACGCCGGGCAAGTGAGCAGAAGACGCAGTTCATGCAAGACATTACGCACCAGATACATACGCCACTCAACATCGTTCATGGATTCTCACAGATATTGTGCGAAAGTGACGCGATGTCTGACGACGAGAAAAAGGAGATGGCTGAGACCATGTATGTGCAGACCAACGCCCTTGATTATATGGTGAACAAACTGCTCACAGCATCGCTGGTCGAGAGCCGTCAAACCATCATTACAGACGAAACAGTGGGCTGCAATATGTTGGCACACGAAGCCGTCGAAACTGCCAGCAGTTTGATCCCTCATACCGTAGAGATGCACCTCGACAGCCATGTGGACGATGAACTGGCTATTCAGACCAACCGTCACCATCTGCTCATCGTCCTCACAGAGTTGCTTGTCAATGCCCTTCACTTCACCAGCGAGGGCAGCATCACCCTGCGCATCGAAACCACTGACGATGTTGTGAACTTCACCATCGAAGACACAGGACCTGGCATACCATCCGAAAAGGCCGACTTCATCTTTGATAAATTCACCAAAGTCGATATGTTCACAGAAGGTCTTGGTCTCGGTCTGTTCCTTTGCCGTCGTGTCGTCATGCTGATGAACGGCACCCTCACGCTCGACACCCAATACACCAGTGGTAGTCGTTTCGTCGTGAGCCTTCCATTGCACCCTTGATTGCTTGAACCTTCTACTTCATCTTATACAACTTATACTGGAATGTCAGCTGCACATAGTGCGGATTGCCTGAACTGCGGCTCTCGCTTCGTCCTGTGCCTGTTATATATGTGCTGAAATTGCTTCGTTCGTGCAGAATGTCGTACCATGAGAGCTTCAGTAAGCCTCTGTAGTCACGTAGCACCTTATATTCAACACCCAGATTCCAGATGAATTCTGTACGGTTCGCGTCTCTCATCTTGCTTCCTGCCTGCCCGGAAATGTTCAGGTCGGTCTTGAGAGTGAGTCTGTTTCCCAACCAATAATTCCAGGTGCTGTTGACATTATATGTATGATTCTCTTCAATCGAAGTCATATAGTTGCTTTCGCCCCATTGGTAGCGATAGTTTCCATTCAGCGTCAGGTCGAAATGCTTGGTGTACAGCACGAATCGAGGCGCTAAGGAAATGGAGTGAACATTCGAAAAACCCTTTCCACTTTCTGTCGCACCAAGAGCCTGCATGTAGCTGACCGAATGATTATAATTATAGCTGCTATTTACACTGATGTTTGCATGCTTGAAATCAGTTCGGTAGTTGACATTTCCGCCAAATCTCCAGTTGCCGTTGATGTTCTCGGATGTAGAGATCGTTCCTCCGGTCTTTGTGTCATAGATGGAGCGAGATGAGATGTTGTTTCGGGTGAAAGAATAGTCACCATTAAACGACCATCCGTCGCCACAATTGGCATTGAAGTAAAAGCTATGGGTTTCTGGCTTCTTGAGGTTCGGATTGGCTATCCGGATGTAGAGCGGATTATTGTTTGTCGTAGGTTCTACCAAGTTTGAGCTGGAAACCAAACGATTGTTATACTGATAGGTCAAGTTCGCATAATGATTCTCTCCGATTCTGAACGACAGGTTGGTGGACAAATTCAGGAGTGGTGCTTGCTGAGTGGTGTCGGCCATCACGCCGTCCTTGCGTTCATAATGGTAAGTTTCACGTGTGGGGATAATCATGGCGTTTTGACTGAAGCCCAAGCGCTTGTATTGAAAATGATAATCGATTCCTATATGGTGGGCATCCGACTTTGTTTGTTCGGAGGTGCTGATGCTGTCCAGTTGCTGGTGGTTGTTTGTCAGGTCGTAATAGATACGCTCCGATTCACTATTGTCGTGTACGAATTCATAGTTGAAGTTTAAGCTCTGGCGCAACTTTTCCGGACCGAACTCGAAACCGCCCCTTGCCGAAAGACTGAGGCGTTCCGAATTGGAAGGAGCGATGCTTTCTCGCAGATAGTGCCACACACTGTCGCCATATTGGAGGTAATCCGTTTGTTGCCGTTCTGTCGATGATTGAAACCTGTTGTTGGTGTTCAGATTTATACGAGCTTCTATGTGAGCATTCGCCTCCCCATTAAAATACTGGTAATAGTTGCTCTGCAAACCGAGTGAATGCTGATGCGAACGGCTCGAAGTCTCACTGCTTCTGCGATTCAGCGTGATGGCAGCCAATTGTTCCTCGTCCATCAGTTCGTTGTTTTCGCCCACGAACGGATTGCCGTTATAGGTGGCACTGTTCGATTGGCTATACGATTTAGCATCACTATAGTTATAGCGAGCATTCGCATTCAAACTACCATAATGACCCTTATTTATCGGCGTATTGATATTGAAATAATGGCCCGTGTTGTTGTTGTAGCTTTTCGACTGAGAGGCTGAAGTCGAATACTGCTCGTATTCAGGCATGATGGTCGAACTGAGGGATTCCCTGTCGCTTCGTTGGTCGGTATAAGAATATTGGGGCTGATACTGTATATTGGTTTTGCCAAATTGTCTTCTGTAACTTCCATTAATCCTGTTATTGCCGTTTTTCTTCGAACTGGCATTGGGCAAATCGTCCAATTGAACATTTGCGTTCCACTCTCCCTTATTGCCCTTCTTCCATTGCATGCCTTGCATCTGGAAATGGTAAGTGTTCTTGACGCTCGTTGTTCCTATCTCAGGCTTCGTCAATTCCACCTTATTCACCGGTTTTTTTGTGATCATATCCGCCACCCAATGCTTCGTCGTGTCCGTACTCAACGTGTCTGCCTGCGTCTTATATACTCGGAACTGCTTCAAATCTGTGTTTTCGATATTCTCCAGCGCGATTTTCATATCGTGCGCAAAGAACGACTCACCATTCAGCCTAATTTCATGAATCACGCTGTCTCGGTAGGTGAGCTGTCCGTCTTCATATCGCAATCCGGGCAGACGGCGCACCAGATTGAGCAACACCGTTCCCCGAGGCATCTCAAAAGCATCCACGTTAAACACCGTCGTGTCGCCGCTCTCATACATTCGTTTCAACTCTCCGACAATCACCACCTCATCCATACTCATGGGCTTGCTTTTCAGCACGATGCTGTCGAGAATTATCCCCCATTGTCCCCCATAACTCTTATTGTCTTCGTCAAAGTAGTGATACACCGACTTCAGGTCTTGCGTGTATGTTTCATATCCCACATACGACACCTTCACCCTCACTCTGGGCACATCGTTCTTTTTCACGCGCTTCTTCAGCACATTCATCCCATGATAAAAAAAGCCTTCCTTGTTTGTCACCGCCACCGACTTCACCGTTGTGTCGTTCAGGCACACCAGCTGGATGTTTGCGTTGGGAAGCGAATAAGGCTTGGGCTCCATCTCATCTGTACCGAAAATGCGGCCGGATATGTTCAGCCAAAGCTTCTCCCCGACTGTCTGACGACCATCTGTCTGCCCGCCTCCGGCAATATAAATCTGTGCCTGCATCCCGATCGACATGCAGAGCAGCAAAACAATCCATATAGCCTTTTTCTTGCCCATTACTTTTAACCTTTAAGCGCGGTTCAACGTACTTTTCTTGAAAACGATGCAAAGTTACGTTTTTTGCCCTCAAACCACCAAGAAAATCAGTTTACAAAAAATTCACATTTTCATTCAGGGGTGGAATTAGGGGTGGAAAATGAATGTACAAAAATTTTTACATGATTTCCGTAGCGTGCTATTATTCAGTAATTTATAAATATTAGTATCGGCGACACGGAGACAATCCCTGTGCAAAGTTAATTCTTTCTTTTGGAATAGAAAAATTTTGCCTATGAAAACAGATTTTTTCCATTTCATTCATCACTCAAAGCGGATACTATTCTTCGTTCATTTTTCATTTTGTATCCAATTCCACGATTTGCTATATTAAACTATAAAAAAAAAAACATGCTTAAAAAAGGAGAATCAGAAGAAAAATGGCTTTATTTTCTGCAAAAAAATGGGAAAGTATTCTTTCCTATAAGAAAAAGTTGTAATTTTGTGGTCGAAACTAAATTTTTACCTAACATGGGGCATAGGGAAGTAAATGCAATCAACTAACCAATAATCATCACAAAATCAATTATGATGTAAAAATGAAAAGGAAAACTAATTTGAGGTCATGGGCGATGCTGTTAGGGGCATTGTTCACTTCTGCCACATCGATGGCTGCAAACAGCGGGTATGTCAGCAAGGCATCTGAAGATGTGGGTGAGAAGAAAATGTGTGTTATTATCCATGAGGCACAACGTACCACTGCCTTCGATTTGGAGGCAAGACCCATCGTTTCGTTCACAGATAGCGATGTAAAGTTGGTTTGTGCCGATATGACTGTCCTCTATCCCTTGGACAACTACCTCAAAATGACCATTGAGGAGGTGGATGAGGCGACAGACATAAAAGCGCTCTCTACGGATGCCTTCAAGATTACAGACTCTGTTATCACTGCCCGAGGTAACGAAAATCTGTTGCTTTATAGCATCGATGGAAAATGTCTTCTGCAGGGGAAAGCGAATGCAGAGGGTTTGGCAACGTTCTCCATCAGCCAGTTGCCAGCTGGCACTTATATCGTAGTTATTGGAAAACAATCATTCAAAATCAATAAGAAAAGATGAAAAAATATATTATTAGCGCCCTGCTGCTTTGTGGCATGGTTCAAGTGGCAAATGCCCAAGGTTATTACATTTATAAGAATGGTGTCAAGCAGACCGTTTTGGCCACTGAGATGGACAGCCTTGTGTTCTTCAAGGAAGAAGAGAAGGCGCCGGATACCCCAGATCCCGTTGATCCAGACAAGCCCCTTGCTGCCAAGGATGCCACTGAACGTACTACCGACATGAACAAGGAGTGGTACGAGCGGTTGGATTTCACCGACAATTCTGAGTTGGAAAATGCCAAGCGTGGACTGATTGAAGCAACCCCAGACCTTCTCATCACAAATGAACGAGGGGAGGTGTGGAACATGGCTGCATATAAATTTTTGCTTGCTGAAGGAGAAGCACCCTCTACGGTCAATCCCAGCTTGTGGCGGAATGCTCTGTGCAATGTGCAGACAGGTCTCTTCAAGGTGTGCGAAGGAATCTACCAAGTGCGTGGTTACGACATGGCCAACATGACTTTCATCAAGACCAAGAATGGTTGGATGATTTTCGATGTGCTGATGGGTAAGGAAGTGGCTCAGGCAGCCATCGAACTCTTCAAGCGCAATATCGATGCCAATCCTCGCATTGTAGCAGTCCTCATCAGCCATAGCCACGCTGACCACTATGGTGGTGTGGGTGCTATCGTCAATGCTTCCAACATTGCTGATGCCAGCCTGCCGCTTGCAGAACAGATTAAGCCTGGCAAGATTGCTGTCATCACACCTGCTGGCTTCATGAAGCATGTCATTGCTGAGAATGCCTATTGTAATGCAGCGATGTCACGTCGTGCATCCTATCAGTATGGCGCCAACCTGCCTAAAGGCGTGACAGGTCGTATGGCGATGGGTATTGGTATGGGTGAGAGCACCAATTCTCCGCTCACGTTGATGCCACCTACCTACGAAGTGACGGAGGATGAGACTGTCACCATTGATGGTATCACTGTCACTTTCCAGCTCACCCCTGGTACTGAGGCACCTGCTGAGATGAATGCTTACTTCCCCGACTATCGTGCTCTTTGGATGGCTGAGAACTGCACAGGTACCCTCCACAACCTCTACACCCTGCGTGGTGCTGCTGTGCGTGATGCTGAGGGCTGGTGCAACTACATCCTTGAGGCAGAGACCAAGTTCGCTGACAAGACGGATGTCGTATTCCAAAGCCATAACTGGCCACATTGGGGTAAGGAGATTATCAAAGAATACCTCGAGAACACAGCAGCTATCTATAAGTTCATTCACGACCAGACCCTCCACTATGTCAACCTAGGCTATACTTCCACAGAGATAGCCAATACTTTGCGTTTGCCTGAAAAGCTCGATAAAGTTTGGTACACTCGTCAGTATTATGGTACACTCAGCCACGACATCAAGGCTGTCTATCAGCGTTATATGGGTTGGTACGACGCCAATCCTGTCAACCTCAACCTCCTGAATCCTGATGAGACAGCCAAGAAACTTGTGGAATACATGGGTGGTGATTTCAAACGTATTCTCGAGATGGCTCGTGCCGACTACGCCAAGGGTGACTATCAATGGGTGGCACAAGTAACCAAGGAACTCGTCTATGCCGACCCCTCCAATATGGAAGCTCGTCGACTTTGTGCAGATGCGCTCGAACAATTGGGTTATCAGTGTGAGAGTGGCACTTGGCGTAACGCCTATCTGACTGGTGCGATGGAACTGCGAGCTGGTACGCCGACTGAGAAGCAGTATGGAACAGGCGAAGGCATCGCCAACATGCTGGGAGCTGGTAGCATCGACATGATATTTGAATATGCAGCCATTGCTACTGATAGCCATAGTGTGGAAGATAATGATGTGACGGTTAACTTCATCATCGGTGACGAGAAGTGTTGCGTGGTGCGTCGCAATGGTGTTATCCTCACCTACAAGAACGAAACCTCTTCCCAAGCTGATGCTACAGCCAAAGGTACCAAGGCCGCTCTTGTCAACTACCTCAATGGCAACTTCACAGGTCTTACGATCACAGGCAATGAAGATGCTGTAACGACCCTCTTCTCTGGAATCAACAAGCCAGTGTTAAACTTCAACATCATCGAACCGTAACCTTTTTTAGAGGATATAGGTTGTCCCTGCTGTCAGAAAGCCTACGAAAAACCTTCACTCGAGTCGATTTGACATTTGACTCGAGTCATTCGATGAATTGACTCGAGTGACGGTTTTTCACCAGCCCTTTTACAAATTCTCCAAACAAATACTTTTCACAAGATTGATGAAAACAATTTTTTCTCAAATCCTTTGTTGTTCCAAATAAACTTTGTACTTTTGCAACTGAATGGTATATTGATATATAAACAGAAATAATTATGTCTTACAGTCAAATGGCACAATTAGAGTTGATGAATGCACTGAACAGCATCACCTCTGAAGCGGATCTCAAGGAATTCCGTGATCTTGTGGCAAACTATTTTGCTCAAAAAGCTCAGAAGGCTATAGATGCGCTCTGGGATAATGGTAGCATCAATGAGGACACCATAGAACAATGGGGCGCAGAACACATGCGCACCCCATCCAAAGCACAAGGTTTACCCTTTTCAACCTAAAGGAAACCTTACGGCAACCTTAGGGTAACCTTACGGCACCCTTAGGCACTTTTGTATTAATCTCCTTGAGAACTTCTTGCCCTCATACACATCACTCTATCGTTACATTTTTTTTCCATGAGGTTACAAGTGAGGGGAATACTTGAAGACATCAGGAAAGGAGCGGACGTCGAAGAGGCCCAAAAGACGGGGAAATGTTTGGATGTGTTGGTATTTTGATGTATCTTTACAACTCATTTAATAACGTAAAACTAACAATATGAAAAAGATTAAATTGTTGAGCACTTTGATGCTCGTAGTGATGGCATTGCCCATGATGCTATCTTGCAGCAAGGATGATGAGGGTGACGGAGATTCCAACATCACGGTCTTGGTAAACGATGACGGGACCACTTCAAACGGCAGCATTTTCTCTTCCATCAATGACAATAATTTCTACCTCGATCACGTTAAATACACCATTTCAGAAGGGCATCTGATTGTCACGGGCTTTGACAAAGCAGGTTGCAAAGGGAAAGTCAACATCGTTGCTCGCGTCGTGTACAAGGGGAATTCTTACGATGTGTTGACCATTGGCGATATGGCATTCATGAGCTGTACTGACATGACTTCGGTCACAATCCCCAACAGCGTGACAGAAATTGCTTATGAAGCTTTCTATGACTGCATCGGCTTGACTTCTGTCACCATTCCCAACAGTGTGGTATACATTGGAGATTGCGCTTTCTATGGTTGCAACAATTTGATGAAGATACATTGCAAGAATCCGGAAGCACCATTTCCTTCCAGCTATAGTTCTTCTTATAACTGGTTGGTTTTTAGTCTTTCCACATACAACGATGGCACTTTATATGTTCCGAGAGGTTCGCTTGACAGATATAAACATGCGACAGGATGGCGGTCTTTTGTACATATCGCAGAAGAATAAAGATGATAAGCATAAAGGAGAAAACAAAGAAGAGCCTTTGCGATTGCTGAGGGCACTGAAAAAGTCCCCTATAATTGTATGTAGCAATACCTAAATAACCATGAATAACACAAAACAACTCTAACTAAAGTGCTGAATATCAGCTTCTCCTAAATTTTAACACTTCGAGGTTCATATTTGTTAGTTCCGAATTTTCCGCCT
>Ga0256407_10004825_pt1 | contig 22091 bp, 18 predicted proteins | sample RumenRJG_04DNA_FD_193489 | JGI IMG/M metagenome (GOLD analysis project Ga0256407, IMG submission 193489) | Bovine rumen microbial communities from Lethbridge, Alberta, Canada - RJG_04 | ecosystem: Host-associated > Mammals > Digestive system > Stomach > Rumen | place: Canada: Alberta... | reverse complement strand
ATATGGCAGACCATCAGCATGACCCCAACGCAAACAATCTGTGGTCGTATTTCCAACAGGTCTTGAACTGGACAATTACAAATTTTGACATGAAGAAGTTCAAGAAGATCATGAAGGGACTCGACTTGGCCCTCTTCTATGACCGTTTTCATGATACGGCTCTGGACACCGTAGCGTTGGCAAAACAGATTTCAACCCTGATGCGAGACAGTGAGGTGCAAAATCCTCACGGCATCATACCTTATGTGCTGACAGGCGATGAGCGTAGTCTTGATCTTCGTGCTTTTCCTGAAGACATTAAACTGGCAGTCTGGGAGAAGCAGCAGCATATCTGTCCTCATTGCGGAAAGGAATTTGATTACGAGTTCATGGAAGGCGACCATATCACGCCTTGGCGCGACGGCGGCCGTACAGTCATAGAAAACTGTCAGATGCTCTGTAAAGAGTGCAACCGCAGAAAAGGTGCGAAATAGATTACAGCATGTTATATCTGGGATAGTGTTACTTTGAAATCTTTGTAATAAAAGAGATTGAAGGGCTGTGTGTGATGAAAAATTATTAATTTTGTACATTATATGTCATATAAAGTATAAGTACAATGATATCATTTGTTATCAGTCTCATAGCTCTGGTCTTGGGCTATTTTATTTATGGAAAAATAGTTGAGCGCATAGTCGGTCCTGATGCCGACAGAACGACGCCTTGTTATGCCTCTCAGGATGGTGTGGACTTTATCCCTATGCCGACGTGGAAAGTCTATCTCATACAGTTTCTCAATATTGCCGGTACGGGCCCAATCTTCGGTGCCATACAGGGTATATTGTTCGGCCCGGCGGCTTTCTTCTGGATTGTGCTGGGCTGTATCTTCGGCGGAGCAGTCCACGACTATCTCTCGGCGATGATATCCCTGCGCCGCAACGGTGCTAACCTGCCTGAGATTATCGGTGACGAACTGGGCAGTTCGGTGCGTTTCGTCATGCGCATCTTCGCTCTGGTGCTGATGATACTGGTCGGCGCGGTGTTCTGCACCACACCTGCCGGTCTGCTCGAATCCATGACATCCGCCGGCGACAGCTTCATCGGCTCCAAACTCTTCTGGATGTTCGTCATCATTGCATACTATATCCTTGCAACCCTGTTGCCTATCGACAAAATCATCGGGCGCATTTACCCTGTCTTTGGCGTAGCATTGCTGCTCATGGCGCTGGGCATGGTGGGCGGTATCTTTGTCTATGACGGCAACATCCCCGAGATTACTGAGGCATTCTCCAACCATCATCCCTCAAGTTCCATTCCTATCTTTCCGGGCCTGTGCATCACCATTGCCTGTGGTGCAGTGAGCGGTTTCCATGCCACTCAGAGCCCCATGATGGCACGCTGTCTCAAGAATGAGCGTCTGGGTCGCCGTGTGTTCTACGGCGCTATGATAACCGAGGGCATCATCGCCCTTGTGTGGGCAGCCGCCGCTATCAAGTTTGCCGACAGCATTACACAGTATTCAGGTACGCCATACGAAAAACTGTGGGCGCTGATGACTCAGGGTGGGACGGCCAACGCCAACCCTGCACTGATAGTCAACATGGTTTGCCACAGTTGGTTGGGAACAGTAGGAGCCGTACTGGCTATTCTGGGTGTCGTCGCTGCGCCGATTACTTCGGGCGACACGGCGTTCCGCTGTGCGCGCCTTATCGCCTCCGACTTCCTGCACATGAAGCAAAACAAGATTGCCCAGCGCCTGGTAATATCCCTGCCTATCTTCGCTATCGCCATCGTATTGCTGTTTGTCAAGTTTGACGTGCTGTGGCGTTACTTCGCATGGTGCAACCAGACTTTGTCCGTCTTTACCTTCTGGGCTATCACCGTCTGTCTTGCCAAGGCAGGCAAAAACTATTGGGTAAGTCTGGTGCCGGGACTGTTCATGACCTATGTATGTGCCACATACATCTGTGTCGCTCCTGAAGGCTTTACCATACCGCAGACCATATCCCACTGCATAGGCTTCGCTGTGCTGTTTGCCCTTGTGTTTACTTTCTTCAGGTGGAAAAAACAGATGGGAACGCCTGACTTTAAGTAAGGCTTTTTCGGATTCCTTATTAGAACGATATCATATACCGGTGTGCCGACAGGTGCACCGGTATATGTTTTATTCCTTTCCGCCTGATGCCCGCAGACTGAGCGGGCCTGTCGTCGATAAATATTTCATTCCAGCCCATGGAACTTACGTTCCATTCCTTGGAACCTACATTCCAGCCTATGGAACATAGAACATATCGGCGAAAGCGGCATAAAAATACGGCTGATAAAATAGCAAACTGCAGCGCTGTTTCAAGGAAAATCAGTAATTTTGCTACAAGACCCCGCCAAGCCTTGTCGCGATGCCTAAAAGCGTGGGTCGCTTTTGTATGAAAAGAATGAAACCGTGGATGATGGCCGCCATCCTTATACTTTGCGGCGCGAGTGTGTTTGTTTGCTCTTGCAATAAAGGAACTACTGCCGAATACCCCTATGTGTCCGGCACGCTGGACAATGCGTTGGAGCCCGATAGTGCCCCAGCTTGGGTAATGGAGGCTATGGAGCGGGCAGAACGCTTCCATTGTTATGAAATCATGTGCGACACGGCGCATGCCATCTGTGTAGAAGCCATTGGCGAGGTTGACAATACGCCTACTGAGGGCTACGGCATCGTGGTGGAGAAGGGGGCCGTGTCCACCAACTTCCTCAACCTTCGCAATTCCCGCAATCCCATGGCCAGGTTCATCGAGAAGGACAACGTCCTCTGGCTCTCGTGTAGTGCCATGGAAGGTACAGGCGTGGCGGTAGAGCGCCTGTATCAGATTCGCTTCGACGAGGAGGACAAAGCCTATATTGCCATGAGCATTGACCCCTACGACCTGCAGCAGCAACTCTGCCAGCGTCTTGGCTACAGCATCGAAGGAGAGCAGGTGACATTCTACGACGGCGGGCGCGAAATAGCCCGTGCCACGAACACCGTCACCGACATGGGTGGCTTTGACAATGAACAACCCCTGTGGATAGGCGAGCAAATCCAGTATGACCTGAGTGGCGACGCTCCCCGTCTGCTCTTCACGCCCGGCATAAAATTTACCACCGGCCTGGTGCTCACCTATGATGAGATGCCTACACTCGCGGCACCTCTCACTATCAGCGGAGACGGTGAGGTGAGCATAGGCGACATCAATATATACAACGACTAAAGATCAATCAAAATACATTATATATAATTATGCCATTAAAGCAAATAATCATATATCTCATCGTCATCAACGTGGCAACCTTTATCACATACGGCATTGACAAGTACAAGGCAAGGCGTGCCATGTGGCGCGTCAGGGAAGCCTCCCTTTTAATCTTGGCTGTACTCGGAGGCAGTGTAGGGGCATGGCTTGGCATGAAAGTGTGGCATCATAAGACGCAGCATCTCAAATTCAAATACGGCGTTCCGTTCATCCTGTTTGCCCAGATAGCGTTGGCGCTTTACATTTTCAGTTGTCTGTGATTTAGATAGAAAAGACAAACCGGAATAAAAACATGAAAGCATTTGTAGAATATTTCAGGAACATCCATGAACATAATGGCGTTGCAGGCTGTATCCACTCATGTCCGGAACTGATGGAGTGCGTCAGGCAGTTGGGGTTCCTGCCGCTGTTGGAAAGCGGCATACAGGGTTACGCTGCAGAGAGCATGATGGCAGAGGAGTGCCGGTTTATACAATTTGATGACGGTTCTTGGGAATGGCCTTTGTGGCAGTGGAAGGGTTCTGTGGTGCGCGACGGCGACTGTGTCTATGGCAAATTCTTTGCAGGCAAAGCGGGATTTATCAGCCGTAAGTGGTGGCCTGACTTCTGCAACTGGCGCCGTAGTCAGCATCCCGTACCGAAAGAAGGCACTATTGAAGACTTCATACTGGCTACCTTGCGCGAGCATGGCAGCATGGTAGCCCGCGAACTGCGTGCTGCATGCGATTTCACGGGGAAAAACATGCGCTCGAAATTTGATGCCTATGTCGGTAGATTGCAGATGGGTACACATATCGTCACTGAGGATTTTGTCTATCCTGTTGACAAACATGGGCGTGAGTACGGTTTCGGGTGGTCGCTGCTCACCACACCTGAACGGTTGTTGGGCCGTGAGACTTGCCAGTGTAAACGAACGCCCGAAGAGTCGCACGAGCGCATCTTGACGCATCTGTCACAACTGCTGCCGATGGCAACGGAGCAACAAATCAGGAAATTAATAAAATAGCGGGGCAGGCTCAGTCGGTTTTCGGATAACTGGCCTGTATGTTTCTCCGGCATACATGATTCGGGGAGACAGGCCCTATGCGGGCATTGATTAGTGATAGTCGCTATGGTGCTGCGGGTCTACCAGTTCGCGGTACTTGTCGATAACCTTTTTAAAATCCTCCCATGCGTCGCGCTTGAGGGCAGGATTGCGCAACAACGCCGACGGATGAAAAGTGGGCATCACCAGACGGTTGTTCCAGTTCAGCCAAGTGCCTCTCATCCTGGTTATACTGGCATTGGGGTCGATAAGCCCCTTGAGTGCAGTTGCCCCTAACAGGATGATAATGGGCGGATCTATCAGTTCAATCTGTTTTAATATGTAGGGCAGACATGCTTCACGCTCCTCTGGCAGAGGGTCTCTGTTCTGGGGCGGGCGACACTTGACAATATTGCCAATAAAAACCTGTTGCAGACGTGAGAAACCGCAAACGGAAAGTATCTTGTCGAGCAACTGTCCTGAAGCGCCGACAAAGGGACGGCCCAACTGGTCCTCATAGTAACCAGGACCTTCACCGATACACATGATTTTGGCATGGCGCGCACCTTCTCCAAAAACAACGTGGGTGCAGCCTTGCCGCAAAGCACACTTGCGGCACTGCATGACAACATCGCGTAATTGTTCAAACTCATCCATCCGTTCAACGATTGCAACACAAAATTATAAAAAAGTTGAACACGAGAAAGAATAAAGCGCAAGTCATATTCATTTTTCGAAAACAAACAGCCGCCATGTGCGTTAAAACATACATTTTGTCCATAACTATATCGTTAAAAATTAGTAATTTTGCATCAGTTATACGAACAATATAAATCTGATGAAAAAAATAACCGTCTTCTTGTTGTGCATCGTTGCTTTAATGAGCGTTTCAGCACAAGAAAACACTTATCTGAGTGACTACAACCAAGCGCGTAAATTCACTGGTGACAAATTGGCAACAATGTTGTTTTCTACAAAAATATTTCCCCGTTGGACTCCGCAGGGTGATAAATTTTGGTACGAATACAAGACCAGCAAAGGAAATGTATGGTATATCGTCAACCCCAAGGCGAAAACCAAGAAAACACTTTTTGATCAGGACAAACTGGCTGCGGAACTGAGCCTTATAACCCATGACCCTATCGTGGCGTCACATCTGCCTATCAACAACCTTGAGGCGAAAGAGGACGGAACCTTTGAATTCTCTGTCTACACCAAAAACGAAATCAAAGAAGACACGACCAATGCTTACAAGCCCAAGCAAGGCAAAGAAACCTATTTCTTCTCATATAATCCCGAAAGCAAAAAGCTGACCCGTATTGAGAACAAATGGAAAGCGACTGAGTACCCGCAGTGGGCATCCATATCACCCGACGGGAAAACTGTAGTCTATGCCAAAGACTTCAACCTCTACAAAATGAGCCGCGAGGAGTATGAGAAAGTCAAGGACAACGAGATAAAAGAAGGCAAGTTCAAGGATAAAAAATTGGACTCCACGATAGTGGAGACCCAGCTGACGACCTTCGGTGTCAAAGACTTCGGTTTCGGCATGCCTTATTCCTACCTGAATACAGACACACTGGCTGACGGCAAGCGGAAAGGTATATGGGGAGGGGCATGGAGTCCCGACTCCAAGCATTTTATCGTTGGCATAACAGATGAACGGAAGGTCAAAGAACTGTGGGTCATCAACTCCATGGCAAGCCCGCGTCCCACGCTTGAGACATACAAATATGAAATGCCGGGCGACAAAGATATTCCGCAAGAACATCTCTATATATTTGACATAGAGCACAACACATACAAAGAAATCAACACCAAGGCATTCAAGGACCAGAGTCTTGACATCGCCTACAAACCCAGACAACGGACAGAACAGGGTAAACCTGAGGTGGCACGTCAATGGGCAGGCACAAATACCCAGTTGTTTATTACCCGTTCCAGCCGTGACCTGCATCGTATTGACATTTGTAAATATGTGTTGGGAGAGGATACCTTGAGACCGGTCATTGAGGAACGCATGAACACATATCAGGAAGTGCGTCCGCTGGGTGTCCTTGACGGCGGCGAGGAACTGCTCCAGTGGAGTGAGCGTGACGGATGGGCACATCTCTATCTGTATGACGGCGAAGGAAAATTGAAAAAACAACTCACACAGGGTGCATGGCACGTCATGAACATTGAGAAAATAGATGAGAAAAACCGCGTGGTGTACTTCACTGCCAACGGCAAAAACCCTGATGAGAACCCATACTACCAGCACGTGTACAAAGTCAGTCTCAACGGAGGAGAAGTCAAGGAAATCAGCAAAGGAAACTATTTTCATGAGCCGTTCATTGACGACGAAGCGACGTACTTCATAGACAACTATTCCCGCATTGACTGTCAACCGAAGACTGCTCTGTTCAGCACTTCAGGAGCAAAAATCATGGATTTGGAAGAGGCTGACATGAGTCAGCTTCTGGCAAACGGCTACCAATATCCGGAGCAGTTTACGGTCAAAGCCGTTGATGGCGTGACAGACCTGTGGGGCGTGATGTACAAACCTTTCAACTTTGATTCCACGAGGGTTTATCCTATCATAGACTACGTATATCCCGGTCCGCAAGTAGAGGCGACAAACTACATCTTCACAAAGATGGGGCTGCGCACGGACTGTCTGGCACAGGCCGGCTTTATCGTTGTCACCGTAGGCAACCGCGGAGGACACCCCGACCGCTCGAAATGGTATCACAACTACGGATACGGCAACCTGCGTGACTATGGCCTCGCTGACCAGAAAGCCGCCATTGAGCAGTTGGCTAACAGATACAAATTCATAGACATCAACAAAGTCGGTATCCACGGACATTCGGGAGGAGGATTCATGAGCACGGCCGCAATCTTCCAATATCCGGATTTCTTCAAAGTGGCGGTATCCTGTGCCGGAAATCACGACAACAGCATCTATAACCGATGGTGGAGTGAGACACATCACGGTGTGCAGGAGAAGATTACTCAGAAGGGAGATACGACTTTCATATATAAGATTGCCACCAATCCGGAGATAGCATCACGCCTCAAAGGGCATCTTATGCTGGTTCATGGTGACATAGACAATAATGTGCATCCCGGCAACACCCTGCGTGTCGTCAGTGCACTGATTAATGCAGGCAAACGCTTTGACATGCTTATCCTGCCTCAGCAGCGCCACGGTTTCGGCAATATGAACGCATATTTCTATTGGAGAATGGTGGACTACTTCTCAGAACATCTGAAAGGAAAGAAGGAAACTATGATAGACATACCCGAATTAGCGAAATAAATCGTAACTTTGTAGTACATAAACAAACATATCAGAACAACTATGGATATATTAGAACTGAGCGAACAGGAAATCAACCGCCGCAAGAATCTGGAAGAGATACGCAAAATGGGAATCGATCCATACCCTGCTGCGGAGTATCCCACCAACGCCTACTCAACAGACATTAGAGACAACTTCAAAGACGAAGAAGAACTGCGCCAAGTATGTATTGCTGGACGCATCATGAGTAAGCGCATTATGGGTAAAGCAAGTTTCGCTGAGATTCAAGACTCCAAAGGACGTGTGCAGGTTTACATCACCCGCGATGATATCTGTCCTGATGAAAATAAGGACCTGTATAATGTCCTGTTCAAAAAACTGCTTGACCTCGGTGACTTCATCGGTGTCAAGGGATTCGTCTTCCGCACCCAGACGGGTGAGATAACCGTTCATGCTAAAGAAATCACCCTGCTCAGCAAGAGCCTCAAACCGCTTCCTGTAGTCAAGGAAAAAGACGGTCAGGTGTATGATTCCTTTGATGACCCGGAATTGCGCTACCGTCAGCGCTATGTTGACCTCATCGTCAATAACGGCGTGAAGGAGACATTCCTTAAGCGTGCCACAATCATCCGTACCATGCGCCGCATATTGGATGACGCAGGCTACACAGAAGTGGATACGCCTATACTGCAGACGATACCAGGAGGTGCAAGCGCCCGGCCGTTTATCACGCATTTTAATGCCTTGAATCAAGACATGTATATGCGTATCGCAACAGAGCTGTATCTGAAGCGGCTCATAGTGGGCGGTTTTGAGGGTGTCTATGAAATGGGTAAGAACTTCCGCAACGAGGGAATGGACAAAACCCATAATCCGGAATTTACGTGTATGGAGCTATACGTACAATACAAGGATTACAACTGGATGATGTCGTTTACAGAAAAGATGCTTGAAGAGATATGTATTGCAGTCAACGGCAAACCCGAAGTGGAAATAGACGGCAAGACCATCAGTTTTAAGGCTCCTTATCGCAGACTGCCTATCCTTGACGCCATTAAGGAAAAGACAGGATACGACCTTGCAGGGAAGACGGAAGAAGAAATACGTGAAGTGGCAAAGAAATGTGGCATCGAGGTAGATGATACGATGGGCAAAGGCAAACTCATTGATGAAATCTTCGGTGAGACATGTGAAGGCACATTCATACAGCCGACGTTTATTATCGACTACCCTGTAGAGATGAGTCCGCTGACCAAGATGCATCGCAGTAAACAAGGTCTGACAGAACGCTTTGAACTTATGGTTAACGGTAAGGAATTGGCTAATGCTTATTCGGAGTTGAATGATCCTATTGATCAGGAACAGCGTTTCAAGGAGCAGATGCGTCTGGCAGAGAAAGGCGACGACGAAGCCATGATTATTGACCAAGACTTCTTGCGCGCACTGCAATATGGCATGCCCCCGACCAGCGGAATAGGTATCGGAATAGACCGATTGGTTATGCTGATGACAGGCAAATTTGCCATCGGCGAAGTCATGCTCTTCCCGCAAATGAAACCGGAGAAAAAGGCTCCGAAAGATTCTGACGAGAAATTTGAAGCACTGGGTATCAGCAAGGACATCATCCCGGTATTGCGTAAGTGTGGATATAACATCGTCACGACATTAGATGGTAACAACCCGCAAAAGATTCAAATGCAAATTGGTGAAGTCATCAAGAAATACAATCTTGAAATTGACAAACCGAGTGTCAATGATATCGCGGAGTGGCTGAAAAAATTAGAAGAATGAAACTTCTGACAAGTTGTATTATTGGTGCACTGTTAGTCCTCCCATCGTGTGCAAAAACGAAAACTGATAAAAATAAAGATATGAGTAACATTTGTTTAGACATTAGCAAAGCGAAGTCTTTCTTGAAGGAAGGCGTGTATGAATATTATGGACCTAAAGCCATGTCGGCTCTTAAAGCTGTTGAAGACGGTACGAGAGAAGGTAATGACTTCCTGGGTTGGGTTAATCTCCCATCGTCAATGACGCCGGAATTTCTGGTTGATATCAAAGAAGAAGCCCGACTCTTGCGTGAGAATTGCCAGGTTATTGTGGTGGCAGGTATCGGTGGTAGTTATCTCGGTTCACGCGCTGTCATCGAAGCCATGAGCAACAGTTTCCAATGGCTGACGAACAAAGGCGAGAATCCTACAATACTCTTTGCCGGCAACAATATCGGCGAGGACTATCTGGCAGAATTGTGCGATTATTTAAAAGACAAGACCTTCGGTGTTATCAATATATCCAAATCAGGAACAACAACGGAAACAGCCTTGGCATTCCGATTGCTGCGCAAACAATGTGAAGACCAGCGTGGCAAGGAAATGGCCCGCAAAGTCATCGTTGCTATTACTGATGCCAAGAAGGGCGCAGCGCGCGTAACAGCCGACCAGGAAGGTTACAAGAGTTATGTTATCCCCAACAACGTAGGCGGGCGCTTCTCTGTGTTGACGCCAGTAGGACTGCTTCCTATTGCCTGTGCAGGCTTAGATATTGAGCAACTCATCGCCGGTGCCAAAACTATGGAAGAAGCAACTTCTACCAGTGTGCCGTTTGACAAAAACATCAGTGCACAATATGCAGCTATCCGTAATGCCATATATATGGATTTGGGTAAGAAAATAGAAATTCTCGCCAATTTCCAGCCGAAACTCCACTTCATCGCCGAATGGTGGAAACAGCTTTACGGAGAGAGTGAAGGCAAAGACCAGAAAGGTATTTTCCCTGCATCGGTTGACTTTACAACCGACCTTCACTCAATGGGACAATGGATACAAGATGGTGAACGCAGTATATTTGAGACAGTTCTCAGCGTTGAGAAAACCCAACACACAATCTATTTCCCGCACGATGACCAAAATCTTGACGGACTGAATTTCTTAGAGGGCAAACGTGTTGACGAGGTGAATAAGATGGCTGAGTTGGGAACACAGTTGGCCCATGTTGACGGAGGCGTACCCAATATCCGTATCACAATACCTGAAATCAATGAGTATTATCTGGGTCAACTTATCTATTTCTTTGAGAAAGCATGCGGCATAAGCGGTTACATCCTAAATGTCAATCCTTTCAACCAACCCGGCGTAGAGGCTTACAAGAAGAATATGTTTGCGTTGCTTAATAAACCTGGTTACGAGACTGAAAGCAAAGCTATACAAGAAAGATTGTCTTCATCCAAATGATAGAGAATAAGACAAAGCAATATTTGCAAGAACACGGCTTTGAGAACTTAAATCTCAAAGCCGTTCTCTTCGATATGGACGGTGTGCTTTTTGACTCTATGCCCACGCATGCCCATGCGTGGAAAGAGACTTCAGATCACTATAACTTGGGCCTTTCTGAGAGTGAAGCGTATGAAAATGAAGGCAGAACAGCAAAATCAACATTAAACATACTGTTCCAAAGAAACGAAGGCCGTGATGTGACTGAAGAGGAAGTGAAAGAAATCTATGCCTATAAGATAAAAGTCTATAATAAATATAATGTCGAAACCGTGCCGATGAAAGGTGCGGCTGAACTGCTGAGCAAAATCAGGAAAGACGGTTTTCAGATTATCCTTGTCACAGGCAGCGGGCAAGATACTCTGATGGACCGCTTAGAGAAATTTTATCCTGGCATATTTACAAAAGACGTGATGATTACTGCCAAAAATGTAAAAAGAGGCAAGCCTGACCCCGAACCATATCTACAGGGTCTTAAGTGCGCGAATGTTCATCCGTGGGAGGCTATTGTTATTGAAAATGCGCCTTTGGGCGTTCGCTCAGGTGTCAGGGCAGGTATCTTTACAGTAGCAGTAAATACAGGGCCAATAGACGATGAGAAATTGCTTGGTGAAGGTGCTAATCTCCTTTATCATTCCATGCAAGAACTGTCTGATAACTGGGAAGAGTTAAGAAAAAATATTCAATAAAATTTTTTTTTAGCCGTATAGTGATAAACATTCACTATTTTTGTTGTTGGAAATTATTTGACAAGTCTAATTCAAATATATGATTAGAAAGATATTAATAGCTAACCGCGGAGAAATTGCCATCCGTGTGATGCGTGCCTGTTATGAGATGGGCATCCGTTCTGTAGCTGTTTTCAGCGAGGCTGATAGGACGAGCAGGCATGTGCTCTATGCCAACGAGGCTGAATGTATCGGTGCAGCTCCGTCAAACGAGAGTTATCTCTGCATAGAGAAGATTATTGAAGTGGCCAAAAAACATAAGGTCGATGCCATTCATCCCGGCTATGGTTTCCTGAGCGAAAATGCTGAGTTCGCTCGTCGCTGTGAGGAGGAAGGCATTATTTTCATCGGTCCCCGACCGCAGACTATGATAGACATGGGTGATAAAATCCAAGCCCGTCGCCACATGATAGCAGCAGGGGTGCCTGTTGTTCCTGGTACCCAAGAACAATTAAATACGCCTGAAGAAGCGATTGGCGTTTGTAAAGCCATTGGTTTCCCTGTGATGATTAAGGCGTCGATGGGTGGCGGAGGCAAAGGCATGCGTCTGGTCCACAGGGTTGAGGATGTTGTTGAAATGTATAATGCTGCCAAGAGTGAGGCGATGGCTGGTTTTGGAGACGATACCGTTTATATAGAGAAATTTGTAGAGGGGCCTCATCATATTGAGTTTCAGATTTTGGCAGACAAACACGGTAATGTCATTCATTTGTATGACCGCGAATGTTCAGTACAGAGACGTAATCAGAAGATTGTGGAAGAGAGTCCGTCACCGTTTGTTGATGACGAATTACGTGAGAAGATGGGCAAGGCCGCTGTTGCTGCGGCTAAGGCTGTCAGCTACGAGGGCGCAGGTACAATTGAATTTCTTGTAGACAGACACAAGAATTTTTACTTCCTTGAGATGAATACTCGCTTGCAGGTAGAGCATCCTATTACGGAGGAAGTTATCGGACTTGATCTTGTCAAACAACAGATTTTTATAGCAGAGGGTAGGGAGTTGTCCTTGAAGCAGGAAGATATCCGCCAGCGGGGTCATGCGATAGAATGTCGTATCTGTGCTGAGGATACCGACAACAATTTCCGTCCGGCACCTGGTGTTATCCAGCAGTTGACCGAGCCTCATGGGCCAGGCATTCGCATCGACTCTGCCGTCTATGCCGGATATGAGATTCCGATGTTCTATGACCCGATGATAGGCAAGCTGATTGTTTGGGCTACTACACGTCAGTACGCCATAGAGCGTATGCGCCGTGCCTTGTATGAATATAAGGTGACGGGATTGGTTACCAATATCCGCTACTTGCGTCGCATCATTGATGTGCCTCAATTCAAGGAAGGCAACTATGATACATCTTTCATTGAAGTCAATCAGCAAAGACTGCGTCCGCGTCCCGGTTTCAAAAACGATTCCGAGGATATGGCCATTATTGCCAGCTACATTGATTATTTGATGAATTACGAAGAAAATACAGACAATACACAGGACACGTCATCCGCATTGAACAGATGGAGGGCTTTCGGACTGCAAAAAGGCGTGTTGAGAGTTTAACAAAGACAAAGCATTATGGAAATACAGATAGGCGGAAGAATGGCGGAAGTCACCTTGTTGAACAAAGATGGCAACAAGGTTGAGATTGAGATAGACGGCAAGGTCTATAAGGTAGATGTCTGCATGTTCCCCAATGGACAGGTTTCGATATTGAACAACGGCAACTCATATAATGCCACATTGGTGAAAAGTGAAAACGGCAAGCATTATCGTGTCGGGCTTAATTACTCCAACTATGAAATCGACATGCTCGACAGTCAGGCCAAATATATGCGCATGCGTAAAAAGAATAATTTAGAGAAGCAGGATGACAAAATCAAGGCACCCATGCCGTGCAAGATTGTCAACATATATGCTCAACCCGGCCAGGAATTGCAACCCAATGATATTGTGCTGACCATAGAAGCAATGAAAATGCAGTCTAATATCAGCGTCACAGAGGCCTGTACGGTAAAAGAAATCAAATGTGCGGTCAATGACTCAGTCATGGCCGACCAGATTTTAGTAACACTAAACTTGAATAAAGACTAAAAAGTATGGCTGCAAAAAAATTAAATGTACGCGAACGTATAGATATATTACTTGACAAAGGTACTTTTGTTGAGATAGATAAATATGTAAAGCATCATTGCACCAATTTCGGCATGGAGAACAAACGTGTCGCAGGTGATGGAGTGGTGTGTGGCTACGGTAAGATAGACGGCAGGCTGGTTTTTGTGTATGGCTTTGACTTTAGTGTACTGGGCGGTTCGCTCAGTGCTGCCAATGCCACCAAGATAGCCAAGATGCAGGATGCAGCGTTAAGAAACGGTGCACCTATCATCAGTCTTAATGACTCAGGCGGTGCTCGTATTCAGGAAGGCATAGAGTCATTGACGGGTTTTGCCCATATCTTCTATCGCAATGTTCAGGCGAGTGGTGTCATCCCGCAGATTTCCGCAATCATGGGTCCTTGTGCGGGCGGCAGTTGCTATAGTCCCGCCCTTACTGACTTTATCCTCATGGTAAAAGACGAGAGCCAGATGTTTGTGACAGGCCCGAATGTGGTCAAACAAGTTACCAATGAAGACTGCGATAAGGAGACTCTGGGTGGTGCTGATATCCATTCTACCACAAGTGGCGTCGCCAATTTTATCTGCGAGAGTGACGAAGAGTGTCTCATGACTATTCGTGAACTGATAGGTTTTCTCCCGAGCAACAATATGGAAGATGCTCCTGTCCATCCCGCAACCGATGAGATTACGCGTGAATGTCACGAATTGGATGGTATCGTTCCTGTTGATTCCAATATTCCGTATGATATCAAGGACATCATTAATCCTATCTGCGACCATCAGTATTTCTTTGAAATACAATCCAATTTCGCTAAGAATATCGTCATCGGTTTCGGTCGTATGGCAGGGCGCACGGTAGGCTTTGTCGCTAACCAGCCCAACTTCCTCGCCGGTGCGATAGACATAGACGCCAGCGACAAGGCAGCACGTTTCATACGCTTCTGCGATTGCTTTAACATCCCATTGGTGGCTATAGAGGACGTTCCCGGCTTCCTTCCTGGTATCAAGCAGGAGCACAACGGCATTATCCGCCATGGTGCAAAGATTGTCTATGCCTTTGCTGAGGCTACAGTGCCCAAGGTTACATTGATTACCCGTAAGGCGTATGGCGGTGCTTATATCGTGATGAACTCAAAGCAAATAGGTGCAGACATCAACTTGGCATATCCGACAGCTGAGATTGCCGTCATGGGAGCCAAAGGGGCTGTGTCGATTCTGTACCGCAAGGAGACTCCCGAACAGCAGGCGGAGCGTATTAAGGAATATGAGGAGAAGTTTGCAAACCCATACTGTGCGGCAGAACTGGGATTTATAGACGACATTATTCAGCCGTCGGATACCCGTAAAGCCATCATACAGGCATTGGAAAGTTGTAGAAACAAGAACCAGTCTAATCCGCCTAAGAAGCACGGCAATATGCCCGTGTGATAATTCTTGTTTATGTTCCTGTAAAATCAGGAAAATGGATAAATTGTACGTCAGTAAGGCGCGGAAATTTCCGCGCCTTACTGACGTTATTGACGCCATTTCCCGCATAGCAGCCACCATCGTTAGGAGAAAAGCACTAAGTTGTCCCGTAATATTTTATGTTCCATCCCATGGAACGTACGTTCTATCCTATGGAATTTATGTTCCAAGGGATGGAATGGAGAAGATAACGGGTTTGTCTGCTACGGGGAACGCGATGAGAACAGCGAGGGAGTGATGATAAAATAATATATACATGATTCGTATGAAAATTATATGGAAAGATTGCATAATTCATTCAAAATTTTTACTTTTGAATATATTTAGCTGAAGTTGGTTAAATAACTTACTAACGTTTCAAAAATATGTCCTATGGAAAAAATGTCAAGAAGGAATTTTATTAAGGGTTCTGTCGGTGCGGCTGCGGCGATAATGGTTCCGGGTCGTGTTATGGGAAAGAGATACGGCTATGTTGCGCCAAGTGATAAGATGAACATTGCCGGTGTCGGCATAGGTGGCGTCGGTCGGCGCAATCTTAAAAACATGAGGACAGAGAATATTGTCGCGCTCTGTGATGTAGATTGGAGTTATGCGGCAAAGGCCTTTAATGATTATCCTGAGGCAGAACGCTTCAAGGACTGGCGTGAGATGTTTGACAAAATGGGCAAACAAATAGATGGTGTGTTGGTGGCTACCCCCGATCATACACATGCGGTCATAACTGCTCATGCCATTACGTTAGGCAAGCATGTCTTTACGCAGAAGCCTTTAACCCATTCTGTGTATGAGGCGCGTCTGTTGGCTAAATTGGCAAAAAAATATAGGGTAGCTACCCAGATGGGTAATCAGGGTAATTCTTTCTCATGGTGCCGTCAGGTTGCTGAATGGATATGGAGTGGCGCCATCGGTGAGGTGACTGAGGTACACTGCTGGACTGACCGTCCGATTTGGCCTCAGGGACTCTCTAAACCGACAGAGAACGTACCTGTGCCTGAGACATTATCCTGGGATTTGTTTGTCGGGCCGGCGGAGATGCGTCCCTATCATCCTTCTTACACACCATGGAACTGGCGCGGTTGGTACGATTTCGGTACAGGTGCATTGGGTGATATGGCTTTGCATATTATGGACCCGGTATGCTGGGCGCTTGGTTTAGGACACCCCAAGAGCATAATTGCAAGTTCGACATTAAGTAATTTATATTCCCCGCCTCATGCTGAGATGATAACTTACACCTTTCCTGAGCGGCCGAAAAAGGGTAAAGTAAAAATGCCTGAGGTAAAAATCTATTGGTATGACGGCGGCCTTATGCCTCCACGTCCGGAAGAGCTTGCCGACGGGGAAATGATGGGTGATGCTGACGGTGGCATCATCTTTGTCGGCACCAAGGGAAAAATTATGACAGGCTGCTACGGAATGAATCCGACCCTGTTGCCCAAATCCAGAATGAAGGACTTCAAGGAACCGTCACCGATATTACGCCGTGTGCCTGGAGGTGAAGGCAATATATGGAAATCCAATGCCCATGAGCAAGACTGGATACGTGCATGTAAGGAGTCACCGCAAAACCGCACGGAGGCTTCCTCCAATTTCCAGTTCTCAGCGCCGTTTACGGAATGGGTGGATATGGGTGTCATCGCTGTCCGTCTGGCAGGCATCTATGGACTGCATCGCGAACTGCAATGGGACGGTGAGGGCATGAGATTTACGAATATCTCAGCCAATGACAAAGTCAAGATTGTTAATTTTGACGACTTTAAGGTTGTTGATGGACATCCGCATTTTGACAGACGTTTTGCAGAGTTTAATGCTCAGGAAATGGCCGATGAATGGATCAGACATACCTATCACAACGGGTTTACACTGCCGGAAATGCCTAAGGATTGACAGTAAAATTATTAAATATGCATAGTTCTTTTTTCAAGAGACTGTTTTCCTTGACAGGAATAGTTATAGCAGGTATGAGCCTGATTGCTTTGTCCGTTTTGCCTGCCGGGGCAAAGACCAAGGCGGAAAAATATGGATGGCATTTGGCGGTGCAGTCATACACTTTTCATAAATTTTCCCTGATGGATGCACTGGATAAGACACGGGAGCTTGGAGTCAGGTATATAGAAGTATATCCGGGACATAAACTCGGTGGAAAATGGGGCAATAAGATATTTGACCAGAATTTGGACTCTTCAACAGGGAAGGAAATTATGAAGGAAGCCAAGAAACGTGGCATTAAGATAGTTAGTGCAGGCGTTTTTACCAGCAAGGATAAAAATGAGTGGGAGAAAATGTTTCGTTTGGCGAAATCAATGAAGATGAAATTTATTACCTGCGAACCGCCTCTGGACATGTGGGATGCCATAGAGCAGATGTCAGGGCGATATGGTATAAAAGTGTCGGTGCATAATCACCCTCAACCTTCAGACTATTGGAATCCGCAGAACCTGTTGGATGTCATTGCCGGGCGTAGCCCATTGCTGGGTTCTTGTTCTGATGTGGGACACTGGAAACGTGAGGGGCTTGATAATCTGGCATGTCTGAGAATGTTGAAGGGACGTATTGTGTCACTGCACTTCAAGGATATTGAGCCAAGACAAAAAGATGTCAAAGGACAGAAGGATTGTATCTGGGGACAGGGTGTCCTTAACGTCAGACAAATGCTGGAGATACTGAAGTCTCAACATTTCAAGGGCTTCTTTTCTATAGAATATGAGAATAACTGGAACAATTCCGTGCCAGACATCAAACAGTGTATCAAATATTATAATAGGATGTGTGAGGAAATATTCTGAGAAAATTTTGTGCACTTTAGCCTGACAAATAAATAATACTATAAATGAAAAACATGTTTTACTTTTCCCGAAGGGAGAGGTTGAGTCTGTGCATGCTGGCGCTTGTGATTGTTGTAGCACTGACAGGGCTACGGATATATGAGTCGTGTCTGGCAGATGCAGACAGAGAAGAAGAAAATATTGAAGCCGATACTTCTGAGGAAGTGAGGCTCTTTATGGCGGAAGTTAGCGAACAGAAGCCGAGATATAAACAAAATGATGACAGCTTGATTTATGCGCCTGTGCCATTTGACCCTAATACGTGCGACTCCTCTGTCCTGCTCAGAATGGGTTTGAGAAAATGGCAGGTCAGGACATTCTTGAAATACAGGAGTGCGGGGGCGCGATTTTATGGTAGAGATGACCTGTTGCGTGTGTATTCGTTATCCAAAGAAGATGTGGAGCGTATGATGCCGTATGCCCATTTTCCCGTAGATGAACGTGTTTTGCGCAAGGCGGAGCAAGAGGAAAACAAACGCATTCGTGACTCGTTGTTCAATGCCATGGTGGCGACATTCCCTCAGAAACTCAAGGAAGGTGAGATGATAGACCTGAGTGAGGCAGACACGAGTCAGCTGAAAAAAATACCGGGTGTCGGAAGTTACTATGCAGGAAAAATTTTACGCTATGGGGAAAGACTCGGAGGATTTGTGTCGGTAAGTCAGTTGAAGGAAATAGAGGGTTTACCTGAGGACATTGAAAAATGGGTACGACTGAGCACATCCCGGATACGCAAACTAAATATAAACAAGGCTGATTTTAAGACATTGATACGCCACCCGTACCTCAACTATGAACAGGTAAAAGCCATATTCAATCACAGAAACCAATATGGTGATTTGAAATCACTGCGACAGTTGTCAACGGAGGACGCATTTTCGGTAAAAGATTTTGAAAGATTGGAACCATATATAGCATTTGAATAAATGATAAGAGAAGAATGAAGACGATTATATTTGACTTTGACGGAACGCTTGTAGATACACAAGCGGTAGTGATAATGTCGTTTAAGGAAACCGTCACCAAAGCCGGTTATCCCGAACCGACAGATGCGGAATGTACCAGAATTATAGGTTTGGCGATAGATGATTGTTTTAAGACAATGCTTGGTTGCGGTGATGTAGAGGCGCGACGTTTGTCGGAAATTTATAAAAAAGATGTTTTCCCGAAAAATATCCAGCGCTTTAAGGTTAAGCCTTTCCCTGGCGTGATAGAGACTTTGGAGCAATTGAAGGCGAAAGGTTTTACTATTGCTGTAGCAACAAGTCGTGGCAAGGAGTCCGCTGAAGAATTGATACCTCTTTCAGGAGTGGGGCAATATGTCTCGCTTATTGTTACACCACAGGATGTAGAAAAAGGAAAACCAGCTCCCGACACAGCTATAAAGATTCTGGAAGAGTTTCATGCAAATCCTGAAGAAACTATTGTGGTCGGCGATGCGCCATTTGACGTCCTCATGGGGAAGAATGCCTGTTGCAAGACATGCGCAGTGACCTATGGCAATGGCTCTGTAGAAGATTTGGAACAGTCGGGACCGGATTACATTATCGACGACATACGGAAAATAATGGACATTATTTAAAAAAACGATTCGGTGCAAAACGGTTATGTGATAAATATTTATCTTTGCAGTATAGAATAATTAGACTTTACAAAAATGTTTATTATAGGTATTGCAGGCGGCACAGGCTCAGGCAAGACAACAGTTGTAAAAAAGATAGTCGAAGCCCTTCCTGAGGGTTCTGTGGCAGTCATTCCGCAGGACTCATATTATAAAGACCAAAGCGATATGCCACTTGAGGAGCGTTTGAAGACGAACTTTGATCATCCCGACGCGTTTGAGTGGCCATTGTTTGCTCAGCAAATAGCTGATTTGAAAGCCGGCAGAGCAATAGAGCAACCGACATATAGCTATGTCATCAGCACACGTATGAAAGAAACAGTTCATGTAGAGCCAAGGGATGTGATTATTGTTGAGGGCATTATGGCACTTTATGATAAGACTTTGCGCGATCAGATGGATCTAAAAATCTTTGTTGATACGGGAGCGGATGAGCGGTTGCTGAGAGTTGTCACTCGTGACATGGCAGAGCGAGGTAAGGATTTGGATACACTGATAAAGAAATATAGGGATGTGCTGAAGCCTATGCATGAGGAGTTCATTGAACCGACCAAGGCGTATGCGGATATTATTATACCGCTTGGCGGTGAGAACCGAAAAGCCATTGCCATGCTTCAACGCTATGTTAAAGCAATATTGAACGAAAAAAAGAAACTGTAGAATATATAGTTATATGACAACAGGCTCCGGAGATAATCCGGAGCCTGTTGTCATAATGGATAAATAAAATATGATGTTATTTCTCCTGCATCAATTCAGACATTTCAAGCATGCGCTTGGTGGCAGACAAAGCACAGTTTAACCAGATGCTGAGTTCATTTGTTTTCTTGATTGACACATCCCATGTGGTAGGCTGATAGCCATTCTTGTGAATCTGTTGGATAGTCATGTTGTCAATCAACGCTTTGGCTTTCGCAAATGCCAGTTTGTCGCCTGTTGCTTTGTAATATGCTAGAAAACCGCCAGAGACATTGGAAGCACTGGCATCAACGGGTGTCTTATATTTATATTGCTCAATAACGCATGGCGTATTGAAACGGCGGAAACCCCATTCATTGTAAAGGAAATTCCAGTAAGTGAACTGGTCTTCGCTGAGACGGAGCAAATCGCGTGCATCCTGCAATTCTTCTTCAGTTATAGTCTTCTTTGAACACAGGTAGTTGGCGTATGGGGCGGCTGTACTGTTGGTCAGGTTTTCGTAGGGCTTGATGCCGTTGACGGTGACATCTTCAAACTGACCTGTCATGTCAAAACTCTTGACAGCACCATTGTGCATCCAGATCTCAGCCTTCTTGCGCATATCTTCAAATTCTGTGACGTTATAATCTTGCAGTAAGCGCAGTGAAGCTTGGCATATGCCGTGAAGCATGGCTTTGCGCTCATTTGTGGGTTTTCCGGTGGCGATGTAGGTCTTGATAGGAAATGAACCGTCAGCGTTTTGTAGTTTCTTGTATGTCCGTGCAATGTTCACAGCAAAATCAAAGTATTTCTGTTGATGTGTCGCATCATATAAATCCAGAAAAGCGTTGATGACGAAGACGGCATCCATTGTCATGACTGCGCCTTGATTCTCCGCACGCTTGGATGCAATTAAATTCTTATAATATGTAGGCGGGAAATATGCCATGGGTGAATTTGCAGGCTGGCTGAGTTTGACGAGAAACGCCGCAGCTGCTTCAGCGGTCTTGATAGCCTTCTCGCGCTCGGAAGGAACATATTTGGCAACCAAGACTTCATTGCTGATGACTGCACTGATTATTTTGTTGGCATATGTGTAGTGCGCATAATTCATGTTGGGGACACCGCTGTCTATCCAACATTTCATCTCTTCCATGTTATGTATGTAGAGCATTCCTTTAATAGCAGCTTCCTTATATGGACGTACTGCATTGTTGTATGGACCGCAAAAACCATAGTCGCGCAGGAATTTGCGTTCGCCAACAGTCTTGATGACGTTGCCTTTGCTGTCAAGGGCGTCAACTTTTAGAATGACATTTGCTGCAGGAATCTTGTTCCAGACAGGTGCCAGAGAACTGTTGGGCGTAGAAGCTGTAAACGAAATGGGAGAGAATTTGTTGTTGATGATTTTGACAACTTTTTTGTTGATTTTTTCTGTGGCTTCAGGGTTTTCTGTAATTGTGTAGCGATAGCTTTTGGCACCTTTGACAGTCTCAAAATCAAATGCGGGTGCATAAGTGAATTTGAAAGAAAAGTTGTTCCAGTAAGGGTTCTTCTTGTCGTATCCGGGACGGATAGGCTTCAGATACTCATTTTGTGCCTGAGCATTGAGTTCGTTATAATCTAAGTTTTTGGGTGCCGTTGTATAGCGCGCAGACAAGTTTGTAGTTGAAAGAACAACACATAGTGTTGCAAATAAAATGAATGTTTTCATAATTGTTGAGTTATGTTTATACAAAGTTAAGCATTAATTTTGTAAGTGGCAAGTTTATATTAAAAAAGTCTGTCGTGATTGGCGACAGACTTTTTGGGGAATGTTTAATTTGTTGA
>Ga0256407_10004821_pt1 | contig 22103 bp, 19 predicted proteins | sample RumenRJG_04DNA_FD_193489 | JGI IMG/M metagenome (GOLD analysis project Ga0256407, IMG submission 193489) | Bovine rumen microbial communities from Lethbridge, Alberta, Canada - RJG_04 | ecosystem: Host-associated > Mammals > Digestive system > Stomach > Rumen | place: Canada: Alberta... | reverse complement strand
AGGATGAGAAGGCAGAGGATGCCCTTCAGGAATTGATAGATAATATTTAGAAAGGCGGTTATAGGATGGAGAAGATGAGGATTCTGGTGGTTGATGATAACACCGTCAACCTTGCCCTGGTGGAACAGGAACTTCAGGAATTATACGATGTGATTCCTGTGATATCCGGACGCCGTGCCATTAACTATTTATATAGAGAGCGAGTTGACCTGATCTTACTGGATGTTCAGATGCCTATTATGGACGGTGTTGAGACATTAAAGGAGATCAGACGTCTGGAGAACGGTGTAACGGTTCCCGTGGTTTTCCTTACGGCGAGAAAGGAGAAATCAGCGGTTCTTGCAGGTTCTAAGCTGGGCATTATGGATTATATCCTTAAGCCCTTTGACGGAGAGGATTTAATCAGACGTATAGAGACCATTTTCAAGAAACTCGGTAAGATCCCCATTGAGCAGGTTGAGCTTGTGGAGCATCTTAACAGGATCCAGGCCTATATCGATCAGGGTAATACAGATCGGGCTGATGCGGAGATCGATGGTATCCTGGGTTACAAGCTGGAGAAGGATATAAGGGAGCGGGTATCTCATATCAAGTCCAAGGTGGATATCAATGATTATGAGTCCGCTGTCAGCATGATAAACCGTCTTATTAAATATATTAATGTTCAGTACCAGACGGATGTGGCGGAGGAAGAGCGTATCCCCATTAATGAGGGTGAGATAAATGTTAAGCTGCTCTATCTCTTGGACGACCTGGAGAGCTTCAAGATGAAAGAGGTTAACACCAAGATAAATAACCTTTTGAAATATGATATGCCGGATTATATTTACGATACTCTGAAACTGGCTAAGCAGAAGATCGATGACTTCGATGACGGTGCCGCCGAAGAGATGATAAAGAATCTGCTGGAAGAGATGAGAAATCCGCAGAAGCAGTTTAAATAAAAAAAGCTGACAGGGGGACAGTCCCCCTGTCATGTTAGGCTTTCTGGGCGGCAGCGCGGACTGCCAGTGCCAGCTGGTCGGCGCAGGAAGTTCCCTTACTTCCGCAAAGATTCCCTTTTAATTTCGATTCAATCTCATCTACACTCATGCCATCTACCAATATGGAGATGGCTTTTAAATTACCGTTGCATCCCCCAAGGAATGAAACGTTGCTTACCTTATCTCCCTCTAAATCAAAGGTGATCTGCTGGCTGCAAACCCCTGATGTCTTGTATGTGTACTGCATAATATCTTCCTTTCCATTATTTTTTGGCATATTATATCATAAAACCTGACAGGGGGACAGTCCCCTTGTCATAAAAAACCTGACAGGGGGACAGTCCCCTTGTCATACCCTTGTCATATTACTTGACTTTCGGATTTGCTGTGTTACAATATTTCTCAAATGCGGTAAAGACCGCGACTTATAGGGCAATAGAGGAGATTATCATGGACGAGATGAAAGAGTCATCACAGACTAAAGAAACAGGTTTTAAGGCGTTCCTTAAGCGTAAGGACGTTATTTTTTCGGCAAAAAGGTACGGAATAGATGCGCTGGGGGCTATGGCTCAGGGACTTTTCGCATCACTTCTTATAGGAACCATAATAAGCACTTTAGGTGAGCAGCTGGGTATAGAGGTTCTGGTGCAGATAGGAACCTATGCCAAGGCGGTTACGGGACCGGCCATGGCAGTATCCATCGGATATGCCCTGAAATGCCCGCCCCTTGTCTTGTTTTCACTGGTGGCGGTAGGAGGAGCGGCCAACACCCTGGGTGGTGCCGGAGGTCCTCTGGCAGTTTACGTGGTAGCCATCATTTCTGCGGAACTGGGCAAGATCGTTTCAAAGGAAACTAAGATAGATATTATCGTCACACCTGCGGTTACCATAGGCGTGGGCGTTCTTGTATCCATGGGCTGTGCGCCGGCTATAGGTGCTGCCGCAAGCTCCATAGGCGCAGCCATTATGTGGGCAACGGAACTTCAGCCCTTCTTCATGGGAATCCTGGTTTCCGTAATAGTAGGCGTGGTTCTTACCCTTCCCATCAGCTCTGCGGCTATCTGCGCTGCCTTAAGTCTTACGGGACTTGCGGGAGGAGCTGCTGTTGCAGGGTGCTGCGCCCAGATGGTGGGATTTGCGGTAATGAGCTTTAGAGAGAATAAATGGGGCGGCCTTTTTGCTCAGGGTATCGGTACTTCCATGCTGCAGATGGGCAACATCGTAAAGAACCCTAAGATCTGGATTCCTCCCACACTGGCATCCGCCATTACCGGCCCCATTGCCACATGCATGTTCAACTTTAAAATGAACGGTGCGGCAGTAGCTTCCGGAATGGGAACCTGCGGATTTGTAGGCCAGATCGGAGTCTATACCGGATGGATCAAAGACATAGCAGAGGGCACAAAATCAGCCATTACAGCCTTTGACTGGGTAGGAATGCTCCTTATCTGCTTCATTTTACCCGCAGTATTTACCTGGCTTATTGCCCTTCCTTTAAGAAAATGCGGTTGGATTAAGGAGAACGATCTGAAACTGGACCTTTAATATGCTGTGTTTTTTATGTCCCGACGCAAGGTAGAGATTGCTAGATATGAATTGATGTGTTACAATGGAGAATGGGCGTGAGGCTTTATCATTGCGACAGGGGGAGTACACTTTGGCCACACCATTGAAGTTATATGATGATGCAGACGGCTGGAAGACAGTTATGTTTCTGTACAGCTCGGCATTGAAGGAAGTCAATACTAAGCTGGAGATTCTTAATGACGAATTCCAGCATGTTCACCAATATAATCCCATTGAGCATATAAAGTCCAGACTCAAGTCGGCTGAGAGTATAGTTAAGAAGCTGAAAAGATACGGATACGAGACCAGTATACAGAACATGGTGGAGTATGTTAACGATATAGCGGGCATCAGGGTTATATGTTCATTTACTTCGGACATTTACCGCCTGGCGGATATATTGTCCCACCAGAGCGACCTTAAGGTTATCTCTATTAAGGATTATATCCAGAACCCCAAGGCCAGCGGCTATAAGAGCTATCACATGCTGGTGTCGGTGCCTATATATCTGTCGGACTCGGTGTTCGACACCAAGGTTGAGATCCAGATCCGGACCATTGCCATGGATTTCTGGGCCAGTCTGGAACACAAGATATATTACAAATTTGAGGGTAATGCGCCTGACTACTTCAGCGAGGAGCTCAGGGAGTGCGCCAAGATCGTATCTAACCTGGATGCCAAGATGCTTTCGCTGAATGAGGCAATAAAAAAATATAGTGACAAATAAACAGAGGAGAAGGATAGATGAGCAATATGTTTAACAATTTCTCGAGATTCCTGGACTCCGGAAGAAGAAGGAATCCGGAACGCGACCGAGGGGACAGGAGACGCTACGAGCCTGAATATGACTATGAATATGACAGGCGAGGAAGGCAGTATGATGCTGACTTTGAACCTGACCGTTATCCATATGAGGCTGATTACAGACGGTCATATGACCGGGAACCGGAGTACAACTACGAGCAGGAGAGGGAAGACGCTGCGACAGCTATCAGAGAGCTGGGCAGAGAGCGGACAGATCTTAAAGCTCAGGTTGCGGAACTTAAACAGCAGGTAGAACTGCTTAACAGTCTTATGGAAGTTAAAGAAAAGCAGGTAAAGGAATTAGAGGAAGCCATGGAGAATAATAATTCAGAACAGATCAATAAACTTATTAATGAGATAGAACAGCGTTTTGACAAACTGGAGCGCAAGCTGGATGCCGGAGTTGATTCTTCGATTGACACAGCGGATCTCGAGTACAGATTATCCAACACCATCGAGGCTAAGATGACCGGCATTACGGGAAAGATGGATGAGATAGCCAAGTCCGGCTCCGGTAATAGTGATGAGATCGTGAACGTCATTTCCGAGAATATTCATAACGAGAGCGTCAAATGCTACCGTAACATTCAGGTTATCTTAGAGGAGATCCAGAAGAAGCTTGATGCTATTGAGAACAAAAAGGTTTCACTTTTGGGAACCACTGCATGCGTAGTTGTCACCATGCTTTTATCACTTGGTAATCTTGCACTGATCGTGCTTAGAATATTGGAGATTATATAGGAGGATTATTGTGGACACAGAGAACATGAATCAGGCAGAAATGATGGAGCCGGGATGGGCTAAGCTGAAAGAGTACATGGATGAAAAGAAGGTTATAGAGGTGACGGTAGACGGCGTGTCTAACGGCGGCCTTGTATCCAACGTGGAAGGCGTCAGAGGTTTTATCCCCGCATCACTTGTTGCTTTAAAGCGTGTAGATGACTTGAATGATTACCTGCTGAAGGATATCAGGGTTATAGTTACAGAGGTTGACCAGGCTGCCAACAGACTGATCCTTTCCGCAAAGGATGTTCTTAAAAATGAGGCAAGAGCAGCTAAGAAGGATAAGATTAATTCAGTAAAGGTAGGAACCGTATTTGACGGTAAGGTTGAATCCATTAAGGATTTCGGCGCATTTGTTGATATAGGAGACGGACTTTCAGGTCTTGTTCACGTATCCCAGATCAGCACCAAGAGGATCAAGACTCCGGAGGAAGTGCTTAAGGTAGGAGACGAAGTTAAGGTTAAGGTTATCGCCGTTAAGGATGGTAAGCTTTCCTTAAGCATGAAGGCACTCCTTGAGGAGCCCAAGGAGGAGAAGGAAGAGGTATTTAAACTCCCCAAGGCTGAGTCAGCCACCACTTCTCTGGGTGATCTTTTCAAGAATATCAAGCTGGATTAGATTGGATTTTTAAATGAAGAAGAATATAGTTTTAATAGGTATGCCGGGAGTGGGTAAAAGCACTGCCGGCGTTATCCTTGCTAAGGTAATGGGATTTGAATTCGTGGATGTGGATCTTGTGATACAGCGCAGTGAGAAACGCTTACTTAGTCAGATCATTGAAGAAGAGGGCGTAGACGGTTTTATCGAGATCGAGAATAAGGTCAATGCCAGCCTCTTTGTGGAGGATTCCGTCATTTCCACCGGAGGAAGCGTGGTCTATGGGACTAAGGCTATGGAGCATTTGTCTAAGATAGGGGTTATTGTTTATATCAGGCTTCCCTTTGAGACCCTTGAGCAGAGGCTTAATGACATATTGGGAAGAGGAGTGATCCTTCGGGAAGGTCAGACTTTAAAGGATCTCTACGAAGAGAGAGTGCCCCTTTATGAAAAGTTCGCTCATGTCACCGTAGATGAGGCGGGGCTTGGCATAGAACAGACCGTGCTTGGCATTATTGAAGGGTACAACAGGTATCTTAAGGATCGACGTTAATCGGAGCAGATGCCTGTCGGGAGTTTTTTAGGTAGTAAGGGAATGAATAGTAAAAGAAAAAAATGGATAATCAGAATAACATCAGTAGCGTTTTTTCTGATCGTTTTTACCCTTTTGATGTTTATAGAAGACAAGATGCCCACGGATGAAGAGAAGCGCCTTAGGGAGTCGGGGAAGATTATGGGTTACACCCTGACTTCGGGAGATTATAAGGTGAATCTGGGGAGTCTTGATGATGTTAAGGAGATACTAAAGAGCGCCAAGGACCGCTTTGATCCCGATGGCGCATTTTCAGTATATATAAATGAAGATGAACTGTCGTCAAAGGGGGAGACACCGGCCCTTATCGTCAGAGGCGACGGTCAATCCAATATGATCAATTACGTGTCCATGTACGGCGAAGGTGTGGGAACCGACTTTTATCCCACCAGAGGCATCCCCTCGGGCCTTATGGGTATGTGTTTTGAGAAGCCCGTGAGCGTAAAGGCGGCTGTTATCGACGAGAGCAGCATTTTAAGCAAGGAAGAGACCTTGAGTTTTCTTATTGCGGACAAGGAGACCAACAGGACATATATCGTTGAACCCGGTGACTGTCTGGCTTTGGTAGCCCAGCAGCAGGAGATGAAGCTGGACCGTCTGCTGGAATTAAACGGCTTTGAAAATGAGGGAGAGATCCTTCATGTGGGGGACGAGCTTATAATAAGCGTTCCCGAACCCCCTCTTTCCATCAAGACAAATGAAGTTAAGACTCAGGAAGAAGAGTATAAGGCTGATATTAACTATATTCCCATAGAGGAATGGTACACTACCCAGACCAACACCATTTCCGAGGGAACCACCGGAAGGCGTGTGGGTACATACTCAAATATCAGCACCAACGGAAGACCTTCCGGATCTTCCCTTATAGCTGCGGTTATTCTGGAGACATCGGAGCCGGCGGTTGTGGAAAAGGGGACTAAGGTGCCTCCCACCTATATCAAGCCCATCCGTGGAGGTACTTTCTCGTCGGGATTCGGCCCCAGATGGGGAACCATGCACAAGGGAATCGACTGGGCCTGCAGCTCCGGAACCCCGGTTTTTGCTTCGAGTGCAGGAGTGGTAGAAAGAGCAGAGTATTCCGGCAGCTATGGTTATGTGGTTTATATCGATCATCCTGACGGCAGACAGACCAGGTACGCCCACAACAGCAAGCTGGCCTGCAAGGTGGGCCAGAGCGTGAAGCAGGGAGAGGTTATTGCCTACAGCGGAAGTACGGGAAACAGCACGGGACCACATGTTCATTTCGAGATACTTATCGGGGGCGTGCAGGTTAATCCGCTGAAGTATCTACAGTAAACCAGACAGGGGGCAAAAGCTGACAGGGGGACGTATCTTTTGTCAGGTTTTCGACAAGAAAAGAAAACATTGTTCTGTTTCACAAAAACATGACAAAAGATACGTCCCCCTGTCAGCTACCCTGTCAGCTTAGGTATATGATTATGGACAGAATAGTATATGAAGATGAATATTTGCTGATATATAACAAGCCGGCGGGACTGGCTGTGCAGACGAAGAAGGTGACGGAGCCTGATCTGGAGAGCGAGATCAAGGGTTACCTTTATAAAAAATGCGGCACTGCCCCTTACCTCGGCCTTGTTCACAGACTGGACCAGCCGGTGGAAGGGCTGGTTCTTTTTGCAAAGGATAAGAAGAGTGCCGGGGCCTTGAGCAGGATGATAAATGACGAGAAGATGGAAAAGGGCTATCTGGCTGTAGTATCCGGAAGACCGGAGAAGGATGAGGGCCGTCTTTCCCATTATATTACCCGGGACGGCAGGACCAACATGGCAGCAGTATCCGAGGAGGGGGTAAAAGGTGCCGCTTTATCTGAGCTTTACTACAAGGTCCTTAAAACCGGTGAGGCAGAGGGAAAGGAGTGCTCTCTTCTTGATATCCGACTTTTTACCGGCAGACACCACCAGATAAGAGTCCAGTTATCCCATATGGGCTGGCCCATTTTGGGCGATAAGAAATACAACAAAGATTGCGGGGAGGGCAGGTCATTTCCGGCGCTGGCCGCCTATAGTCTTACCTTTCCCCATCCGCTAACCGGGAAAAAAGTATCAGTCCGTATTTTTCCCGAAAATCCAATCTATGGGCAATTCTTAGTTGACAGTCCTGCTGATAATTATTAAACTTTAAATGAGAAGACTTTTTCATTTAGAGGGAACGTTATCATGAAGCAGGTTAACACTTCAGATCTTAAAGAGGGAATGATTGTCGCTGAAGACGTTTATACTCCTTTAAAGCAGCTGATCATTAAGTCGGGGACCAAGATTTCGGCCCTTGATATAGCACATCTGGAATTCTATAAGATTCCCAGTATATTTACAATTGAAGCAGATGAGGAGTGGGAAGATGACTGGCGGATAGACCCCAGCATCTCTACTACTGTGCCCATAAAGAACGGCCGTAAGATTTTCTCCGAGGCTATTATGAGTATGGTTAATAAGCCCTCGAATCCGGACGGAGAGATCAAGTCGGAGATTATGAAGGCCGGGCCATCCACCCGTAATACCAGGGAGTTTCAAGAATATCAGGTTAATTACATCCTGAATTCCGAGATTAATAAAGAGAAGTTTAACCGTATCATCAAAGAAGACGAAGATATTAATACGGAAGAGTATCTCCAGCAGATCAAGGCCCTTGTGCCGGATAATTCCACACCTTTGGGCGTTCTAGACATGCTTAATCATATGCGTAATTCCGATGACGCCACCTTTGTTCACTGCCAGAATGTTTCCCTTTTGTGTAATTCAATGGGACAGTGGCTTAAGTGGAGCAAGGAAGACATAAATGCCCTGACTATGGCGGGACTTTTCCATGATATCGGCAAGCTCTTCGTTCCCGAGGCCCTCCTTAATAAGGTGGGACCCTTAACTGATAAGGAGATCGACGTCATCCGGGGGCATGCGGTATTCGGTTATAACTTTATGAAGGACAAAGAAGTAGATCCCAGGATCAAGAAGGCTATTCTTAATCATCATGAGAGGTGCGACGGCACAGGTTATCCCAGCCACCTTTCCGGTAATCAGATAGATGAATTTTCAAAGATAGTTGCCATAGTAGACGTATATGACGCTATGACCAGCCAGAGAAAGTACCGGTCACCAAAATGTCCCTTTGAGGTTCTTTCCGAGTTTGAGCTGGACGGTATTAAGAAATTCGATCCCAAATACCTCTTCCTTTTCCTGGAGAAGGTATCCGGATCCTTCGTTAACAGATGGGTTATCTTAAGCAACGGACAGAGAGGATCTATCGTAATGATCAATAAGAACTCCATATCCAGACCGGTGGTGAAGGTGGATGATACCTTTATTGATCTGTCCACCACACCTTCTTTGAAGATATCGGGAGTGTTATAAGTATAATAAATAACGGGTTGGAGCCTTAAGGGGTTCCAACCCGTTTTTTTATCAGTCGATTTCAGATGCTGTATCTCCACAGACTCTTAATCTGATTAACCAGCACGTTTACGTCCCATTCCTTGGCGCTGTTGGCCGGGCTGACGGGATCATTTATCTTTATCTTGCCATCAGGGGTAACTCCCGTAAGAACTATGAAATGTCCCTGAGAGGTGAAATCTCCCGGTTTCATGGAGCATATCATAGGCGATGCCGGGGAGAGGTTATTCTTAATGTAATTAGCATTTATCATGCCCGTGGTAACTTTAAGACCGTAGTTAATCGCCCCTGAAGTCATAAGGGTCCAGGATGTTCCCTGGCCTGCTATGTAATAGTTCTTGCTCTGGGCATATTTGCTGACCTCATAGGGATTAGCCGTCGGGTCATTTTTCAGACCGCATACCACCATGGATAAGCAGGTGGGTCCGCATCCTGCAACACCGATATAATTACTTCCGTACCATCCGTATCCCCATCTCTTGTCCCACTGGATAAAGAGAGGGATCTCGCCGGCTTTAAGGTCGCCGGATACATCGGGGTTGTAGATCTTGCCTGCGTACCTGTCAAAATTACGCACATACTCTGCAGCTTCAGGGTACTTGTTCCCAAACTCCGTAATAGTGGTAATATCAGAGGAGCTTCCCCCGGTGGATACGGAATTATTACTGCTGGCCAGAATGGTATCGGAGCTTTTTCTGTTATTTCCTATAATTATATCTTCCACCTCAGCCTTACGGGAATCGGACAATCCGTCAAGGGCATGAATATAGCAGGAGATAAGGGATGGCTTAATGGATCCTGAAGTGTTGCCTGCAGGAAGGCAGATCAGGGTGGTAAAGTCCTTATCGTACAGGCATCCGTCAAAGGAAGCGAAGTAAGGGTTATCCGGATCTACTTCGATGCTTTTCAGGTTCTTAAAGTCCGAAAAAGCACCGTCTTCTATGGCGTCTACGAATTTGCTGATCTTAACTGAAACAGCGGATTTGTTAAATGAAGCGGATGTAACGACCACTCCGGCGGAAATGCCGGTGGCTTTAATGGCAAAGGCGTTACAGAAATATGCAAATGAAAGCGATGTAGCCAGTATTATACTAAGTAAAAACTTGAGACTCCTGTTCACGGAATAATCCCCCACATGTAGTACTAATTAACTATATTATAGCTACATATGGGGGACTTATCAAGATTAAACTGGATTATATTTTTATTATTCTTCTGTTTTAAATACACCTACGATCTGGTGGAGCTCTTCAGCGGCGGTTGCTACGCCCTTGCCCTGGACATCCAGATCTTCCACGTTGGTGTTAACTGTCTCGGTGGTAGCGTTAAGCTCCTGTGCAGTAGCAGCATTTTCTTCTGAAATAGCTGACAGGTTGCTGATGGAATCGGAGATGGAATTAACTCCCTCAGCCAGGCGCTTGTTGGCCTCGTCCAGCCCGTCGATGGCATCATTTACACTGCCGATCTGATTCGCTATGCCTGAGAAGCTTGAAGCGGTCTCTTCTACAGATTTCTGCTGACGTTTAACGAAATCCTTAACCAGTTCGCTTTGCTTAACAGCATTTTCAGTGTTTCTTCGAAGGTCTGAAAGCATTTCGTTAATGGTTTCAACACTTTCTGATGACTGATCTGAAAGGTTCCTGATCTCGTCAGCCACAACCGCAAAACCTTTTCCTGCCTCCCCGGCTCTTGCTGCTTCGATGGAAGCATTAAGGGAAAGAAGGTTGGTCTGCTCGGCAATGGACATGATCATGTCACTGGCTTCGCTGATCTTTGAGGAACTGTTGGAAATATGCTCGATTCCTTCAAATATCTGGTTAAACGCATTCATGGATTCGGCTGAAATGCTCTTTAACTGCTCTACATTATTCATTCCGGTTTCGACAGTTGCCCTGATCTCGGAACTTGCATTGGACAGAGTCTGGGTATTCTGTATGCTCTGTTCCATAACATGCTCAACATCGGACATCCGCATGGAGATCTCGGTAACATTTTCGGCGGTGGATGAAGCAGTACGCGCCAGCTCATTAGCAGCCAGATTGATATTGCCGATGGATGATGCGGTGACATTTGTGTTTTCCTGCATTATTCCGGAGGAATCCGTTAAGACACCGGCTTTCTGCATAAGGTTTACAACTGCATTCTTGACGGCGTCTGTCAGGATGCCGGTAGCCTTGGCAATCTTTCCGATCTCATCGGTTCTGCCTCTGTATTTATCAAGACGGGATGTCTGTGTAAGGTCTAATGTTCCCACAATCTCCAAAACGCCTGTAATATCCTGAATTTCCTTGGAAATGATGTGGGTAGTTATAACAACTACGAGAAGGCTGACGATGAGGACTACTATGCAGAGTATGGTAATGGTGGTAGCGAGCTTGTCTGCGTTGGCGAAGATTTCACTTTCCGTATCGCAAACGTACAATACCATTCCCAGATCAGGCATATACTCATATGCCAGGAGTGAATTGGCACCTGTGGACTCGTCTTTGTAACTCATTATGCCTTTTTCTTTTGTTTTAATAGCTTCCAGGATATCTTCGTCATCGGGAGTTATTTCTTTGCCGATCTCTTCCTCGTTAGCGGACATAACATAATTTTTGGCATTTACATTTATAACGTAAACCCGGGCCTCTTCGTAACCGTTCATGTCCATTCCGTAAATCTGACTCGTTACATTTTGAAGGAAGTTACCGCCGCCTGCATAACCCAGAAGATTACCGGCATTGTCATAGATACCTGCGTACACATTTCCTACGATGGCACCTGTGGATGTACTTACTACGGCACCTCTGAACCATACATGGTTCTTTGCTGCACCTACGCCCTCCTCACGATTCTTCCAAACCGCCGGATCATTTGAAATCTGGGATCCGATGGCGCTTTTTACAGTGTGGCACAAGAGCTTTGTCTCCTTGTCCGCAAGGAAGAGACCTTCCATATCATCACGGGTAGCCACGTATTTTTCAAGTGCGTCCTGGGCAGCAGCTACTTTTCCGGCATCGTCAGGTGCTTGAAGGGCCTCTACTACAACAGGCATGGTGGCGATTCCTTCAAAATAGTCACATAATCCGTCAATATAAGATTTAACGTACATCGCTCTGGCATTGCAAAGCTCTCCAAGACGGTTCTCCGTGTCCTTAAAGGTGGTGGTTCTCATGCTGTTGGTGGTAATGATCATGACCGATCCAAGACCGAGAATAAGAACTAAAGATACAACCAGGGTTATTTTTACCCCAATTTTAAGATTTTTAAACAATCCAAATTCCTCCTTTTTTATAATATAAAATTCAGAATGTCCCTGCACGATATTTTAACACTTTAAAGGTGAAATTGCAATAGTCAGATTATTTTTAGCCCGGGTCACTTTGTTGACAAGTCTTCAGATTCTACCTATAATCAATGTGCTATGTTTATAGTATAGGAGCGAAAAATAGGAGGTTAGAAAAATGAGCGAGAATTGTTCACATAACTGCTCTTCTTGCGGCGAGGACTGTGCCGAGAGAAAGCAGGAGAGTTTATTAAAGGATCCTCATCCGGAGAGTTCCATTAAGAAGGTTATCGGAGTTGTCAGCGGTAAAGGAGGAGTGGGTAAATCCATCATCACTTCCATGCTGGCTGTTAATTTCAGAAGAAAGGGAGACCGTACTGCCATTCTTGATGCAGATATTACAGGTCCCTCCATTCCTAAGGCATTTGGCCTGAAGACCAAGGCTGAGGGCACAGAGACCGGTCTTCTTCCCGTTACCTCTTCAACAGGCATTGATGTTATGTCGGTTAACCTCCTTCTTGATCGGGATGATCAGCCCGTTATCTGGAGAGGCCCGGTTATAGCAGGTGCTGTTGCCCAGTTCTGGACCGATGTTATCTGGAGCGACGTTGATTATATGTTTGTGGATATGCCTCCGGGAACAGGTGACGTACCCCTTACGGTATTCCAGTCACTGCCTGTGGACGGTATCATTGTTGTTACATCTCCCCAGGAGCTTGTTTCCATGGTTGTGGCTAAGGCTGTTAACATGGCTGAGAAGATGAACATCCCCATTATCGGTATCGTTGAAAATATGAGCTACGTTGAATGCCCTGACTGCGGCAAGAAGATCGAGATCTTCGGTCAGAGCCACATCGACGATGTAGCTGCAGAACATAATCTTAAAGTATTAGACAGGATTCCCGTTAATCCCAAGCTTGCGGCAGCATGCGACAGGGGAATGATAGAGCTGGCGGAGGTTGAGGTTTTGGACAACACCGTTAAAGCTATAGAAGAATTCTAAATCAGAAGATGAACGTAGTTAACAAACTACTTGCCCTTATGGTGTCAGTTGTTTTGGGTATGGCCGGAGGCATTGCAAGCGGTATAGCGGTTTCCGGCAGCCCGGCACAAAGGGACGCCCTTACCTTAGCCATGGATCGTGCAGGGATAACTGCCGAAAGCCTGGGAAGCTGCAGTCAGATCCTTTTGGTGGAGTCGGCCGGAAGCAGGGCCACCATATATTTTTACGAGAAAAATGATGCGGGAAGTTTTACCTGTGATGAGTCCTTGACATCCTCCGGATGGGTGGGAAAAGGGGGCGTAGGTACGGCCTCTGAGTATAAGCCCGTTACCCCTTTCGGATTGTACCCCATAGAGGAGGCTTTCTATACGGGGAATAAGCCTTCTACAGGCCTTTCATCCTTCAGGATAACCCCTGATACCTACTGGGTGGACGATCCTTCTTCAAGGTTTTATAACCAAAGGGTAGTGGGGACGGCGGGCCGGGACTGGAACTCCGCCGAGGAAATGTATATTTCCGACTACAGGTATGGTTTCGTTATCGGTTATAATACGAGAAATATCGTGCCTGGAGCCGGATCTGCATTTTTCTTTCATGTATACGGCCAGCCCACAGACGGATGTGTAGGAACAAATGAAGGGGCAGTTTTAAGTATTCTGTCAAAGTTGAATGCTTCAAAAAATCCTCGGATTTTAATTGTATAAAGTTGAGCTAATATTAATTTCGTATCGCAGGTGTTGACCACAACATCTGCGAATTTTATTATTGATTATAGTATTATGTTGTAGTATACTTAACGAGATAAGGTTGCAGGGTAATTTAGGCAACCGGATTGAATTTGATTATAAGTTTTAAACTTTTGATATATCTTGAGGTGTGTAATGGAACAATTCGTTATCAAAGGCGGCAGACCACTTGTGGGTACGGTCGAGATAGGCGGCGCCAAGAATGCGGCACTGGCCATCCTTGCTGCGTCTCTTATGACTGATGAGACTATTTCTATAGATAATCTACCCAACGTAACAGATATCAATGCACTTTTGGAAGCTATCGAGCGTATCGGCGGTCATGTTGAGCATACGGGATCACATAGTATTAAGTTGAACTGTGCTCACATTGACAGTTTTAATATCGACTGCGACTGCATCCGAAAGATTCGTGCTTCTTATTATCTCTTGGGAGCTCTTCTTGGAAGATACAAGAGTGCTACCGTTCCCCTTCCCGGCGGATGTAATATCGGTAATCGCCCCATCGACCTTCATTTGAAAGGTTTCAGAAGTCTGGGTGCTAAGATCGATATTTCCCACGGTATGATCGTGGCTGATTCGGAAGAGCTTAAGGGGGCACACATTTACTTAGACAGCGTATCTGTAGGTGCCACCATTAATATCATGATGGCAGCCTCCATGGCTAAGGGTAATACGGTTATAGAGAATGCGGCTAAGGAGCCCCACGTAGTTGATACGGCTAACTTCCTTAACAGCATGGGAGCTAATATAAAAGGCGCCGGTACTGATGTTATCAGGATCAAGGGCGTTGAGAGACTTCACGGAACAGAATACTCCATTATCCCGGATCAGATAGAGGCAGGAACATACATGTTTGCTGCAGCTGCCACCGGAGGAGACGTTACCATTAAGAGTATTATTCCCAAGCATCTTGAGTCCATCTCAGCTAAGCTTATAGAGGTGGGATGCGATATTACGGAATTTGATGACAGTATAAGGCTGGTATGCAACGGACGTTTGTCCCATACCCAGGTAAGGACCCTGCCTTATCCCGGATTCCCTACGGACATGCAGCCCCAGATGGTAGTAGCCATCGGCATGAGCGAAGGAACCAGCATCGTTACGGAGAGCATTTTCGAGAACAGATTCAAGTACGTTGACGAGCTGACTAAGATGGGGGCTAATATTAAAGTTGAAGGTAACACCGCCATTATTAACGGTGTTGAGGGATACAGCGGAGCGAGAGTTGCGGCACCGGACCTTCGTGCGGGAGCGGCTCTTGTTATCGCAGGACTTGCAGCTGAAGGTATCACGGTTGTGGATGATATCACATACGTGGAGAGAGGCTACGAGAACATGGAATTAAAACTGCAGAATCTGGGCGCCCTGATCAAGAAGGTTAAGTCGGAGAAAGAGATACAGAAGTTTATACTTAAGGTTTCATAAATAAAGATTGGCAGCCGGGGAGATTTCCCCGGCTGTATTTAAGCTGACAGGGGGACGGCTGACAGGGGGCAAAAGCTGACAGGGGGACGTACCTTTTGTCAGGTTTTTGTGAAACAGAACAATGATTTCTTTTTCTTGTCGAAAACCTGACAAAAGGTACGTCCCCCTGTCAGCTTTTGCCCCCTGTCAGCTCCCTGAGGAATGATAAATGGCGAATACAACCATCGGAATAATTGCACATGTAGATGCGGGTAAAACCACCCTGTCTGAGGCTATGCTCTACCTTTCGGGTACGGTGCGGACTCTGGGCAGAGTGGATAAAGGTGATGCCTTTCTTGACATCTTCCGCCTGGAGCGGCAGCGGGGGATTACCATATTTTCCAAGCAGGCAAGGCTTAAGCTTGGAGAGCGGGACGTGACCCTGCTTGATACCCCGGGGCATGTGGATTTTTCGGGAGAAATGGAGAGAACTTTATCGGTCCTGGATTATGCCGTTTTGGTGGTGAGCGCGGCAGACGGGGTTCAGCCACATACGCTGACGGCATGGAGGCTGCTGAAGCGTTACGGCGTGCCCACCTTCATATTTGTAAATAAGATGGACCGGGAGGTTTATCTGGGCGGGGCAGCGGACTCATCCATGGATCCTTCCCGGGTGCGAAGATGCTTTATAAATAACCTGTCCGAGAACCTGTCCGGTCATTTCGTGGATTTTTCCGAAAGAGACAGCGAAGACTTCGCCGAAAATGTGGCTCTCTCCGACGAGGAGGTTATGGACGCCTTTCTGGAAGGCGCAGAGCCTGATGAAGAGACCATTTCCATGCTTATTGCCGAGCGTAAGCTGACTCCGGTATTTTTCGGGTCGGCTCTAAAGCTGGAGGGAGTAGAGACCTTCATGGAAGCTATGGGGTCTTTAATGTGTGATAAATTGTACAGTGATGACTTCGGGGCCCTGGTATATAAGATTTCCAGGGATAGTGACGGTAACCGTCTTACCCATATGAAGATTACCGGAGGGTCCTTAAAGGTTCGGGACAGCCTGGATATTCCCGGGGAGGACGGAGAGGTAACACCATGTAAGGTTAATCAGATCCGTTTTTATTCGGGGGAAAAATATGGGACAGGTGATTCGTCGGCAGCCGGTGATATATGCGCCGTTACTGGGCTTACGGGAACCAGGCCGGGGATGGGCCTTGGATCTTACGAAGGAGGTTCGGCTCCGTTTTTAGAGCCTGTGTTAACCTACCGTGTGATTTTGCCAAAGGATATTACAGCCACTCAGGGTATGGAGTATTTTAAGGAGCTGGAGGAAGAGGATCCTCTGCTTAACGTCTTCTGGAACCAGGAGCTTAAAGAGTTGTCGGTCCGGGTAATGGGAGATATCCAGGTCGAAGTTTTAAAGGAAGTAGTTAAAGAGCGTTTCGGAATAGATGTGGAATTCGGGAATGGAAATATCGTATATAAAGAAACTATAGCAGGCCCGGCTTACGGGGTGGGCCACTTCGAACCCCTGCGCCATTATGCTGAGGTACATCTTCTGCTGGAGCCGGGAGTGAGGGGCAGCGGCCTCATTTTCGAGAACAGATGCAGCACGGACCTCCTGGCGGGGAACTGGCAGCGGCTTATTATGACTCATTTGCGGGAGAGAAAACACCGGGGAGTCCTTACCGGGTCAGCTGTTACGGATATGAAGATTACCCTCCTGGCCGGAAAGGCCCACTTAAAGCACACGGAAGGCGGGGATTTCAGGCAGGCTACTTACCGGGCTGTGAGAGCGGGGCTTATGGAGGCGGAGAGCCTTTTGCTGGAGCCTTTCTATGAATTTGAACTGACCCTGCCGGCGGGGAGCCTGGGCCGGGCCATGACGGATATTGACGGGATGAAGGGGGAGATTGAGCCTCCACAAACCATGGGGGATGTGGCGATTCTTAAAGGCCGGGCCCCTGTCAGCCTTATGATGGATTATCAGAAGGAAGTGGCGGCTTATACCGGGGGAGAAGGCCATGTGGAGCTTAAACTCTACGGGTATCTGCCCTGCCATAACAGTAGCGAGGTTATTGAAAATAAGGGGTATGACCCGGAAGGGGATATGAGAAATCCCTGCGGATCGGTCTTCTGTGAAGGGGGCGCCGGAACTTATGTGCCCTGGAATGAAGTAAAAGACAGGTGCGACCTGCCTCTTGCGGTGGGCAGCAGACCTGTGGGTTCGGAGCGGACATTTAATGATGAGAGGCGGGAATCGGCCGGTGACATCTGGATTGACACCGAGGAGGTGGACCGGTTGGTACGGGAGGCCGGAGGCGCCAATAAGAAACCTGTATTTGTGCCCAATAAGGGGATAAACGAGGGCAACCGGGAGAAGAAAAGCGCTCCCGTGGGGCTTTCCAAGCCGGCGAAGACGGTAAAGAAAGAGAAGTATCTACTGGTGGACGGATATAACGTGATCTACGCCTGGGAGGATCTAAAGGATCTGGCGGATGATAACATAGACGGGGCCAGAGGGGCCTTAGCGGACACCTTGGTAAATTACCGCAGTCTGGCAGGAGTTAATCTCATTCTGGTCTTTGATGCCTACAGGGTTTCCGGTCATCAGACGGAAGCCCACGACTACCAGGGGATTCAGATAGTCTATACTAAGGAGGCGGAGACGGCGGATATGTATATCGAGAAGTTCGCTCATAAGAATGCCAGGGACTACGATATTACGGTGGTGACTTCCGATGGCTTGGAGCAGATTATTATCCGGGGGGCCGGCTGCGGCCTCATTTCCGCCAGAGAATTCAAGGAGGAAGTAGAGCGGGCCAAGGAACGGATGCGGGAGATGATTGATAATTGAAGCTGACAGGGGGCAAAAGCTGACAGGGGGACGTACCTTTTGTCATGTTTTTGTGAAACAGAACAATGTTTTCTTTTCTTGTCGAAAACCTGACAAAAGATACGTCCCCCTGTCAGCTTTTGCCCCCTGTCAGCTTCAGGTTTGCGAGGTTTGTGATACTGTGATATGATACTTTCGGATTTGTAATAAGAAAGGAGTTTGGGCGAATGAAGATAAAGATTACGGACGGAACCCTGCTGATGCATGACAATGAGGGTTTTAAGACAGTAAATGATACGCTTTTTGTGAAGGATGGCCTGATCGAGGGAATAAGAAAAGTGGATGACGAGACCGGGTACGAGGTCTTTGATGCCAAGGATAAGCTTGTTATGCCGGGCCTTATAAATATGCACACCCACGGCTATATGACTTTCCTGCGGAATTACGCCGATGACGTGGAGTTCGACGAGTGGCTTTTTAAGCGGGTAATGCCCGTGGAGGACAACATGCCCTTAGAGGCAGCCTACTGGTCATCCTTGCTGGGATATATGGAGATGATCTCCACCGGAACCACTTCATTTGTGGATATGCACATGTATGTGCGCCAGGCCCCCCAGGCTGCCAAGGATATAGGAATAAGAGGCTATATCGGAAGAGGCCTTGTGGGTTCTGACCTGTACCAGGACGAGGGGGCCATCAGACGTTTTAATGATACTCTCATCGAGCTGGAGGAGTACGGGTCAGATATGATAAATATCGTGATCTCTCCCCATGCCATATATACTGCTAGCCCTAAGCTCTACGAGCAGCTGGCAAAGGAGGCTGCGGACAGGGGACTTCTAAAGCAGACCCACCTGTCAGAGACAGTGGGAGAGGTGGAGAACTGCATTAAGGAACACGGAAAAACTCCCGTGGAGCTCCTTCGCGACGTGGGATTCTTAGATGACAAATGTATCGTTGCCCACTGCGTCCAGATGCGGGGAGACGACATGTCCATTTTAAAGGAAATGGGTACTTCGGTGGTTACCAACCCTGCCAGCAATGCCAAGCTGGGTAACGGTTTTGCTCCTGTTAAGGAACTAAAAGAGGCAGGGATTAACCTTTGTCTGGGAACCGACGGAACAGCCAGCAATAACACCCTGAATATGTTTAGGGAAATGGGCCTTCTGACCATGATCCACAAGGGAATCCATAAATCCCCCACGGCGGCTCCTTCCAACTTCGTTTTAGAGACAGCTACCGTAAATGGTGCCAAGGCCCTTGGTATGGAAGGAAAACTTGGAATTATAAGTAAAGGTGCTAAGGCGGACTTAGCCTTTATCGACCTTAATGCCCTGTCCATGTTCCCCAATAATAACATCATTTCCGGCTTGGTTTATTCGGCTAACGGGTCGGAAGTGTCGGACGTTATGATAAACGGTAAGTTCGTAATGAAGGATCGGGAATTTACCACTATTGATAAGGAGAAAGTATACGCAGAGATGCGCCGCATTGTAAAGGAAAACCTGTGAGTGGTGACTAAATCTTGTAAGATGTCGGAGAGGGGGATGGATGAAGCCCCTGTCTCCTTGACGATAGAATGTAATCTTGGTAAGATAGGTATGTTCATTTTGTAAGTATAGAAAGTGAGGTTTATATATGAGTAATATAAAAGATCCGACTCTGGCGCCCTCAGGCATACGTAAGATCGAATGGGTTCGTTCATTTATGCCGGCTTTAAGCGCCATTGAAGAGAGATTTGAAAAGGAACAGCCCTTCAAGGGACTCCGTATAGCAGTATCCGTTCACCTGGAGGCTAAGACAGCCAACCTTGGCCTGGTCCTTAAAAAGGGCGGTGCAGATGTATACCTTACAGGATGTAACCCCTTATCCACCCAGGATGACGTGGCAGCAGGAGTTGCGGAGATGGGCATTAATACATATGGAAAATACGGTGTAAATGCAAGGGAATACGAAGATCTCTTAGCAGAGACCTTAGCCTGCCATCCCCACTTGATAGTAGATGACGGCGGAGACCTGATTAATCTCCTGGGAGGCCGCTGCAAGGATTACACAGACGTTCTCATCGGCGGATGTGAGGAGACCACCACAGGTATCCTTCGTCTCAAAGCCCGTGAGAGAGAAGGAGTTCTGCCCTGTCCCATGATGGCGGTAAATGATGCGAAAGCTAAGCATTACTATGATAATAAATACGGTACAGGCCAGTCTGTTATGACGGCTATCATGGATACCACCAATCTTGTTATCGCAGGAAAGACCGTAGTCGTAGCAGGATACGGCTGGTGCGGCAAGGGTGTTGCCATGAGAGCAAAGGGTATGGGGGCAAATGTTATCGTTACCGAGATCGATGCATTTAAGGCCTTAGATGCCACTATGGACGGTTTCAGGATCATGACCATGGACGAGGCAGCACCTATCGGAGATATATTTATCACTGTTACGGGCTGCAAGGACGTTATCGTTCCCCGTCATTTTGAAGTAATGAAGGACAATGCGGTATTATGCAACGCAGGTCATTTCGACTGCGAAGTGGCTGTGGCTAAGCTTGCCCAGATGGCTGTTAAGCAGGAAGTAAAGAGACATAACATCATAGGATACACCCTTCCCAATAAGAAGACATTAAATGTTTTAGGAGAGGGCCGTCTGGTTAACCTGGCCTGCGGCAAGGGACACCCGGCAGAGATCATGGACATGTCCTTCTCAGTCCAGGCGTTAAGCCTTGAGTGGCTGGTTAAGCACAAAGATGAGTTGGAGACCAAGGTATACAAAGTGCCGGATTCCATAGATGATGAGATAGGACGCGCCAAACTGGAAGCATTGGGACTTAATATTGACAAACTCACACCGGATCAGGAGAAATACCTGTCAGGTTGGGCAGTAGACTAAAGGATATAGAGAGACAGAGGGGACGGTTCTTGCGTTTCGGTATCGAAACGCAAGAACCGTCCCCTTTATGTTTCACTACAACTGGTGTCTTACCACCTTATATTCATCTCCGTCGCGAAAATAGGGACAGGTACTGCGCTCGCTGTTCATGAGCCTGCCGTAATCATCCTCATCCATATCCACGCTGCAATAATATTCTTCGTATTCTTCGTCATATGCGTAGTAGGCGCATAGTTCACACTGATTCATCATTTTCCCTATCTGCCTTACGCCGGCTGGGTCTTCTTCAGCTTATTCTGCAGCCGTACATAGACGATCATGCAGAGGATGATCTGCACCACCGACGATGCCGGGGTTGCCAGACCCACCATAAAAAGGTTATCTCCAAAGACGCGGCTCATTATAAATGAAACCGGGATTCTGGTTCCGAAAGCTCCTATAAGACCCTGGATCATAACGAAAGTCGTCTTCCCGTATCCGTTGAAATATCCTATGAAACAGAAGAGGAAGGAAACCAGCAATGTATCGATGGAAAATGCCTTCAGGTAATTCCATGCTCCCGCCATAACCAGGGGGTCTCTGGTGAATATAGCAGCCATAACATCTCCGTGGAAAAATGAGAGATAAGCCATAAATACGCTTACGAAAAGGGAGGTTCCGATGCCGCAATAAAGGGCTTTTCTGGCACGGTCATGCTTTCCTGCACCCACATTTTGGGCAACGAAGGCTGACATGGACTGCATATATGCGGAAGGCAGAAGCATAATAAAATGGGACAATCTCTGGGAAACCCCCACACTGGCAGATGCCACAAGTCCAAGGGTATTAACGATACCCATTATAAACAAAAATGAAGTACTTACCAGCATGTCCTGAAATGCAATGGGAAGTCCCAGCCTGAATATCTGGCGGATCAAATTCTCATTGGGCTTCATGCTGTTCTTTGTAATCTTAAAGGGAAGATTCTGCTTCCTTATAATAAGAACAGACAGGATCACGCTCATGATCTGGGCGAAAACCGTAGCTATGGCAGCGCCTGCAACTCCCATATTAAACACTGCTATAAGTACCAGGTCTCCGATAATATTAATCACCGTGGAAATGGTAACGGAAATGAGGGGCATAACGGAATTACCTATGCCTCTGAATACACTTCCCAGCACGTTAAAGGCGATGATAAAAAGAAGTCCCCCGGCACATATCCGCACATAGGTTACCGTAGCATCAAAG
>Ga0256407_10004816_pt1 | contig 22119 bp, 18 predicted proteins | sample RumenRJG_04DNA_FD_193489 | JGI IMG/M metagenome (GOLD analysis project Ga0256407, IMG submission 193489) | Bovine rumen microbial communities from Lethbridge, Alberta, Canada - RJG_04 | ecosystem: Host-associated > Mammals > Digestive system > Stomach > Rumen | place: Canada: Alberta... | reverse complement strand
TATCTTCTCCCATTCACCATCGTGAATAAGTTTGGCGAGATAAATCTTACGCATCATAGCGGGCATGACATGAGAGTTCTCAAGATGGAAATTGTCGTTGGGACCATAGAGGTTTGTAGGCATAACAGCAATGTAGTTGGTACCATATTGCAGGTTATAGCTCTCACACATCTTTAGTCCGGCAATCTTGGCGATGGCATATTCCTCATTGGTATATTCCAGAGGGGATGTCAGCAGACAATCCTCTTTCATTGGCTGAGGGGCATTCTTCGGATAGATACAGGTGGAGCCTAAGAAGAGTAGTTTCTTCACTCCATGAGCATATGCCTCAGAGATGACATTACACTGTATCTTCATGTTCATCATGATGAAGTCGGCACGGTAGAGCGAGTTTGCCATGATACCACCAACAAAGGCAGCTGCCAATACCACTGCATCGGGACGTTCTTCGTCGAAGAACTTACGGACAGCCACCTGATCTGTAAGGTCTAACTCCTTGTGGCTGCGACCTACCAGATTGGTGTAACCTCGTTGAAGGAGGTTATTCCAAATAGCGGAACCCACAAGTCCGTGGTGTCCCGCTATATATATTTTCGAATTAATATTCAGAGACATATTCTGTTATTATGTTACTATGTCTATAATATTACTCTGTCTTACTCTTCCATCTGGGCTTTGATGAACAACTTCTTTACGAACTTCATGTCGTGACGAACCATGATCTTTACGAGATCCTCGAAAGAAGTCTTCTGTGGATTCCATCCTAGCTTGGCCTTGGCTTTTGCGGGATTACCCAACAGCTGATCTACCTCTGCAGGACGGAAGTATTTGGGATCAACTTCTACGAGAGCTTTTCCTGTAGCCTTGTCATATCCCTTCTCGTCAACACCATCTCCACGCCACTCGAGTTCGATTCCTACCTCTTTGAAGGCGAGAGTCGTAAACTCGCGAACAGTATGATATTCACCTGTGGCAATCACGAAGTCGTCTGGTTCTGGCTGCTGAAGGATTAGCCACATACACTCAATATAATCCTTGGCATAACCCCAGTCGCGCAAGGAATTCAGATTACCAAGATAGAGCTTGTCCTGATATCCCTGGGCAATACGTGAAGCAGCAAGGGTGATCTTACGTGTCACGAAGTTCTCACCTCGGCGCTCACTCTCATGATTGAAGAGGATACCATTGCAGCAGAACATGCCATATGACTCACGGTAGTTCTTCATAATCCAGAAACCATAGAGTTTGGCAACTGCATAAGGTGAACGGGGATAGAATGGGGTGGTCTCTGACTGTGGAACCTCCTGAACCTTACCATAAAGTTCAGATGTTGAGGCCTGATAGATACGGCATGTCTTCTCCAGGCCACAGATGCGTACTGCCTCAAGAAGTCGCAATACACCATCGGCATCAACATCTGCAGTATATTCTGGTACGTCGAAAGATACCTTTACGTGACTCTGTGCCGCAAGATTATAGATTTCTGTAGGTCTGGTCTCACCAATTACACGGATAAGGGATGAAGAGTCGGTCATGTCTGCCCAATGCAGATTGACGAGTCGTTTCTTCTTCATATCACGAACCCACTCATCAAGATAGAGGTGTTCGATACGACCTGTGTTGAAAGATGAAGAACGGCGCAGGAGACCGTGTACCTCATAACCTTTTTCAATTAAGAATTCTGCCAGATAAGAACCGTCCTGTCCGGTGATACCTGTAATAAGAGCAACTTTTTTATCCATTATTTATTCTTAGTTTTCGCCAGAGAACTGCTTGATACGCTGTTCTTCAGAGAGTTTACATATTAATAAGGTGTCATTATTCTCAGCCACAATATATCCGTCGAGACCCTGAACGACAACTTTCTTCTCCTGAGTGGTGTGGACGATACAGTTATGGCTTTCGAAGATGTTAATATCCGGACCGATACAGGCATTGCCATAGAGATCCTTCTTGCTCTGTCCAAGCAGGGAACCCCATGTGCCGAGGTCGCTCCATCCGAAATCGGCTGGACAGACAAAAATCTCTTCGGCTTTCTCCATGATGGCATAGTCAACGGAGATGCTTTCACACTCTGGGAAGCGCTCGTTGATGATCTCCTGTTCTTTTTCTGTACCATAGATAGGTAACATAGACTCGAATGTCTTTGCCATCGCTGGTTGATAGATACGGAAAGCGTTGACGATAGTGTTGACATTCCATATAAAGATACCGGCATTCCAGAAATAGTTATTCTTCTTGATATAACCTAAGGCTGTCTCGAGATTTGGTTTCTCACGGAAAGAGTCTACACGGAAAATCTCCTTATTGCGGAGTGAGGATGTGCTGAGGTCTGCCTGAATATAACCGTAACCTGTCTCAGGACGGTTAGGCTTCATTCCTAACGTTACAATGGCATCGGTCTCGTTAGTGAACTTCATGCACTGTTTGATAACACGCTGGAACTCAGCGGTGTTCATGACAATATGATCGCTTGGGGTGACAACAATATTTGCCTTCGGATCCTTTGACTTTATTCGCCAGCTGACATAAGCGATACATGGGGCAGTGTTACGACGACATGGCTCACAAAGGATATTGCTCTCAGGCATGTCCGGCAACTGTTCTTTTATGATATCTGCATATTTCTGATTCGTTACCACCCAGATGTTCTCTGGAATAACAAGACCTTTGAAACGCTCTACAGTAAGTTGCAGAAGACTCTTTCCTACACCAAGTACATCGATAAACTGCTTTGGATGATCTGTTGTACTCATTGGCCAGAAACGGCTACCAACACCGCCTGCCATAATAACCAGATGATTGCTTGACTTTGCCATATACGTTTTCCGTTTGATAATAATCTGCAAAAATATACAAATAATTCCAAACGGACGAATTTTTGGCAGGAAATCTTGCTTTTAAGCTGATTTTCTTTTCTTAAGATAATATTTCAGGGCAAAATAAACTACTGCAAGGAGTACTAATGCGATGATGGCAATCTTGATGTATTCGGCATACTCAGAGATCTTGTCGTTAAGCTGATCCTCAGGTACGATGCTGTGCAGATACCATCCAAGTGCTGCTAAGATTGCATGCCATACTCCGGCTCCGATGGTGGTGTAAAGGAGAAATTTCCAATAGTTCATCTTTGCCAGTCCTGCAGGAATGGATATAAGATGACGGATACCGGGAATGAGTCTGCCGGTAAGTGTAGCCACAATTCCATGATCATCGAAATACTTCTCGCTCTTCTCTACCTTCTCCTGATTGAGAAGACACATCTTTCCCCATTTGCTGTTGGCAAAGCTGTAGATAACGGGGCGGCCGACGTAATAGGCTACAACATAGTTTATCGTTGCTCCCATGTCTGCTCCAATGGTTGCAAAAAGAATTACAAGGAATACGTCGAGGTTGCCTCCTGCAGCATGGTAGGCAGCTGGAGTTACAACAAACTCGGAGGGTACGGGAATGACGGTACTCTCCAAGAGCATCAGGAAGAGTATAGTACCATAATTGAGGTTGCCGAGCAGGGAAGTTATGAAATTCATTTTTTATTTATTGTTTAGCTGGTTTGTGATATATGACTCGTATTCAGATACTTCTATGCCTTTTGGGAAAAGCTGACTTAATACGAGCTTTGCTTCTCTGGGATTCTTCTCCACACTAAGGTGGAGATACTTTATAAACTCATCATATTTCTCAAGGTCATAACAACAGAGGGCCATATATGAATAGCCTTCGTTGAAATCCTTATCAACGTAATTGAAGAATTTCTTAAACAAATGGTATGATGCGTTTACATATCTGTTGTCGTATAGCGATACCATGATACGGAGCATTGTCTTTGGGGCGTTGCCGGAATTGATAATGGTGTTCCGGAACATCTCCTCTGCTTCGTCGATACGATTATTTGCAAGAAGGATATGTCCTTTTATAACGTCCATGTCGACATGGTCACAGTCCAGGTCTTTTGTCTTGTCGATATAATATAGGGCTGTCTCGGGCATCTTCAGTTCACTGTAGGCAAAAGCCAGCTCCTGATATATCTCCGGCAGATACTGTGAATCGACAGATGCTACTTCTTCAGCTTTCTCCAGGCGGATTGTCGCCTCACGAAACCGACCTAAATATATAAGACTTGTGCCCTGATGGAGGTATCCGAACTCATCGTCTTTCTCCTTCTCATTATATCTCTCAAAATATTTTAGTGCCTCTTCGAAATTCTCAAGGCGATACAGACCATTTGCCTTGGCGAGGATACTGTCTGCGTCTTCGGGATCGATAGCGATGGCGTATTCACTACTGGTAACAGATGCACTGTAGTCTTCGTTCATAAACTGTGCACTGGCCAGAGAGTTCCAATATCTGTTAGAGTAGGGATTGCGGTCCAGAAGTTCGTTGAAGATACGTTCGCTGTCCTTGTATTTCCCTAATCCGAAGAGGGTTCGGGCCATCAGTTCCTTGAAGTCGTCGGAGTCATCGCCCTGTGAACGGGCTATCCATTCGAAGGCTTTGTCATGTTGCTGATACTCAGAGAACAGGTTGGCAACATCATATACAAAATCTATATGCTCATCAGGTGGAACATCTCTGAAGTGTTCGCGGAAGATTTCATCGGCTTCATTAACCTTTCCTTCACAGATGAGTATCTCGCATTTCAGATAGAGATACTCCACTGAATCAAGCGGCTCTATGCGGGCAGCATACTCACGGGCTTTGTCGAAATCCTGATAACTCAGTGCTTCACGGGCCTTATAGAGTAGGGGACCAATGGCATTGGGGTTATATTGCAGGGCGAGATTAATGGCATCAGCGGCTTCAGCCAGCCTGTCTTCATAATGGTAATAGTCGGCAATATCCGCCAGGTCATCGGCATCCATATATGTGGGATGCCCTGATCTGACGGAGTCTTCGTATTGCTGAAGAATAGCCTTGAATTCCTCGCTCTTGAAATATTCAGCGTCGTCTGTCAATGCTCTAATCTTTTATTTTTTCCAGGTGTCTTTAAGTCCGACGGTCTTGTTGAATACAGGATGTTCTGGAGTGGTGTCAGAATCCGGAGTGAAGTATCCGATACGCTGGAACTGCAGATAGGTGAGTGGCTTCATCGTGGCTGCATATGGCTCTACATAACAGTTCTTGAGGATACTGAGAGAGTCGGGATTGATGATCTGCTTCATTGCTGTCACAGCATCACAGTTCTGCTCTTCACGGATAGCTGCCATGTCGTCACGAGGATTCTCTACCTTCCAAAGGCGATCGTAAAGACGAACCTCTGCTTTTACGGCATGAGCACAACTTACCCAGTGGAGGGTCTTGCCCTTGATCTTACGGTTAGAACCTGGCATACCGCTACGTGAGTCTGGGTCATAGGTGCAGTAGATGGTTGTAACATTGCCGTTCTCGTCTTCATCGCATGGATGTTCCTCATCACATTTGATGATATATGCGTTCTTAAGACGTACTTCCTTACCTGGAGCCAGACGCATAAACTTCTTCTCTGCCTCCTTCATGAAGTCATCACGCTCAATCCAGAGTTCGCGACTGAATTCGATGGTATGTGTGCCATCTGCCTCGTTTTCGGGGTTGTTGATGGCCTCAAGTTGCTCAACCTGTCCCTCTGGGTAGTTGGTGATAATCACCTTTACAGGATCGATGACTGCACTGACACGGATGGCACGACTGTTAAGATCATCACGAACGGCACTTTCAAGAAGAGCCATATCGTTGAGGGCATCAAGTTTGGTATAACCGATCTTATCAATGAAGTTTACGATACTCTCTGGGCTATATCCTCTACGACGGAATCCACAGATAGTCGGCATACGTGGGTCATCCCAGCCATTGACGAGTTTCTCGTTTACCAAAGCAAGCAGATTACGCTTTGACATCAGGGTGTAGTTGAGGTTCAGCTTGTTGAACTCAGTCTGGCGGGGACGGTTGTCCTCAATATTATCGGTCTCACCCTTCCATTCCTTCATCCATGTTACGAACAGATCATAGAGGGGACGGTGCTCAACAAACTCCAGCGTACACCAAGAGTGGGTAACACCCTCAAGATAGTCACACTGTCCATGGGTGAAGTCGTACATAGGATAGGCATTCCATTTATTGCCTGTACGGATATGTGGAATGTTAAGAACACGATAGATCAGCGGGTCGCGGAACAGCATGTTTGGATGTGCCATGTCGATCTTTGCTCTCAGAACGAGTGTTCCAGGCTCGCACTTACCGCTGTTCATGAATTCGAAGAGTTTAAGGTTCTCTTCTACAGGACGATCACGGAAAGGACTGTTGGTACCTGGACTCGTGGTAGTTCCCTTCTGCTGGGCAATAATCTCTGCACTCTGTTCATCGACATAGGCACGTCCCTGTTTGATGAGCCATACGGCAAAGTCCCACAGCTCCTGGAAATAGTCGCTGGCATAATAGACATTAGCCCACTGGAATCCCAACCACTTGATGTCACTCTCTATATTCTCGATATACTCAGTATCTTCCTTGATGGGGTTGGTGTCGTCAAAACGGAGGTTGCAGATACCATTATATTTCTTTGCAAGACTGAAGTCGATGGCTATAGCCTTGGCATGTCCGATATGCAGATAACCATTTGGCTCTGGTGGAAAACGGGTCTGTAGTCTGCCACCGTTCTTACCTTCTGCCAGATCATTGATTACCTTCTGCTCGATGAAGCTTACTGACTTCCTTTCTTCATTAGTGTTCAATACTTTCTCTTCCATATATTATCATTTATCCTTTATCATTTATCATTTATTTGATGCCTCTTTCATTAAGGGCCTTAGAATACTTCGCGGCATTCTTAAGATGTTCGCTGTAGGTCTTGGCGAAGTTATGAGTGCCTGAGAAATCCTCTTTGGCACACATATATATATATTCATGATCAACACGATTCAGTACTGCATCTATACCTTTTATGGATGCAATCTTGATTGGGCCCGGAGGGAGACCGATGTTCTGATATGTGTTGTAAGGACTCTCATAGAACAGCATATCATGATATATGCGTTTCAGCTCGAAACGTTTCATGGCGAACTTAATGGTAGGATCAGCCTGAAGGGGCATCCCCACCTTAAGACGATTCAGATACATTCCTGCCACCATAGGCTTTTCGGAATTGTTGGCTGTCTCTTCGTCGATGATACTGGCAACGGTACATACCTCATTAGGAGTTAGTCCAAGGGATGTAGCCTTAGCAGTGCGGTCTCCGTTCCAGAAGTGGTCATGCTCCTTAACCATCCTTTCCATGAAGGCATCAAGACTGATGTTCCAATATACCTCGTAGGTGTTTGGAACGAATAGACATGCGATAGTTGCGGTATCATATCCCCATCTGCCACAGAAATCATTGTCTGTAAGCGAACGCTCCAGCATCAGACTGTCGAGCATCAGCTTTCTTGAGATGACACCTGCCAGTTTGTCCATCGTTCGAGACTCAGGGATGGTGAGCATCTGGGCCTCCTGATGGCCGTTCCTCAAGTTACGGAACATGTTTATAGTGCTGATACCTGGTGCTACGGAAAATCTACCGGTACGGATATTATCTGTATATCCTGTGTGACGGGCGAGAATCTTAAATCCGCAAAGACTGTGCTCGGTAGAATAGGGTTCCAGTTTCGTAAAAACGGAGTCGGCTGTATCATCATCGTCGATATATACGTAGTTCTTCGTCTCTGAATCCTTGGCGAAATCAGTGAAGAAATAGTAATAGCCCAGTCCGATAACAATCACAAGACAGATTACCGCAGGGATGATATAATATTTCTTATTAATCGTCTTCATTATATAATGATATCATAAAAATCGGTGCAAAGTTACTCAAAATAATTTTATTTCTTGTGGAAAATCTAAAAATATTGTGAATTGTGGATGGGGAATGCTTAATTATTTGTATCTTTGCACTAAATTCCTGGAGATATGAAGTTGAAATTCACCATAAATTACGGCACACAGTGGGGACAGAGTCTCCATGTGGTCATTTCATATATGAGCATCGACGGTTCTGTGCGTAAATCGAACCTGTTGATGGCTACAGAGGATGGGGTGCTATGGACTATTGAGACATCTGTTATTGAGTCGCGTCAACATCCGGTAGCATCGTTCTCTTATTTCTATCAGGTGGAGGATGCTGACGGTAATGTACTAAGAAAGGAATGGACAGGAGTGCCACGTTGCTATCATTTCGATTCTTCGAAGAATTACCTGTTGCCAGACCTCTGGCGGGATATACCGCTTCAGTATCATCTGTATAGTAGTGCATATGCTGTTACGACTTTGGGAAATCCTGAGAGTCATGAGGTTACAGCCAAGCGTCTTCCACTATACAGGAAGACGATAATCTTCCGTGTGTCCGCCCCTCAGTTGAGAAAGGGACAGTCATTGGCAATACTTGGTAGTCATCCGGCATTAGGTGACTGGAACTCTGCCAGATTCCTGAAGATGGAGTACATGGGAAAGTTCGACTGGATACTGTCTGTGAATGTCGATCACGTCTTGTTGCCTCTGGAATATAAATATGTAATCATCGATGATGAGACTAATGCTCTGATGGCATGGGAAGAAGGTGATAACAGAACGACAGAGGGCATGATATCTTCAGAACAGAATGCTTTTCCCGATGGTTCTGTACTGGTGGCTTATGGTGAAAGTCTTCGTGTCAAGGAACATACGTGGCGGGCTGCAGGAGTGGTAGTGCCAGTATTCTCTTTGCGTAGCGAACATTCATTTGGAGTAGGAGATTTCGGTGATTTGCGAAGAATCGTAGACTGGGCTGAGACTACTGGGATGAAGATAATACAACTCCTGCCTGTAAACGATACTACCTCTTCTCATAATTGGAGTGATTCCTATCCTTATAACATTGTATCTGCCTTTGCGCTACATCCGCATTATATCGACTTGGAGGCCTTGGGTAGTCTTAAGAGCAAGGCTAAGATGACTGCATATCATCGTCAGCAGAGGGAACTTAATGCCCTGAGTTTTAGCGACTATGAGGCTGTGGATCGTGTGAAGACGGAATACGTAAAGGAATATTTTGCAGAGAAAGGTCAGCAGACACTCGATACGAAGGAGTTCAAACAGTGGTTTGCTGATAATAAAGAATGGCTTGAACCATATGCCTTGTGGCTGAAAAAGGAATCAGCACTTCTTGTTTACTTCACTCAGTATCATCTGCATATCCAGTTGAAAGCAGCAGCTGACTATGCACGAAGCAAAGGCATTGTATTGAAAGGCGATATACCTATTGGAGTTAATGGTGATAGTGTGGAAACTGCCACTCATCCGGAACTTTTTAATCTTGACTCCCAGACAGGGGCTCCACCTGATGCATTCTCACACAATGGACAGAACTGGGGATTTCCAACATATCGTTGGAGTGAGGGACTGACAAAATGGTTCAGGCTCCGTCTTAAATGGATGTCACAGTACTTTGATGCCTTCCGTATCGATCACGTGCTGGGATTTTTCCGTATCTGGGAGATCCCTTCCGATGCCATCTTCGGACTTCTTGGCCATTTCTCTCCGTCATTGCCTCTGGCAGTAAGCGAGATAGAATATTTCGGACTGCCTTTCCGGAAGGATTTCATGACTCGTCCGTTTATCAACGACAAGGTTATAGAAAGACTCTTTGGTATCCATGCCCAGTATGTTAAGGATAATTTTCTTATTCCCCGAGGCTATGGTCTGTATGATCTGAAGTCGGAGTATGATAGTCAAAAGAAAATCCGTGAGTATTTCGAGGGAAGGGGAGATGAGAACAGCCTGTGGATACGTGACGGACTGTATCGGGTAATCAGTGGTGTGCTCTTCTTGGAGGATCCGCATCAGCCTGAGATGTATCATCCCCGTATAGGGGCATTCAATGAACCTGTATATGAGGCACTGTCTGGTGAGGAGAAAGATGCTTTTATGCGTCTGTATAACAACTATTACTATCAGCGGCATAATTTCTTCTGGGGTAATGAGGCTACTCGCAGACTCTCTGAGGTGTTTGGTGATTCCAATATGCTTTGTTGCGCTGAGGACTTAGGTATGTTGCCTGATTGCGTGGCTCCGGTTCTTGACTATCAGCGTATACTGACTCTCGAGATTCAATCAATGCCAAAGCAGACGGGCTTTGAGTTTACACATCTTGATGGTAATCCTTACCGTAGTGTGGCCACATTCTCAACTCACGATATGTCTCCATTAAGACTGTGGTGGGAGGAAAGCCCGGAACGGACACAACGATATTACGTTTCTATGCTTCAGAAACAGGGTATCGCACCAGAGCATCTGCCAGCTCATCTGGCTGAGGAGATTATTGCACGACATCTCTATTGTCCTTCGATGCTTTGTATGCTGAGTCTGCAGGACTGGCTAGCTATGGATGGTGAACTGAGAAGAAAGAATCCACGGGAAGAGAGAATTAATGTGCCGAGTGATCCCTACAACCGATGGAAGTATCGCATGCATCTTACTATCGATGAACTCATAAAGGCAGATAAATATAATAATAAGGTACGTACGATGATCCAGCGTTCCAAACGTTAAATCGTTAATCCGTAAATCGTAAATGTACAAGACCTATATATTCGACCTTGACGGGACACTGCTTGATACCTTAGGCGATCTGGCGGCTTCGGTAAACTATGCACTTCGTACTCATGGTATGCCGGAGCATAGTATCGATGATGTCCGTAGGTTTGTTGGCAACGGAGTGCGTCTGCTTATGGAGAGGGCGGTACCTGATGGTGCGGCGAACCCTTTGTTTGATGAGGCTTTCGTAACCTTCCGTAAACATTATATGGAACATTCGCTTGATACAACCCGTCCTTATGATGGTATACCGGAAATGCTTGCAGAACTGAAATCGCGAGGTTGTCGTCTGGCAGTTGTGAGTAACAAGTTCATGCTGGCCACTCAGGAGCTGATTCATCATTTCTTTCCAGACACTATAGAGGTGGCCATAGGTGAGCATGAGGCTGAGGGAATACGCAAGAAACCGGCACCAGATACCGTTTTTGCTGCACTTAAACAGCTGGGAGTAGATAAGGATGGGGCTGTATATGTCGGTGATTCCGATGTGGATATCCTGACAGCGCATAATAGCGGACTGCCTTGTATCTCTGTACTCTGGGGCTTCCGTGATAGAGACTTCTTGATACAAAACGGAGCAGAAACATTTATTTCCGCTCCGTCTGAATTATTGCTCTAAGCTTATAGCTGTTGTAATCTTGCGATGTATTTGCCGAGGATATCGAACTCGAGGTTTACGACTGAACCAACCTTGATGTCGCAGAAGTTGGTATGCTCGAAGGTATAAGGGATAATTGCAACCTGGAAGGTGTTTGATGTAGGGTTGCAAACGGTAAGCGATACTCCATTGACAGTGACACTGCCTTTGTCTACTGTGAAATAGCCTTTTTTTGCCATTTCACGGTTTTCTGGATATTCGAAGGTGAAATAGGTGCTTCCGTCAGCATCTTCCATGGCGATGCATTTCGCTGTCTCATCAACATGCCCTTGAACGATATGTCCGTCGAGTCTGCCATTCATCAACATAGAACGCTCTACATTTACCTTATCACCAACCTGAAGCAGTCCGAGATTTGTCCTGTCTAAGGTCTCTTTCATTGCTGTGACGGTATAAGTGCCATCCTTGATTTCCACTACCGTAAGGCAAACACCATTATGTGCGACGCTCTGATCAATCTTCAGTTCGTCAACAAATGAACACTTCAGTGTGAAATCGATATTCTCGCGGTCTTTCTTTATAGCTACTACAGTAGCAAACTCCTCAATTATTCCTGAAAACATATCCTTTAACCATTAACCTTTAACCAATAAAAAAGCGGGTGCGTGCCGATGATTTGGTGAAAACTCCTGTTTCACACGATGTGGGTGCTCTCCGCCGTTGTAATCCACCGGCATCAAGATGCTCTCATAAGATGTGGCCCGCCATTAGCAAGAGAAGCTGGCCCAGTTAAAAAAATAATGTAGAGTATCCCGATCTATGCGGCACGACCCGTATTCTGGTTGCAAAGATAGCAATTATTCCTGAGATTCGGAAATCGCAGATTGATTATTTTCCTCGACTTGTTGTTTTTTAACTATTGGCATACTCTTTCTCTTCACATATATCAATATTGCCAGGATAAGTATGATGACAAAGTATATGGCAAGTGCTACTGGTGAAAGTAGTATAGAACCAGGAACGACTATTTCGATTGTACGCATATCATACTTCTCTGGTGACTCAAGCAGGAATGCCTTTATCTTCAGACGGTAAGTACCACCGGGAACATCTGAGTAACTGGCGATGCGATCTTTGCCTGCGTTTTTCCAGTCCTTGTCGTAGCCTTCAAGCATATACTGATAGTGCACACGATGTTGCAACTGGAAATTGAGTGATGCAAAACGGAATGCAAAGCTGGCATTACGTGTTGGTATCTCGATAGTCTTACACTCTGGTGGGTAATCGTCGAAGGTTGTGTTGAACCGCGGACTCTGAAGCTCATCGTTGAGGAAGAAATCCGTGATATGCAACTTCAACAGCGAACCGTTACTGGCCATGAGTTTTTTGCGGTCTACGATATAGTATCCATTGAGGGTTCCGAATAATACATTGTCTGTTCCTACTGCTGCAGCTGCTGCTTCTGAAAGCATTGTATCGTCAACACCATCAAGCGAAGAGAATGTAGAGAATATACCTTTGTCTGGGTCGTATGAACAGATGACATGGTCTGTACCGAACCATATATAACCTCTCGGATCGATGGTGATGCTACGTATCTCTTCTGAGGGCAGACCGTCTTTGGCGCCAAAGGTCTCAAAGAGCCAGTTGCCTTTACTGTCCTTACTTTGTGAACGGCTCAGACCTCCACCGTTTGTACCTACCCACATCCGGCCTCCTTCATCACGTCGCAGACAAACGATATCTGTACTCATCAGGATATGGTCTTCGCTTTCGGCATTCTCCATGGGGTCGATATTTATCTTACCGTTCTTATATGAGAACACGATGATACCGTCAGTAGAGCCTCCCCAGATGTTTCCGTCCTTGTCCATCTCTATACAACGCACCTTATGATAGGCGTCCTTAGGGTATTTCTTCATGCTGTTACCGCTATGCAAGAAAACCTCTTTGCCGCTCTTGTCTTTTGTCAGCAGATTTACACCACTGCCGTATGTGGCTATCCAGATGTTGCCATTGCGGTCTTCTACTGTCTCGTAGACGTCGTCAGAGCCAAGACTGTATTGGTCGTTTGGATCATGGCAGTATCTGACTATCGACCATCCGGCACCTTGTGACGTCATCTTGAAGAGTCCTTTGCCCTTACTGCTTATCCAGTAGTTGCCTTTAGAGTCCTTGAAGACATTGTATATGCGACCTAAGGGGTTACCCTGACTGTCGGCCTTGATGGTCGTTTCATTCCATTCCTTATCATATATAAATAAGGTGTTGGCTTTGTTGCCGATGAAAGTCAGTTCCCGCTGAGGGTCGTAATAAATGGATCGTATCTCATTCTCCAAGGTAGACTGTGCTTCTTTGACAGGAAGCTTTCTCACGATGTTGTTGTTCAAGATCTCCAGCTTGTCGAGACCTCGTCTGATGGTCGACATCCATATCACTCCTTCCTGTGTCTCCAACGATGCAAGTACTGTGTTAGAGAGGTTCCAAGGGTTTGACGGATCATTGTGGAAGTACTCCACATTGTCGGTCTCGCGGTTATAGTAGCCGTAGCCTCCATGATTCATCCTTACCCATACCTTACCGTATTTCTCTGAGAATCCTCCTCCGAAATCGTAGTATTCAGGAACTGGAACTGATTGCTGGAACAGTTTTTCGTTGCCTGTATCAGGTTTGATGCGAGCTGAACCCATGCGGGTGTCGTTAAACCAGATGAGATCTCCGCTGTCAACGAATAGACTTAGTATCGGACTTCCCGTTGCTTTGCGGTGACACTTCGGTTCCTGGCCATAGGCAAAGGAGTAGATGGCTCCATCTTTACAACCTGCATAGATCTTGTATCCGTTGGAATACATGCACGATACATCCTCATTATCGAGGAAAGAGTGACTCTCAAGACTGAGATTGCTGCGGTCGAGTCTGTGTACACCTTTCTCGGTGCCAAGCCAGATGTCGTTCTGGTAACCTTCGGCCATACTGGTCACCGACAGACCTCCTGTGGTAATCTGTTCTCTCTGGAATCCCCTGCGGGTAAGACGGATGATATACAATCCTACATCTTTAATGGATACCAGGACGTCGCCTGTGCTTGTAACCAGAATAGGGGAGTTGGCCTTGAATTTCTCGTAGCCGTTGATGCCTTCAAAGGGGTTGATTATCTTATCGATGGAGCGATTCAGTACAAACACTCTGTAGTCGTACATTCGCATCCAGATGTTCTGCGACTGGTCGATGGCGAGGTCGTAGATACGATTGTGAAGGTTCTTTATCCTACTGCCGTTGCCGGTACGATAATTATAAAAGTTATAGCCATCGTAACGCGAAAGACCATTCCATGTGGCAACCCACAGGAATCCGTAATCATCTTGATAAATACCTGCTATAGCATTGCTCGACATTCCGTTTTCGGTAGAGAAATGCGACTGCGACGCCTGTAACTGTTGGGCAGAGGCACTCTGAAGACAGACCATCGCTATAAGGCTGAGAAATATCCGTTTAAGTATCATATCAGTCGTAATTAGTTTTATCTTCTGCAAAAATAGAGAAATTTTTCAAAATAACAAAAGAATATCCACAAAAATAACTATCTTTGCAACAAAAATACAATTATTATGAGTAAAAACATCTGTATTGTTGCTGGAGCACGCCCGAATTTCGTTAAGGTAGCTCCGCTGATTCGTGCCATAAAGAAGAGTGGGGAAGCAAAGTACTCTTTGGTGTATGCTGGTAGGAAAGATGACCCTACACTCGAAGCTTCGTTGTTTGAAGACTTGCAGATGCCAGAGCCGGACTTCTATCTTGGCGTCGACAGTATAAAACTCAATGAGATAACCAGTAGGGTGATGGCAGAGTTTGATCATTTTCTGGATGAACATCCTGTGGATGTAGTGATTGTGGTTGACGATCTTGCATCTACTATGGCCGCAGCTATCGTAACCAAGAAACGCGGTGTGAAGCTGGCGCATCTTGTTGCAGGAACACGCTCTTTTGACATCAATATGCCGAAGGAGATCAACCGTCTGGTGATAGATGCACTAAGTGACTATCTTTTTACAGCCGGAGTAAAGAGCAATAGTATCGCAACTCGTGAACAGTCAGAGAACTCGCAGACATATATGGTAGGAAATATTCTAATGGATACTCTGCGATTTAATCACGACAGGCTTAAGAGACCTGCTGTTTTGGATGAGGTTAAGGGTGATTATATTGTGTTTACTCTTAACCGTAAGGCTCTTATGGCCGACGAGGATAATCTCTATCGTATGGTGGATGCCATTCTTGCGGCAGCTGGTGATGTTACCATTATTGCACCATTAAGGGGAAAACCATACGAAATGCTTGAGAGATATAAGGATAGGATTCTGGTCGTCAATTCGTTATGCTATCTTGAATTCGGTTGGCTGGCTGCTAATGCTGTTGGTGTTATTACCGACTCAGGCAATGTGGCTGAGGAGGCAACTTTCAATGGTGTACCATGCATCACCCTTAACAACTATACCGAGCATCAGGAGACGGTTACAGTGGGTTCAAACCTCCTCGTTGGTGAGGATGCAGATAAGTTGCGTAATGCTGTCTCACAGATGGTAAAGGGTGAATGGAAAAAGTGCGCCCTTCCCGATCGTTGGGATGGACGCACCGCCGAACGAATAGTTCAGATTTTGATGTCTAATAGTTCTCGGCCTTGATTTGGAAGTAAGCTTGTGGATGGTCACAAACAGGACAAACCTCTGGAGCTTTCTTTCCGATAACGATGTGTCCGCAGTTAGAACACTGCCAGATAACATCGCCGTCCTTTGAGAACACCTGCTCCTTCTTGATGTTGTCGAGCAGCTTACGATAGCGGGCCTCGTGCTCCTTCTCGATAAGTGCTACAGCCTCAAACTTCTCTGCAATCTCATCGAAGCCCTCTTCACGAGCCTCCTTAGCCATACGGGCATACATGTCAGTCCACTCGAAGTTCTCACCTCCGGCTGCCGCCTCAAGATTTTCGGGAGTACTCTTGATGGCTCCGCCTTCCAACAGTTTGAACCACATCTTTGCGTGCTCTTTCTCATTAGCGGCTGTCTCCTCAAAGATAGCTGCTATCTGTACATAACCGTCCTTCTTGGCCTTTGATGCCCAGTAGGTGTATTTGTTACGTGCCTGACTCTCACCAGCGAATGCCTCCTGTAGGTTCTTCTCTGTCTTTGTTCCTTTTAGTTCTTTCATAATAGTACTTGTTTGTTAGAAATTATTTGTTAATCTTGCTTTTTATGTATCATTTACTTAGTTGCTTGACAGGGAATGTGAAATAGGTATCTGGGAAGGGTTCGTCCTTCAGGGTGAAATGCCACCACTCAGTTTCGAAAGGTTTGAAACCGTGACGGAGCATGGCCTTACGCAGAATCATACGGTTCTTGAACTGCTCTTGGGTGATGCTGCGTTTCGGATTGGCAGGGCTCTTGGAATTATCGCCTGTGTACTCGCCCGTTTCGGGATTGCCGCAGAAGTCAGGATGACTCTCGGGGCCGAACCAGTCGAAGGTACCGCCCATATCCACCTCCTTTTCCGTCGCCATATCGAATAGCGTCAGGTCGATGGTGGAGCCACGAGTATGACCGCTCTTCAGACAGATATACTCTTGTGGGAAGAGCACACTCTTGTCGAGATCGGGATAGAAGTAAGGTTTCATCAGGGTATCTGTTATGTTCTCGGCCCAGCGCACAAAGTGGTCAACACCCTTCTGTGGACGGTAGGCATCGTAGATTTTTAGCCGATAACCCTGTTTGATAACGTCGTCGCTCACAGCTTTCAGACTATCGGCAGCCTGACGGGTGAGCAGTGCCGTCGGCTCCTCGTAGCCGTCGATACGTGTACCAACAAAATTGTACGTGCCGAAATATCTGATCTCCAGAATCACATCGGGCACTACGTCGGTAAGAGTTACAAACTGGCTGGCATCGTCAGTCACGCTGACTGCCGCACTCTTTTTCGTGTCCGAATAGCAGGACACCATCGCCATGCCGCAGATTGTTAGGCTGGCGGCTATCAGCCAAATTCTTGTTCGTTTCATTTGTGTGAGAGATAATATCCGAGTTTATATAGTTTGAATAGTTGTAGGCTGGGGTGGGGACCACAGAGGTTGCGACGGATAAGAGAGCCAAAGAGCCGGTGGAAGAGGCGGATGAGACTTAGAATGAGGGGGATGTGGATGCCATCGACAAGGGTGAGCAGACGGGAGTAGCCTCGAAGCTCGTTGCGGAACATTCGAAGGGTGCGTAGCCCCTCTTCAGTCTTTGATACGAAGTCAGGATTGCTCTCGAAGGTGCAGAATCCCATGGGGTTGTCTATATGGGTGATGTCGATACGGTCTGCTCGTAGCTGTTTGCCGAAGATGACATCCTCGTAGCCGTAACAGCGGAAACGCTCATCGAAGGGATGGCCCAGCATCAGATCGCGACGGATAAGGAAATTTGCCGTATGGAAATCGCGATAGGGGCGGCTGCGGCGTATCTCTACTGTATGCTCATGCTCAGCAGACTTCTCATAACGATATCGGAGATTACCCTTGAGTGTTTCAGCTTCGCCTCCTATGGCTACGCCTCCGTCGATGACATCAGCATCGTCTGCCAGCAGATATCTTGCGAGGAAGTCGGGACGTACGAGGGTCATATCGCTGTCGATAAAGAGCAACCATTCATACTGAGCTGTCCTGACTAGGAGGTTTCGGATGGCGGCTCTGCCGATATTGTCTGTATGGCGGAGATACCGGCAGTGGCTCCATTGGCTGATAGCGCTGTTCTGACGAACGACATCCTTATCCGTTGATCCGTCATCGGATACAAGAATCTCATAGGCAATGCCAGCCTCCTCAGCCTGAAGTCTGAGTCTTTCCACCAGATTGACGCACAAGTCATTATATGTGGGAATCAATATCGATAGATTCGTTATTGCCATGATTCGAGCGCAAAGTTAGTCATTTATTGCTATATTTCTGTCACAAAATACACAAAAATCGTTAAAATATCCTTCCGCAACAACAAATTATCATTTATCATTTGTCAATTATCATTTATTTGTTGTACCTTTGCAGCCGCTTTTACGAGATAAGAGCATGAAATTCAAATTATTAATTAAAAATTAAAGATTTAAACAATGGCAACAAAGATCAGATTGCAGCGCGGCGGCCGTAAGGGCTATGCTTTCTACAGCATCGTAATCGCTGACGCTCGTGCACCACGTGATGGTAGATTTACTGAGAAGATTGGTACTTACAATCCTAACACCAATCCTGCCACAGTAGACTTGAATTTCGATCGTGCACTCTATTGGGTAGAGACTGGTGCTCAGCCCACAGACACAGTTCGTAACATCCTCAGCCGTGAGGGCGTTTACATGATGAAACACCTCCGCGGTGGTGTGAAGAAGGGCGCTTTCGATGAGGCTGCTGCACAGAAGAAGTTCGATGCCTGGAAGGCTGACAAGCAGAACGGTCTGAACAAGATCCGTGAGGCTGAGGCAAAGGCAAAGAAAGAGGCTGCTGAGAATGCACTGAAGGCAGAGAAGGCCGTTAACGAGGCCATCGCAAAGAAGGTAGCTGACAAGAAGGCTGCTGAGGCTGCTGCTAAGGCAGAGGAAGAGGCTGCAAAGGCTGCTGAGGCCGCTGCTGCTGAGGCTCCCGCAGAGGAGGCTGCTCCTGCTGAGGCTTAATTCAATTGAAATCTCAAAATTGAAAGGCGAGGGCTCTACATTGTGTGGGGCCTTTTATTTTGTCCAAAAGTCAACGTATTGGTGAGCTACATTAAGGTAGTCGTGATGTTTGCGGACGTATTTTATGCTCTGACGTTTGAGTTCGGGAATAAGCTCGGGATGGAGCACTAACTGCTCTAATTCGTGATATACGCTCTCGTAGGTGGGTTCAACATTGATGATGGGACGCAGTTCGGTCTCATCGATGATTTCGTAGTTCTCAGGCTCTCCGCCACCAATGCAAATTATACCTTTCGACATCGCCAGAAGGGAGTTCATCGAAGGGGTGTAGCTGTATAGTTGATCTAAGATGGCATCCGAACCGTCCATCATCTTCTGATACTCTGCGAAAGGTATCGACTCGGCTATGTTAAGAGATAGCTTATCAGGGTATTTGTTTTGAATATCCTTTGCAGCTTTCAGCATGATATCTGTGCCTTTGTATACCGATCGTTCCTTATTTATGCCGATGAATATAACGATCTTATCGCAATGAGCTCTATCTGTTGTAGGCTTCTCGGGCATAACAATGGGATAGGGGATATAATTAGTCTTCTCTGGATATCTTTTGTAATAACCAACCCAATATTCGTATAGACCTGGTATGATACCTGCGCAAGTGTTGGCTACTTCATTGCTGTATCGTTCTCTGAATGTGCCCGTCCATTCTGATATCCACTCTTGTAGTTTCGGATAATTGCGGATGGTTTCTCCAATGTTAAAGTCGCTGTATCTGAAGGCTTTGTCTTCCATACAGCTCTTTATCCATATATCATCAAAGCCATTTGCTCCCATATAGACTCTTTTGTTGTGGCGTAAGAGATAATGATAGAAGAATGCGATATGCTCCGCTTTCAGATCAAGAAACATCTGGCTTATGAGCTGGACAACATCATATCCTCTCATCTTGGGAAGCAATGTAATCAATCTCAACATCAGTCTGCAACCGCCAAATAAGCCTTCAGGTCTGGATATGTCGATATCGCGGGGATAGTCTTTCCAGAAGTCACCGTTAGAGATGACCGTAACTTCATGACCTAAAAGCCTGAGTCCTTGGGCTAATGTGGCATGGACATTGCTGAATTCACCTATAAGGAGTATCTTCATCTTTCTTCTTTTAATAATGGTAGAAGTCTCAAAAGTATATTCTGTCCTGTCTGGCTGTTGGAAAGACGTCGGAACCATGAGTATTTGGCGGTGTAGTCTTTCTCGGGCAGAGGATACAGACCTTCTTTCCTAAGCTCTTCTATCTTGTGGGTTAGATAGTTACGGGATTTTGTCTGTGTGATAATCCTGTAGATATAGTCCATTGTCAGTTGGGCAACCCTGCGCTGTAGAGCAGATTTATCATCTGTAGGGAGCCTGTCCGCAACAATGCTGAGTCTTATGATAACGTTTTTCAGATCGCTTAATCTTTTAATCCTATTACGTATATTATTGTCCGTAATAATTGAGTTTGGGCGCTCGCGATAGAAATATGCCTTAGCGTTGGTCACGCATATGTTACCAGAACGCAGAAGCAATTGAGGGGTGAACTCCTCATCTTCGTGATATATACCAGTGGTGAAACGCAGGTTGCCAAGGATAGATTTCTTGAAAATATAACCGCAGGCTGTTCCTCTGATATTGTTATGTCGCATATAGTAGCTGCCGCTATGAAAAAATGTATCTGAGTATTGATGATATTCTGGTTTTTTTTTCGTAAAGTCGAAGACTGTCATATCTGACTTTTTTTGCCTTATTACATCTACGCAATGATTGTAAGGTGAAGTGACTAATTTATCATCACCATCTACGAATTGCAGGTATTCGCCTTTGGCCATCTGTATGCCGTTATTTCTCGCTGAGCTTAGTCCCTGGTGAGACTGTCGGATATAGATGATGTCTCTTTCATATTTTGAAAGTTCGTTGGCGAAAATGTTTTTTGATCCGTCATCCACCACTATTATTTCTCTCTCAGATGGATCCAGTGAGAGCGCAAGAATGCTTTCGATACACTCTCGGAGCATATCGATTGGTAAATCGTAGTCGCTTATGATGAAACTAATAAGTGGTGTTTTCATATCCTACTCATTAAACTGTAAATACGGCACAAGGCTCCAATACCTAAGGTGTTAAGAATCAAAATCTTAATATTAGTCTTCGTGCTGTGTCGCTTAGATGTTGCCAATCTTCGTTTGAATGGTGGCAGGGTGATAGGCATGCCTTTGGCAGCAGCCTCCATCTGAATGTTCAGCGCTTGAAGGTAGATGTCTTGAACCTCAGGTCTGTCAGTATCATTGAATCGTGGCAATAATGCGATATAGGCATCCAAGAGCGACTGGATCTTACTGCCGTCTGCAGTTGATGTTATGCCATTTTCATTCCAAGTGTAATAATAGAGACCCTTGTCTGTTGTGGCTATGGCACTGCATTTATCCAATAGTTTTGGAAGTATATGTGCATCTTCGAATGCAGGCACTATAGGGAAGCGGAGAGTGCTGAATACCTCCCTTCTGAATATCTTATTGCAAGCATATGTATGACGGAATGCCTCTCCCGTCAGCCAGTATTGGTCCATGTTTGTATAAACCTGAAACTGAGGTTGAAATAAAAACTCCTTTTTACTGCCGGCATGAATCAGGATGGGATACTCTACAATATCCAACTCTGGATGCTTTTCCAGAATATCCATGTTGTATGGCAAAGTGTCATTTGAGAGATAGTCATCAGAGTCAATAAATGTCAGATATTGCCCTTGGGCTATTTCTATCCCTGCATTGCGGGCATCGCTAAGACCGCCATTTACTTTGTGGATAACCTTTATGCGTTGGTCTCTCTTGCTCCAATCATCGCATTTCTGAGGGCAACCGTCTGGAGAGCCATCATCAACGAGTATTATTTCCATATCACTATAATTCTGGCTTATGACACTCTCGACGCATCTGTCGAGCGTGTCTTCTACGCAGTAAACGGGTATGATAACACTCAGTTTCATGGTACAAAGGTACGATTTAGTGAGCAAAAAACCAAATTTATTTGTGAATATGTAATAATTTATGTAATTTTGCGTTTGATTTTAAAGAAAAAAGATGGTTAAAGAGCGCGACGAAAGCTACGGTCATGTGTTAAAATACACTGGGATTTTCGGTGGCGTACAGGGTCTCAATGTATTGGTGAGTCTTGTGCGGAATAAGTTTATTGCTCTTTTGCTGGGACCAGGCGGCATGGGCTTGGCA
>Ga0256407_10004813_pt1 | contig 22135 bp, 29 predicted proteins | sample RumenRJG_04DNA_FD_193489 | JGI IMG/M metagenome (GOLD analysis project Ga0256407, IMG submission 193489) | Bovine rumen microbial communities from Lethbridge, Alberta, Canada - RJG_04 | ecosystem: Host-associated > Mammals > Digestive system > Stomach > Rumen | place: Canada: Alberta... | reverse complement strand
TAGTCATACATCTCACTACTTTCTGTAATCATTTTATCAGCATTTTAGCTAAAAAAAAAGACCTATCTTTTTTAGCAGGTCTTATAGTATAATCAAATTAAAATGCTCTAGGCTGTAAATAGTTACTATGAACCATTATCTAGATTTAAAACACTATTTATTTCTCTTAATTTATCTACTGTAGTATTGGTTTTACTTGCAATAGATTCTAGTGTATCACCAAACATTACTTGATATATACTATACATAACATCACCTAATTTAGTATATGCGCAATTATTATTAAGTTTACATATTTAGGTATATTTTAATAAACAATTCATACATTTATTATGAAAGGATGATACTATGAATAAAAAACTACCTAAAGTATTTCAAAATAAAATAGATAAGGATATAAGTAATAATAATAAGTTTTATTATAGTGCGAACAAAGAAGAAAGTAATAATGAAACAAAAGCAGAAACTAAATCTAAAATAATTAAGCCAAATAACATTAATAAAAAAATTAACGAAATATTTTCTTCACCATCATATGTATATAAAGCAAATGTAGATGTAACTACTAAAGATTCTACTATTACAACCAAAATAATTGGTAGAAATAAAAGTTACTTAATCACTATGGATAATAAAACTATCCCTATTAATGATATTGTTGATATAAAATTAAAATAGCTAATTAGTCAGTTAGCTATTTTTCTTCATCACTTAATCCTTTTTTTATACCTTTTGCAATTTCACCTGCGGCATTTCCAATAGTTGGTGCCATTTCATTAATTCCTTCTTTAGCAATAGGCATAACTTGTTGAGCCGAAAACGCAAGTATTTGTCTTCTTTTAGCAACAAACATAATTGATAATGAAACCATAAAAGTTGCAAAACATATAAACACTCCAAACATTATAAATCCTGTGCTTGCAAAGTCATCAATACTATTTTTAACAGAACAATACTCCTTTGTTAATGAATTATTTTTATATTCGCTAAACTCACAATATTCAAAACTTGGATCTAACGCATTTGTAATAACCTTTAAATCATATGCTTCACCATCAGAATATTTTGTAAATGCATCATACTTTATGCCTTTTGATTCTAATTCACTCTTCTTATTTTCAAGTTGAACTTTTAAATCTTCAACTTTTCCAGCACTTGGTTTTGCAACCCCTTTGTAAATTAAAAATCCTCCAATACCTAATCCAATAACTAATATCAATACCGCAACTAAAGTAATTTTTTTCTCAGCTTTTTGATACTTTTCTTCATTCAAATACTTATTTTCTGTCATAATATCTACCTCCGCTCAAGAAATAATTACAAATCAATCTTCACATCTTCCCTTTTTATCTCATCAGCTTCAAAGAAATCTTTTTTAGTCATACCCTTATTTTTTGCAATACTGCTTGTTGGATACGTTACTAATAACTGATTATAAATTGAAACATTTGAATTATAAAGTCTACGTGCAGCTTGCATGTGTTCTTCTACATCAGCTATTGATTTCTGTAATGTTACATAAGTATCACTTGATCTTAATTCAGGATAGTTTTCTGCAACCACATTTATTTTCTTTAGATTTTCATCCATCTTATGGTTTGCTTCATTCTTCTCACTAATAGTCATATCTTTTCTTAAGTTTATTACTTCAAACAAAGTTTCTTTTTCATGTTTTGCATAAGACTTTACAACATCCATCATCTTTGTTAAAGTATCATATCTTTTAGTAAGAGCAACATCAATTCCAGATGAAGCCTCATCTATTTTAACTACTGCTCTATTTAGTTTATTAACTTGTGAGATATACCATACTACTATAATTAAGATAACTAATAAAACAATACCAATTATTATATATACTGGTGTCATACTACACCCCCTTTCTAAATAAATCATTATCTAAGTTTAACTCATCTACAAAATTAGTAATTAATTTTATTTCACTTGCGATAGAATCAATTATTTTACCTTCATCTAACTTCTTAAATACACTTGCCTCAAATGCATCTTTATTATTCGATATTCCAATATGCAACTTATTATCAATAAAGCAAAGTAACAAACTACCCTTGATACTGTTTGATAATTTTTTTATTCTACCCATAAGTGATGGAGTTAATATATAGAAAGCCTCATGAGCATCTACTGCATATACCCTAAACATTTTATTAAACTCTGCATCTTCCATTTCAACTTTCTTATATTTTAAACTACTACCCCAATTACCTCTTTTAGCATTATAAAATCCTTTTCCACATACTTGAAGATTAGCGCTGAAACTTTTATTGAAATCAAATATCATCCACTGTCCCATAAATAATGTTTCATAATGAGTAGTTGTATTACCATCTGAATCAGTTGTTGTAACCTCTTCTTCAATATGAACATCAGCTTGTTCTACATTAATATTTTTATACTTACCTTTAATATAATCATTAGATGAATACCTATCACCCATATACATCATACCTGTATTTTTAATAACATTATAATCAAATCCTCTTTCTGGATTATATTCTAAATCATCAAATACAGATTTAAGTGATTTTAATACAAAAGTATTTTTATATGCCATTTTAAACTCTTTAGAAGGTTTGCTACTTACTATCATAGTTATTACAAGTCCTATTATAAGTAACGCAAATGCAAACGCTATTCCAAAAAAATTACCAGATATAATAGTTAATATCGCAATTAAAACAGATAAACTAACTGATATAATAGAACCTGTTTTAATAATATTAGCTGCTTTAACTCTTAATCTTTCTATTTCTTCTATACTCTTATCCATATTTGCATATCTCCTATCTGTATACATAATACCATAATCAAGACTTTTTAGCAAATCAAAAAAGATGTTATTTCACTAACACCTTTACATCATCTTTATTATACCATCCATCATCTAGGCAATATGCAACTACATCATATTTTAATTGTTTTAACTTATCTATTTTATCTTTATTATCCTCTGATATAAGTACTGTATCGCCATCATTATTTTTATAATATATTAGGCATACCTCTCGTTCTTTACTTATAGGATAATAAGGTGTCATACTATTTTCTTTATTATATGCATCAGTTGCATTAATATATATATCAGATGACGCACTAACACTAGTTCCTATTGTAATTTTTTCTTCAACACTTACGGTACTTGTTTGTTCTTTTACTTCTTCAGCATTATCATTTTGCATATCATGATTAATCGATTGCTGTTGCGTTTTTTCTACAGGTTTAGAATTGTCAGCTGTATCTTCAATCTTACTTACTATATCATTAGAACTTACACTTTCCATTGTAGATACTACTTTTGTATTTAAATCATTATTATTCTTTAAATCAAATCCTGCAGTTATAGTAGATGCCCCTAACATAGTTACACCAACAAGTAATCCAGCAATTACTTTCTTAATATTCTTTTTTAGAGTCTTCTTTATCTTATTCCATTTAGATGATTTTCTAATTTTTTTTATTTTATGTCGTATTCTCTTCTTGCTAGATATTTCATCGCAATAGGCAATATAATCTAAGTCACCAACTACATTATTGCTAGAGTAATCTCTTGATTTTATAGATTTATTCTTATTATCTATAAATATAAAATCATCACAGTCAGTTACTTTATAATCTTCATCAGTTTTTAACTTATAACCCTTATGATTAGTATTATAATAATTTTCAATATTCGATAAACTATTATACTGTTTTTTTAGCACATTAATATCGATATTAACATTTATATTACTATAATCAAAATAAATAATGTTATATAACTTACTTTTAAAATTAGATATTATATTAAAATCAGTCATATTCTTCTCACTATATATAATATCATAATTATACTGTTTAATAACTGTATTGATATTATCTAAGTTATCATTATAGTAATTAACTGACGATAACAATTCATTTAGTTTGCTTTTCTTAAAATAAAGCTGATTTAGTACAGTACCAAAACCTACTAACTGATTTTTATAGTTAGATAAAACATTTATAAAATACTCCTTATCACTGACTAAAGTGTTGTAATCATCTTTACTTTTAGCATTCTTCATTTCTGAATTAGATAAAACTATAAGTTTCTCATATAAACTTATTTCATCTTTAATATTATTTAACTTATTTGAAGCATCCTTAATCTTTTCATCATATACACTAATTATTGTATCATCAATTTCAATATGATATATAAACTCTTTTACATTCCAAAATTTTACTTCATCCATCTTAATCCCCCCAACGAGTTAGTATTATAGCAATTTTTAATGGATATTGCAAATTAAAAAAATTTAGAATTTCTTCTAAACTTTTATATTGATTCATACTCTTTAATTTTTTGCTTGAAAGTCTTATCCTCTACCGAACTATTTAAACTACGATTTAAAATCAACTGGTTAGTAAAATAACTTTTATATTCATTATAATTACGTAAATATTCAGCTTTAGATAATGCATCGTCAATTACATAATTTGTAGCCATTATACCTGAATAACTAGCAGCCATTAAACTTGCTTCGTTTTCAATTCTTTCAAGTTCTTGATTATTCATACCATAAGCATAATATATTTTACTATCACCACTGGATACTTCACATCTATCTATATTAAATGTTTTATTATAACTATAAACACCACTATTTACTATAATCTCACAAGCATATAATCCAGTTTTTTTTATTTCATAATCTTTCACATGATCTATTTTAACAGTTCCATAATCCGTAGGATTATACTTAGAAGAATTAGTTTTAAATAATAAATAGTATTTTCTATCAATAATATAATAACTTTTATTTAAATAAAGACCTAACTCTTCATATTCATTAACAGGCATTTTTTCATAATTTTTACGACGTGCAATTGTATAATCGTCAATCTCCCTTACATTAGAATTATCATATTCTATATAAGTCTTATCATCAGTATATTTAACCTCTTTTACTCCTATTATCTTTACAAAACCATTATTATATATTTCGTATTCTACTTTTTTAATATTTTCCATATATCCCCCTATATTTTAAATGTAATATTATTATCCATATTATTCTTATTTATATAAGTATCAAAATACTTTTTAGCAATAAACATAATCATAGTATCATCAGTAAGAGTTGCTAAGTATTTATCAAATCTACCACCATATCCAACAGGTTTATCATTTCTTACCTTATCTTTATCATCTGACTCATATATCGCATTAACAAGTATACTTTGATGAATCTGATTATTAGGATCAAAAGTGGCAAGCGCACCTGTCCATCCTTGATGAGAAAAACTTCCAGTAGAAAATGCAGATGGAGTAAATGTTTTATCAAAACCTAATGGGTGCTTTACATATAAACCTAAATTACCCTTATTAGATTGTTTAGCATTTGGGAATGTAATCTCTCCAAATCTTGCAATCTGCTCTCTAGTTAAATGTAGTATTCCATTCATTTTGTTTCTTGCAAAATTATTTACTGCAAATATACCTCTTGCAAGTTTTTCTAAATCGCTACTATTTGTAAATATACCTGCATGGCCTGATACCCCACCAAATGCTTTAGCCTTTGGATCATGTACACCGAAATTATTACCATTACCAGTAATATTCATATTATTAGGATTATACATAGTATTCTTTAAATTCATAGGTTCAAATACTAAATCATTAATCCATTTTTCAAATGTATAATGAGTATTATATCTATTATTTAACCATCTAGTTACAACATCTGCAATAATCATCGCACCAATATCAGTATACTTATTCTCTAATCTACTATTAGATTTTAAACATGCAGTTCTAAGTATTGCATATGCTTCATCTCTATTTTTAGCATCATTAACTCTTCCATCAGTAATAATCTCTCCACATAATCTAATTAAATCATTAATAGTAAAGTCTTCTAAATTGTATCTTGAGTCAATCATACCAACTTGAGTATTTAAATCAAGTCCTATTGTTTCTACAGTATAAGCATATATTAATGTATATAACTTAGTAATAGATGCAACATCAAATAATGTATCGTTATCTATAATACGATAACCAAGTAATGATGGATTATCTCTTTTAATTTTACCACCTATTACTTTTATAGATGAATCTCCTTTATCAAAATCAGCTACATATACATTAGTACTAATACCTTCAATATATCTTACACCATCTTTATTTGTATCATATAAGAATTCTTCAGTATTATCCTTTATACTAGTACCAACATTTTCCATTGTTTCATTTAAACTACGATCTTTATTAACTAGTTCTAAAGCCTTATTTCTAACCTTTTTAAGTTCATTTATATCACTACCACTAGCTACTAAATTATTAATTATTTTATCTACTCTATTTTCTTTTAACATAATAATTACCTCTTTCTTTTTTATTAATTCTATCAAATAATTTCATTGCATTTCTATATAATAACTTATCTATTTCTTCTTTACTATATTCCTTACTTAATAAAGTAGTCAAATCATTTTTTATACTACTATAATTAAATATCGGACATAAGTTATAATCTGGATCTTTATCACCACAGAAAGTCATATCATCTGTAGATAAACATATATTATCTATCCCACCAAATAAGTTTTCTAAATGCCTAATATGTTCTAGATACTTATTTTTAACAAGTTCATTATCAGTCTTATTCTTAAACGAATCTTTATACACAAATCCTCTATTAGAAAATAGTCCAACTACACCATTTAATTCTTTAATTTTAAGTAGTTGTTCATCAGTTAAGTTTCTATCCCTATCACACAGACTATAGCAATTAGAATGGGATGCATAGATAATAGGTTCTAACTCAGTAGATGCAGCAATTCTAGCAACATCAATAATATCATCAAAAGTCTTTTTATTAGCATGTGATAAATCTACGCCAAGCCCTAATTCAAAAGCATGCCAGATAAATTTAACGCCTTCTTTAGTTAATCCTATATCACTTCTATTACCTGATCCTAATCTATTTTTCTCATTCCATACTGGTACTATAGCTTTAAGTCCTAACTCTTTTAAGGTATCTAAGTCATTAATGTCTACATAATCGCATCCTTCAATAGACATAATATACTTAATATCACTATCTATATATTCTTCTATTAATTGTTTTGATATCATAAACATCTCAACTACACTAACTGAATCATCAAAATAATGCTTACTATACTCTTCTTCCATTTCTTTTTTTGACATAAAACACATATTAGCAATTACTCCACTAACATTATATTTATTAAAGTTCTTACTAAATTCTTCAATAAAAGTAAAATCATTTTCTAAATAACTAGTATACAACTTTGTTAGTAAATCAAAGTGTAAATCTATCATATTACCCCTCACTTGTAGCGTTTATATTAGCACAACATTATATCTTTGTCAAATTAAAAAGGACTACTTTTTACCTTAGTAATTATGTAATCCTTTAATTCTTTTCTATACTCTATCTGATATAAAACAGTTATAATACCAATTAATAATATTCCAACAATATAAAATATATCCACCATATCTAGCTTTATAGGAATGTTATTTATATAATCAAGTATCAAACCAAATACAATTTCAAAGACAAATACTATAAATACTATATATGATGCAAGCCACCTAGTAAATAAAGTCTTACCAATATATTTCTTTTTAAACTCTGATTCGTGCTTTTTGTATTCTTGTTTTGTTAAATCATAATACACATTATCACCTACCTTATAATATATATTATACAACATAATAATGTAAAAAAAGGCCAAAGGTCTACCTATTTAACCTTGTCTTAATGTGACCATATTCTTACTATAAACACTTCCTTAGTATCTTCATAAACCTTACAAACTAATCTGTGTTGTAAACTAATCCTCCTTGAAAATAGTCCATCTAAATTGCCACGTAATTTTTCATATGATGGTGGAATTTGGTATGGATTATCAGCAATTATATCAAGTAATTTCATTGTCTTATCTTCTAAACCAGCCTGTTTTAATAATTTTTTATCTTTGTCGGCAAGTTTAGAAAAAATTATTTTATATTCGCTTACCATTTTTCACCTTTTTTATAAACACTACATTTACTCTTGTCTTCCTTTAATGCTTCATTAACCGAATCAACATAACCAGGTATTGAATTTAAATAAATAGTTTCTTCAATATCTCTCCATACATCACCTGAAACCAAAACAGCATCATCACCCTTATTGTTAACAATATTAATTGGATTAAAACCTTTATTAACATCCGATATTAATTGAAATAAGTTTTGTCGTGCATTTGTAACATTTATTATCTCCATTTTTTCACCTCACTACCTACCATATTATAACGTACTTTTTTATGTACGTCGAGTTGTTTTGTTAGAAAAAACAAAAAAAGACCGAAGTCTTTTAAATACATTCTACAAATGTGTCTGGTAAACATCTAAGTGCACATACACAATTTAGATTCATTGTAAAGAATGAATTAGTTGCAACATATGGTATTGTAGCACTTGTAGCAGGATCGGTATTTTCAGCAAGTACCCTAAATGTACAACAACAACCATCAATTTTTTCTACTCTAAATACATTAGAACATACTACACCTTCATCTCCACATACTACGTTTTCACGAGTTGTTGGCATACTCCAAGGTGTACCATTTCCTGCACATGTATAAAGAACTACCGGCCTCGTGTTGCACCCTAAAGTTGTTGTATTACATCCTAGAAATCCTCTGTCACAAGTCTCTAGGCAACTATCACCGCATTCAGCATTCTGTTGTAATACATTTATTACTTGTAATATTTCAGATATGCAGTGACAAGAATCTTTATCATTATTATTTCCACAGTTCATAACATCCCTCCTATTTTCTAATATAGGATATTCAATTAATGATATTTAGTGTGAATAAAAAACCCAATTTATAAAAAACTATATACTAATTGATTATTTTACTAATTTCTTGTACAATGATTATGGAAGTGGTAAAGTGAACGATAGAATACTAGAGCGTGAAGATTATGTTTTAAAAGATAATGGTAAGGAAAAGATAACAGTAAGAGACTTACAATTAGAAGTATTATCTATTATGGATGAGATACATAGAGTATGTGAAAAAAATAATATTAAATATGGTTTAATGGCTGGTTCTGCCTTAGGTATTGTTAACTATAAAGGGTTTATTCCTTGGGATGATGATATTGATGTATGTGTAGAAAGAAAAGATTGGAACAAATTTATCGAAGCACTAAAAAAAGATTTAAGTGATGATTTCTATTTTCAATGTTTTGAAACTGACAAAAAATTTAATGTAATAAATGGTCCTACTATGAAAGTAAGAAAGAAAGGTACATATATTAAGGAAACTAATTTCTTACTTAAGAATAAGTGTAAAGGTGATGGAATATTTGTAGATGTCATAATATATGATAATATATGTGAAAATAAATTTATTGATGAGATTAATAGAACAGTTATAAAAATATTAATGCCTATCTTGGTTCTTCTTGATAACTTACATATTAATCCAATACATTTAAAGAAATTTGTAGTATGGTTTTCAAACAGATACTCAAGGAAATATGAAAATAGTAAGTTAATGAGTCAACCTATATCTGTTCCTTGGGAAAAGTTTATGCACGAACCTGTTTTCCTAAAAGAAGATATCTTACCTTTTAAAAAATATGAATTCGAAGGTAGACAGTTCTATTCCTATAATAATATAGAAAAAATATTAAAAGAATGGTATGGGCCTAATTGTCTAAAACGCTGGGATGGTAAGAAATGGGTTGAAACATTACCTATAGACAAAAGAAAACCTAAACATACTGTAGATTTAAACTTAAAAGGAGATGGTCCAAGTGAAAAATAGAATAACATTTTGGGTAGTTATTGGAATAATTTTAATTGTAACTGCTTTACTAATATTAAATGATACTAGTTTTAATCTTATGGGACTAGGGTTTATGATTATTGGTTTATGTGTCATTATATTGGTTAATCAAAAGAAATGATTAACTTTTTTTATGCTTATATAACTTATAATAAGTAAAATTATACCTATAAGTATATTAAATACATTATAATTACATTTTTTTAACATTATAAATATACTACCTAATAATAGTCCTAGTATTATATTATAAGTTATAGTTTTATATTTACTAAATAAGTAACCTATTACTTTAATTGAAATAACTAAGCCTACTGATATACCTATTATAAAGGGTATAACTATATTAATATTACTAACTAAATATTTAATGCTTACTATATTAGAAAATATATCTATAACCATATTATATGTACCTATTAACATAAGAAGTGCAGTACCACTTATACCTGGTATAATAGATGATACTGATTCAATAAAACCACTTAATAAATAATAGAATATACCATTATGAATATTACTGTTTATATTAATTAAACCTAGTATTACTATAATAATAAATGATAATATAGTTAAATAAGAATACTTAAAACTAGTATTAGTAGCAATACTCTTTATACTACCAAGAATTAATCCTACAAATACAAATATAGTATATGTATAATAATTAGATAACAAATAAATAATTATCTTACTTAAAAATACAATAGATATAATAATACCAAATCCTATTTTACTCAAATAATATATATTTTTATAATTAAATATATTGTTTATAGAGTATATTATTCTTTCATATACACCTAAAGTAATTGCAAGTACACTACCACTAACTCCTGGTATAATCTTACCTGCACCAATAATTATTCCTATAAGTATATCTTTTAAAATACTTTTCATACTATATTATATTTAATAATTATTTATTAAGACCAAAATATCCATTATGGACAAACATTGTTTCATTAACTACCATAAATGCACGCTCATCAATGCTTTTAACAATTCTAGATAAATCTTTTAATTTATTATTACCTACTTCTACATATAACATATATTTATTTTTATTCTTACCTTCTAATTTTAATATAGATACTGCCATATTATTATCTCTTATTTTATCTATCATATCTTGTACATTCTTATCTGTAATTATCTGCACTTCATATTTAGATTTAATAAGTTTAGTTGATATAATTCCGCCGATATATGTACCAGTTGCAAAACCCAATGCGTAAGAAAGTACAATAAATATATTACTATTACTAGTAGTAAGTGCTTGTTCTACTACTAAAAACCATACTGTAACTTCAAAAAAACCAATTATACTTCCTACTAAATTTTTACCCTTTACTACTATTACTGTTCTAATAGTACCAAGTGATACATCAATAATACGAGCTAGAAATATTTCTATACAAAGTAATAATATATTCATAAGATCACCATTATTAATATAAACAAAAAATTAGTACTTATGCACTAATTTCCTTAAGATAACTACTTATATCACTTGTACCTTCTTTATACTCTTCAATTGTTTTATCTTTAATTTTAAATAATGTATCACCACTTACTTTTAACTCATTAATATTTGACACTACATTACTTTTATTAGATATAAACTTTTTATTAAACTCATCGTCTAAGTTAATTTCATAAAATTTAACATGACTATCTTTAGAGTTATACTTTTCTATATACTTATTATATATATCTTTAGATTTACCGCTCTTATTATAAGCAATAACATAATATTCAGTATCAGGTCTATTAAATAATTGACCAAACATAATAAGTTCTCTATCTATTACAGATTCTACTCGAGGAGTATTATCTTTCTTATGTTCTAATACATATTTAGTTATAAAGTAAAATGAAACAAGTACAAGCATTATTATTACTACAATAATAATTGCATTCTTTAGTTTAAAAGAGTCATCATCATTAATTAAATTATTGTTATATCTATTCAATTGCATTACCTCCAAAACAATTATATCACTTTATAGGATGTGTTGTAAAATAGATTTATTTTGTTTTTTATATGAAAATTATTACTTATCACAGTTTTGCACAGTAAAAATGAGTTTCAATCACAGTTTTACGTTGATTTTTATCATTTTTATCACACTTTTATAAATTATTGAAAAAATAAAAGACTATTTCTAATCTTTTACTTTCCCACTTCTGCCACACTAAGGGAATCAGCAATAAGTAATAACTCATCAGCAGAAACACTAGTAGATGATAAATAGTATTCTTTATCGTTACTTATCCAGGCTACAGATGTATCAGATACTGCACCTACTGAATCAGCAACTAAAGTTGGGTCCCCATTTAAGTAATCAACAACCGTACTATCTACTGGAGATTGTACAAATGTAAATGGTCTATCACCTGAAAATGTTAGGATAGTTCTAGTTCCATTATCAAGCGATACTACATCTTGAGTATCTAGGTATGTATCAACAGGTACATACATTGGATATAGTACATCATCTACTTTACTTGTTGTAGTTGTTTTATTTTCGGTATTGGTGGTTGTATTATCAGTATTATTTTCTTCCTTATCTATATTATTATTTTGATTACCACTATCATCAGTTTTTATATTGTTATCTTTAGAATCTTCACTTAACTTACTATCACTACTCTTTTTATCATCCTTACTCTTGTCTTTATTCTTAGTACTTGTATTGTAAGTTTCATCTATATCAAAGTACCTATCATCAAAATTATTATTAGTCTCAATCTTAGTTACTTTAAGCCTCATAATAACATCATCATTATCATCAAGAACTTCTACCTTTTTTAAATTAAGATTCTTATCTAAATAAATTTTTTCTTTAGTTAAGTTCTTATCATTGATGTAATTAACTTTAGCAGTTAGTATATATTTACCATCCTTTTCTTCTAAAGCTACCTTATCGTCGTTCTTTAAATCAATTAGAAGTGGTTGTAATAAATATATTTGTGAATTATTATAAGGCCACTCACTTTGAAACTTAAAACTTTTATTTAATGAAGGAGTTACTACATAGACTCCTTTATCGTTTTTTAAAATAATTTGTTCATGATTATTAGTTTTATTAGTTAGTCCTACTCTAAACTTATCCTTTTTTAAATATGCTGATTCTAAATCATAAGTATATAAATCTTCATTTCTATATATCTCCAATGTTCCTTTCATTAAATAACTATCCATACCATCTACTTTCTTACTCCATTTTTTAATAATTGCATCTTTATTATTATTACCACATCCTGCAAGCAATATAACAAAAGCAAAAATAATTAATAATTTTTTCATATTCACCTCAATCTCAATTAATTATATTTTAAATTTTTTATATTTATGTATAAATAACTAAAATTTGGATATGATATTAATAACTGAAAGGAGAATAATATGGAAACACTACAAAAGATTTGCTTAGTTTTCACCATTATCGGTGCATTAAACTGGGGATTAATTGGAATATTTGATTTTAATTTAGTTGAAGCAATATTCGGTTCTGATATGCTTGCTAGAGTTATCTATTCTATCGTAGGTATAACAGGATTAATTAATATTGGACTACTATTTAATCATATAGAAAATCACTAAAAAAGCACTCATTACGAATGCTTATTTTTTTATCCTGCTTTAGTTAAGTTTACAGTAACCTTTGTTTTCTTAGCTACATAAGTAGCAAGTGGATTAGTACCTTTAACCTCAACATTTAACTCATGAGTTCCTTCAGATAATCCCTTTAAATCAACATAAGCAGTAATATCAGATGCTTGAATTGAATCAATAACACTCTGTGCACCTTTTACCTCAACCTCAATTACACCATTAGCTTCATCTATTGGCTGAGCAACCATACCCTCAGGTGTATTAATTCCAGTAATATTTACTGATTGAATATTAGATTTAGTTGCAACATCAGTAACAAATATTTTAACCTTAATAGAATTTTGACTCATAGATTTAACACCAGTTGGTTTTGGAATATCTACATCAAGTGTAGTATCACTAGTAAGTTTAGAAACATCTACTTTAATATCAATTCCATTAATACTGTTAATAACATTATTAGAACCATATACCATAACTTTATTAGATGATAAACTATACGAACTAATAGCTTTTCCAAAAGGCATAGAACCAGTTGGAACAAAGTTCAAGTTAACTTCTTTACTTGGCGCAGATATTTCAACGTCCGCGCTAATAGTTTCTGGAACAAATTCAACATCAACTACATTACCAGATTTATCATATGCTTTAAGTTTGACATTTTCAATAGTCTGTTTTCCTACTTCAACATTAGGCAGGTCACTTACATCAATTAATGCTTTAACCGCAGCTACTTCATCTAATCTATATTGTGGTCCGCGAATAGTTACTGTATCTGTTTTTAGATTTACACTATCAATTACATACTTCTTGTCAAGTTTTTCTTCATTTAATACATCATAAGTAAGTGAACGGGAATCAGATACTTTTTCATAAATAATAACAGTTGCAACAGAAGGATTAACACTATATTCTATATCATTTCTACCCTTTTGATACTCTATATTAACTTTATGAGTTCCAGGTTCAAGGCCAGTTAAATCTACAGTAACACTATGATTAGAAGATTGTTTAGCTATATATAAATCAGCCTTACTACCAATTAATGTAACATCGACGGTCTCAGGAAGTCCTTCTACTACATATGCTTCTTCGTTATAAACTACATTTACAGCCTGACCTTTAAATACTTCCGCACCATTATCAGTAAATCTAATTATCTTCTGATCTACCATTATAAATAAGGCTATAGCAAAGAATAAAGATATGAAAAGTAGCGCAGTAGGTTTAGCAAGTAAAGATTCAAACAACTTACCATTTGCATTCTTATTACCAGTAATCTTAACAATTAACTTAGTTAAAGGAGTTACAATTATTTTATCTATAATAGTTGCAATAAAATTAGCAATACTCTTAAATATTTTCACTTGAATCATCCTCCTCAATAACTATTGATTTTTTTGGACCTAACTCTTCAAGTAAAGTTACTTTTACTTCATCTATAGTAAGGTTATATCTAAGTTCTCCATTAATAGCCATAGAAAGTCTACCAGTTTCTTCTGATACTATTAAAGAAATACAATCAGTAATTTCTGCAATACCTAAAGCCGCACGATGACGAGTACCTAATCTTTTACTAATGCGAGCATTATCACTAGTTGGAAATACCGCACAAGCACTAGTAATCTGATCTCCTTGAATTATTACTCCACCATCGTGTAGAGGGTTATTTGGAAAGAATATTGATTGTAATAACGTTGATGATACTGCTGCATATATTTTTTGAGATTTTTCAATATAATCATTAAGACTATTATCTCTTTCTATTACGATAAGTGCTCCAGTTCTAGTTTTTCTAAGTGTATCCATCGCACTAACTATTTCATATACTACTCTTTCTCTTTCATCTACTGATAATACCTTGTGTCTACCTAATAACTGACTTCTACCAAGACGTTCAAGAACATTTCTTATTTCAGGTTGGAATATAACTATTAAAGCTAAAATTCCCCACTCAATTACATAATCAAGTAAGAAACCAATAGTAACAAGGCCAAAGAAATCACTTACAAGCTTCAATAATACTACAAAAAATATTCCCTTAAAAAGCATTGCCATCTTAACATTCTTACTAAGACTCTTTAAAACATAATATAATATTAACCATAGTAATAGCATATCTACTATACTCTTTGCAAATTTTACAACTGTATCAAAAGTTAAAGTCATCAAATCACCTATTCTTTTCGTAATAAAATTATAACATAAATATTTACAAAAATAAATTACATTTTTATAATTTTCAAAAATTTGTAGAATAAACTGTTATATAAGTTCATATTCACGAGATATCATTCTACCTTCTTTATAATAATGCATAACAAACTTATTATATACTTTAACAATTATTATTCCAATAGTTTTATTCTGGCTAACAGACTTAATATGTTCATCTATATAATTCATATAAACCAAAGTTTGACCAATATGTTCCTTTTTTAATTCAGTTACTTTAAGTTCAACTACTACAAAAGCATTATAAATATAATTAAACAATAATAAATCTATATAATTATATGAATTCCCTATCTTAATCTTATACTCATTTTTTACATAACTATAACATCAACAAGTTCATCTAAAAACTCATTTAGATTTTCCAATATTAGTTTCTGCAACATTTTCTCTGATATATCATAATTACCAGTTGTATTTCTAATTAGTATTGGATTCTTTACATTATCAACTAATTCTAACTCATCATTGTTAACAAGTTTATTTCTAGTATCTTCATCAAGCCTTAAATACTCTTTATTTTTAAATCTTCCTCTTAATTCATCTCTTGTTAAATTATTCCTTTTACATACATCTATATAGTAGTTAATCTCATTAATATCTTTTAATGGTAATAATTCAATATAATGACTAATACTCACCTATAATATTATCTCCATAACATTTTCCAGCTTCCTTAAGTAATTTACCCACATTGTAATAAGTATAAACTTCACTCTTATTTTTAGAATAATCCTTTGCTTTCTTAGTTAATTCTTTATCTATAATTAATTCTTTAATACTTTTATAATAGTCCATATAATCACCGCCACAAACTACTTATAGCACTCCCTCTAAAGTAAGTCAAATGACCATTTTTCATAAACTACATATATATTTTTACAGAATATTTAGAAAAATCAATTTTTTATTAAATAACTGTATCAGCACCACATCAGGTTTTAAAAAAGAGTAAAAATAAATTATAGAAACTATAAACCGTATATAGAACTCTAGCACATATAATAATACTTAAGGCATAAACCTTAAGCATTTCATTTTAACCATACAAGAATTCTCCTGAACCTTGATTGTAGTAGCATTTCTTTTCAATTTGATCAAAGAGACAAGCTTTTCCTGCTGATGTAATTACAGGGACATAATATCTAATCAATGTATTATTATCATATATTTTCATATAGTAAATTCTAATAGAACTAAAATTGCCAATGGTACCGTTACCATTACGTGCAAACAAATAAATACTAGCATTATTATTTGCAGAATAAATTTGCGACGCATTACTAGCATCATAAATCATTGCATCATTTAGATAGAATTTACCTTTATCAACTACTAGATGATTAAGTTTTGTACTATTATCAGAATGAATATTACTATTATATAAATTTCCATAGCCCGCAAATAACGTATTTGAGTGACTCCATTGCATTCTATATGCATAATTATTACCATACACACCAAAGACGTAATTAGTTTCAGCTTCAAAATTATTAATGTAATACTTAACATCTATTTTCATATTCGCTTTTGTTGGCAAACCTGTATCAATATACTGTGTTCCAGTACTTTCAATATAATTAATTTTTCCATATCTTTCATTACTTTTATCTACTAAAATATCATCATGATCATATTTATTAAATTCACCTATGCCTTGATTATAGTAGCACTCCCTGCTTACTTTATCAAAAAAACATGGCCTCTTATTCTTATCAATTACAGGAACAAAATCTCTTAGTAGAATATTTCCTTCATACATTTTCATATAATACATTCTAATAGAACTAAAATTGCTTATTACTCCATTACCATTAACTGCAAATAAGTAGATGTTCTTATCATTATCTTCAGAATAAACTAGAGACGCACCACTTGCATCGTAAATCAATGTGTCATTTAGATAGAATTTACCTTCAGAAAATAGTAAATTATTAATATTCTTACTATTATCTGTTTTTATATTTCCTGTGCCTAAATTACCATAGCCCGCAAAAGAATTATTAGCATGACTCCATTGCATTCTATAACCGTAATTCACACCATCCATACCATAAACACCAAATACATAGTTTTTTTCAGAGTTATAATTGTTAATATAATACTTAACGTCTATTTTCATATTTTCTCTTGTTGTTAACCCAGTATCAATATATTGAAAGCCATTACTTTCTAAATATTCAACCTTAATATACCTATTACCATCACTATCTACATAATCATATATTTTTTCACCATAATGGTAATAACCATCTTCTTCATTTTCATTTAATATATAACTACCATCTATAGAACATTTTGTTAAATATACTGTGCCATTGGAATTTATATGTGATACGCAATTAACATCTTTAGCCAATTTAGGAAGATTCAGTAATCTATAATTTATTGGATATTTATTATTTTCTTTATAATAGTCTTTTAGAGCTACTTCTATATTTTTACCCAATTTATCTACATATTCTTCATTAGTTAATACTAATTGACCGTAGTGATAATAACCATCTTCTGTATTTTTGTCTAATACTTTTTTACCATTTACTTTACACTCGCTTAAATAGATTGTTTTATCTGGATTTATTCTTCTTGTTCCGCATTCTACAACACTTCCTACATATTCTAATTCTAACTGATCTATAGAATCAGGATATTTTATATACTGTGATTGATATTCTGCCATAGATGTTTCTATAATTCTACCATAATTATCTATGCTTCTTTTTCTCGCACTATCTTTTACGTTTCTAATAACATTCATAATAAGTATACTTACAATAGATGTTACTACTCCTAATATTACTATTGTTGCAATTAATTCTATTAAAGTAAATGCTTTCTTCATCTTATCACCCTACCAACTTAGTTTAACTATATAATTTATATATATTTGTCGTACTCTTAATTTATTATATCATATTTTGTGCGTAATTAGAGAACTTTTTATAATAATAAATTTTTAAGCGGGAAAATTGTCTTAAAAGATGATTTGTTTGAGTACAAACTGCTTAGATTTATTAAAGGATAAAAAGTATGATATAAGTTAGATTAATTCATATACTCTAGATATAATATCTTCATTAGTTTTATACTTAATTACAAACTGGTTATTCTCTCTAACTATTAATATGCCTATTGTTTTATTGTGATTAGATGTTTTTAAATTATTATCTATATAATTCATATAAAATTCTATTTGTCCTATATGTTCTTTTTTTAGTTCAGTAACCTTTAATTCTACTACTACGTAACAATTATACTTTATGTTAAATAGTAGTAAGTCTATATAATTATAGGTATCCCCTAATTTAATCTTATATTCATTCTTTATAAAACAATATCCATCACCAAGTTCATCAAGAAAAGACGGAATATCTTCTAATATTAGTTTCTGCAACATTTTTTCAGAGATATCAGCTATACCAGTAGTATTTCTAATAAGTATTGGATTTTTTACTGTATCTATTAATTCAACAGATTCTTTATTTATAATTTTATTTCTAATTTTTGCATCTAATCTTTCATATTCCTCACTTTTAATCCTATTTCGCAATTCATTTCTACTTAAATTGTTTCTTTTACAAACATCAATATAGTATTTTATTTCGTAATCATCTTTTACTGATAACAATTCAATATAATGACTCCAACTTAATTGGGCAGCAATAGGCTGCCTTTTTTGCCATATATAAAATTTACGCATATATTTAAGTGATCGTTCAGAATACCCTTTTCCTAACTCGTCAGTTAATTTTCTTGAATAATTTTTAATTAATTTATTACCATATTTTGCCTTTTGTTCTCCTCCTTGCGCCTCCACCAATAGTTTTCCAACATCATAATACGTTGTTAAATCACTTCTATTTTTAGAATAATCCTTTGCTTTCTTTGTTAATTCATTATTTATTAATAATTCTTTTATACTACTATAGTAGTCCATATAATCACCACCAGAATTACTAATAGCATAATTATAAATCATAGTCAAACACACGTTTTTAATGAATTACATATAATTTTTAATAGAACTTTAAATATTACAAGCAAGTTTTGAAATATGGATAAAACTATAATTCAAAATAAGAAAAAACGTAATTTTAAAATAAATTACATTTTTTAAATAAGAACTTTCTAATCCAAGTTCCGAAAAGTTCAGAATTTTAATTATTGTCAGATAATGTTATATCTCTATTAGCAGGACCGCTTATGCATTTACCATTTATATCAAATCTTGAACCATGGCAAGGACAATCCCAAGTATGTTCTACTTCATTATATCTTAATCCACATTTAGCATGAGGGCATTTCTTTTCTACTTTATGCTTATCTTTACACATTACTTTCTTACCATCTATATATCTAGTATCTACATTACTATTAATTCCTTTTATATAACCTTCTATATTTTTTACTATATTACCAAAATAAGTTGGAATTAAACCAAGACTACCTCTATTTGGTGAAAATAATTCTGTATACTTATTTTTCTTATTATTTATAATATCTGATAAAATGCTTCCTCCCATAAATCCATTTATTAATCCCCAAGTATTATAACCTGTAGATATTAACATATTATCTTTAAATCTACCTATATAAGGCATTCCATCTGGTGTCATAATATCTATATTACTCCATAAATAATCTGGATTTAGTTTTATATCTTTAACTTTCTTTAACAATTCATTAAAGTTACTTAAATCATCTACATCTTTATTAATTGTATGGGAATTACTTAAATAGATTAGATAATCTTTATATGTTCTAATGGATATAAATGGATTAGAATAACTAATTAGTGATACAGGATCTATATTCTTTTTAGAAGCGCTTATATATGATTTTTCTAAGTTTACCTTTATTGGAAAGAACATTGGTTTAATAAAATAAGGATAATGCGATGCGATTACTACCCACTTAGATTTTATCTTGTTATCTTTAGTATATGATATATAACTATCTTTTTTCTTTTCTATTTTTACAATGCTAGTGTTTTCATATATAGGATAAATATTATCTTTAAGTAAGCCATAAACAAACTTTATAGGATTAATCATATATGTTTTATCTACACTAAACATATACTTAGATTCTACTAGATTATTAGATGTTTCTTTTGTCTTAATACCACGATTGTTTAAAAACTTAGATAAATCTTTTAATTTATCAATCTCATTTTCTTTATTTGTATATAGATATGAATCTACCTCTTCTAAATCACAATCTATCTTTTTATCATTAATTAGTTTAACCATCTTATTCATTCCATCTACTTGAAAACTTATATATGAAAATGCATTCGTATCTCCACTATACTTTCTTATTTTATCAAGCAGATCATTTTGTAAGAAGCTAAGTTTACCAGTAGAATTACTAGTTGTGGAATAGGCTATCTTATTTTGTTCTACAAGTGCGACAGATAAATTGCTATCTCTTAAATGATATAGTGTGCTTACTCCAGTAATACCTCCACCTATAATTAATACATCTACATCAAGATCTTTATCTAATTTGTTATAGTTAGTTTTCTTAGAATAATCTTTCCATATACTAATATTTTTCATTTCATCACCATGGTTAGTATTACCAATAATAAAAAATTAATACTAGATTATTTATTATTATTATTACTAGGGTCAAGGATTAACAATTTATAATAAGTAACTAATATAACAAAAAAAGTTTTGAATAAACAAAACTTTTGAATACATTTTGGTGGAGAATAAGGGAGAGCGTTAAATGTTTATACCTAATGTTAATCCCTTATATTAAAATAGTCCCCTTGCAAACTATTTACACCAAAACACACCAATTTAAAGACATTTTATAATTTTTAGTCACTATTTAGTACCTAGAAATGAGGTATTAAATGAACTGTAAATACTATAGAATAAGAACTAAAAAAGGTGTTCACTACAAATATTGTACACTAAAGAAAAGAATAATACAAGATGATTGTTATAATTGTATAAATAAAGAATATAAAGAAGTTAAATATAAAAAGAAGTTATCCACATTTCATGTGCATAAACACAAATCTACTAAAGCAACTGAAATACCTATGAAGGTTAAAAAAGTTGTTTGGGAACGTGATGGACATGCTTGTATATACTGTGGTAAGTATGTTGATGTATACTATGCTAACTCACATTTTATTAAACGCAGTCAATTAGGCTTGGGGATTGAACAGAACGTGGTATGCGCCTGTCCTGATTGCCATTATAAGTACGATTTTAAAGACTTTAATGGTGAGATGAAGAATTATACTAGAGAGTATCTTTCGAGGTTATATGATGGTTGGAATGAGGATGATTTGGTATATAGAAAGTGATTGACAGAAGTAAGGTTATAATATATAATGTTAAACAGAGATACATTATACTGTTAGATGCTAGTGCCAAGCACTATCTCCAT
>Ga0256407_10004811_pt1 | contig 22141 bp, 15 predicted proteins | sample RumenRJG_04DNA_FD_193489 | JGI IMG/M metagenome (GOLD analysis project Ga0256407, IMG submission 193489) | Bovine rumen microbial communities from Lethbridge, Alberta, Canada - RJG_04 | ecosystem: Host-associated > Mammals > Digestive system > Stomach > Rumen | place: Canada: Alberta... | reverse complement strand
ATCACCAGTATGGACAGATGAAACGGACCATCAATACATGAGAGAGCGATTGCCCAATGTCTATCAAGTCTTTGGGCATACCCAACAGGAATCGGAACCTGTCATCACAGAGCAATATGCTTGCTTGGATTGTCGCAGAGCCTTCTTGCTAACAAGCAAAGGAAACATCATTAATGCATAGATATCATTATTGCTTAGCGCCACCTCATTTATTAAATGGGGTGACGTAAATTATTATCGCTTGTCTTTGGTAACATTCTGAGTACAAGTTCTTTCTGTTAAACTCGTTTGCAGAATACACACCTATAGATATAAAGATGCCTTAATAAAGGATATCTGTTTGTAGTACTAATTATATCTCTATTTGATATGGAAAAGAAGAAGGAAGAAAGCACAGAAAAAGAGGAACTGACTCTTCAGAATGTTCCTAAAGCAGTTAATTATCTAATCAATGAGATTGCGGAGATGAGATCCGTTTTAGAACATATAGAATCTCAGCTAGGTCTCGGAGTTGACAAACATCGACCGATAGATGAAGAGAGAGCTGCAGAAATACTGGGACAAACAAGAAATGTAATCAAGAAAATGGTTCGTGCCAGAGAGATCCCTTATTATGACAAGGGTAGGAAAGTATACTTCTTTGAAGACGAGCTTGTGAAATGGGTTGAGGAATCAAGAGTGAAAACTTGGAGTGAAGAATATAATAAGAAAAAACGACTGTTCTGATAGAAGAAAGATGGAAATAACAAGAAAAGAATTATACAAAATGATTTGGAAAGAACCTGTAACTAAGGTTGCAGAGAAGATGGGTGTTCCCGCTCCAATTCTAAGGAAGTATTGTCATCTATTGAATATCCCAACACCATCAAGTGGATATTGGTCAAAACTTCAGTTTGGCAAACCAGTAGAGATACCGCCTCTCCCGGCGTTTGAAGATAAAGAGATTCCCACTTTGGATTCTTTTCAGAAGTCCAGGAAGAATAAAGTAACAGAAAAAGCCCAGAAGGAATTAGATAAGGAGAAAGAAATACCCTCAAATGAAGAATCTGCGGAAACGCCCTCTAATTCTGATGAACCAAAACAAGAAGTGGTCTATATCATGGAGGAACCGCAAGACCCACGTGAAAAGATTCAATATGAATTGAAAAAGATGGATCAGGCGCTATTTGTCGTTCCTGAGACATTATACGCTAAAAATCCACTTATCATAGATACCAAAGAATATTATAGAGGGAATAAGAATTCTAAATATTTAGGAAAGAATCCATATAAAAGTAAGATACAATCACCTCTAAATATCCATGTAGAACCAGAAAACTTAGATCGTGCATTAAGAATCTTTTCAACGATAATGCGAATATTGGAACTTCGTGGACACCAAATTGTAGCAAAAGATATTAACAATACATTTGTCATTGTTAATGAAGAGGAAATACCCATACAATTATATGAGAAAGCCAAGCAAATCCCGAATACAGAAACCACATATTCAAAATTTATAATAGTTCCCTCAGGGAGGCTTAAATTCGTAATACTACGAAAAAGGCTGTTCCATGATACTCCAATATATATTGAAGACACCCCTACTATAAAGCTGGAAGAGAAGATTATCGATATTGTTGCAAAAATTGAAATCGAAGCTATCTCCATCAAAGAAGATAGAGAAAAGTTGGAAAGTTTGAGAAGGCAACAGGAAGATGAACGAAAAAGAAGAGAACTTGAAGAGCAGAAGAAAAGAGAAATAGAAGAAAAACGAGAAAAAGAAAGGAAGCAATTGAAAGCTGCATTTATTTCTGCGGAATGCTATTCGTGGGCCAATATCTTAAGAGCCTATGTGGAACAATATGAATCTTTCCTCAATGAGAAAGAAACCATAAATGATGAAGACAAAGAAAAACTACATTGGCTTAAAAGAAAGATTAAATGGCTTGATCCTTTCATTGAATACGATGATGAATTGCTGACAGAAAAAGATAAGCAAACCCTTTTCTATCCAGAATCAGACACCAAACAACAAAGAACATCGTTTAATTCATTTTCTGACATACCCCAAGAATTCACATTTTGGAACAATCCATTTAGGCGAAGAAGCTAAGATTAGCATTCTCTGTTTTCATGCAAGTGACATCGTAGAAGCTACCGTCATTCTGGAACTTCAATAAATCCGAAGTTTCTGTAAAATATAATACTGACCCATCTCTTCGTTTTGATGAGTTATCAAGTTGTGCATGTCTTCAAAGGCACTCTAATGGGACTTCCGATTATTCTTTTATAACAACCCAGCGTCCAGACTTAACGTTACCCTTGCGGATAATAACTCTTTTTTTCTGCAATGCGGCAAGATTACGCTCAATCGTCCTCTGCGTCACCGACAAGACCTCCGACATTTCATTGGCTGACGCATGCGCATTTTCTTTTATCAAATTAAGTATTCCTGTCTGTCTTTCAGTAAGTTTTGTATCATCTTGATCTCCGACATTACCTCCGACACGACCTCCGACATCATCTCCGACATTTGTCATCTGCATAAACATTGTTCGCACTGTCGTAACTTGTACACCTCCTATCGTTAACTCAATCAAGTATCTACCACCCAGTGGTCATCAGCTTTAATAGTTTAATGTCATTATTGTATTTCTTGGCATACTCAATGAATGAGCGCTTAGCAAAATCACAAATTTCGAGATAATGAGCAGTAATGTACTCCCACCATTCTTCATCGAGAACAATGTAGTTCGAGTGAAGGGCATATGGTCCATTGAATTGCTTCAAACAAGACTTTTCCCTGACTTCTTCGTCCGTTGTATATTTTACCCAAGGCGATAAAAAGCGGTAAGGTACATTCTTCATAAGAGGTGCAAGAACCTTATCAATTCCCTGTGATGAATAGTGCTGCAGGAGATAAGTTTCTACAACCTTGCTCGATGCAGCCTTAATGAGGGTCGTCTTTTTGACGACTTCTTCAAGATACTTTTTCATCATGTCGCTGCTGCCAAGGTCTATCTCATCTTCAAACACTATAGGCCATGCCATTGCCGCCATTCTGATAGTTATTTCGTTGAACGTAATAGAGAGGTGCCCATTCTCCTTTGCTAAAGATATAATCGCCATCAGCCAAAAGTACTTGTATGAAGATGCCTTTTTATCAAACACGGTCTGAAGGGACTTGAAATCTATCGGGCGTCTTTCTTCATCTTCAACCGCACTATATTTAGTTCCTTCATTAGGTTCTTCCATTTCAATATATGGCTCAGCAGAAGGAACATCAATATAGATATGTTCCACTTCAGCGTTGCCAGCTTCAACTATAATCGTTGGCTTCTTAAGAGACTCAATTTCAAGCCTTTCTGTTCTCCCAACATCTTCATTACTGCAGATGATGTCCTTGTAGAACGGTAGGCATTCCCTAAAGTAAGAAATCAAATCATCAGGGACAAAAATCTTTTGGAGGTTATTACATTCCACGATAGGGAATTTGCCAAACATGGTCTTTCCCATAAATTCCAAAGTCTGGAGATTACCACAGTAGGCAAACGCTGTATTGCCGACATAGACAATATCTTTGCTAATTGTAAACTTTTCCATCTTCGCTTCCACGAAAGCATTGTTTCCGATGATAGTATCAGAAACGCCCATTGTTTGCTGGGCAAGATATTGATAGTACTTCCGCTCGTTTCTGAATTCAGGCAATGCGATAGATTTTTTGAACTCTTCTTTCTCTTCATCAGATAGATCTTCATCGTAGTAATAGTTTTCCATCATCTGAAAAATCATTTGTACTTCGCTGTCCTCCCAGTTGTCCATGATTAATGTCATGTAGTTAATCCATTGAAAACTTTCTCTGGGTTTTGATATGAAAAGAAGGTTGTCATCCTCGCACAGTTTTAAGTACTTATGGTTTACCATCAGCAAGCGCAAAGATAGCAGGAAACAGAGCGAATGAACTGTGGTTTTGTAATTAGCTTTCGATAAGATCTTCAATGACTCACCCAAGAATCTGCCGTCAATAAAGAAATAAGAAAAACCGTACAGCGAGAAGTCATGTTCTACTAACACGTTCTTCACGCTTTGGTAGAAGACGCTCATTGCGTAATCGTCTTCCAGATTTTTCTTGACAAATGTAATAAGCGAAATTTCCTTCATATCAGCATTGGTCTTTACTTATTTCCTGTATTTCCCTTTCATGCTTCTTTGGCAGGTGGGCAAACAATGAAGCGTAACTTTTCAACTTGACTTCTTCATCATTGTCACTAACGGATAATCCGTATGCCGTAGTCAATAGTACAGAGAGTTTGGACACAACTGCTTTATCCTTGATGTTTTCCTCGTTCCAGATGGAAGCATCTATTATGCGGACATCTGTAAATGTGTCTATAGGTTTCGTCAGGAATGAGAATGTACTTCCACCACCCGAATAAACTAGAATTCTGTCTTTCAGTGCATCCCTCAGATTTTGCACTGGGATGCTGGTTTCATTCTGTATCTTTCTCTGCAGGTCTTTCACCAGGTTGTAAACATGCTCATGTTTCTTGCGGTTAAACTTGTCAACAACATCTTGATGTATTCTTGACGTGAAGTCACCGTCAGAATAATCAAATCCAGACCGTTCAGCCACATAGTTAAGCCCCCGTGGTATTGACCAGAACTTGTAAATCATGGGCAAACCGTCTTCAATTGTAAAGAATGAAATATCAGTCGTACCGCCGCCAATATCAGCTGTCAAGCTCATCCCTGTGGGCAGTTTTCCTCTTGATGTCAAAGCTGTCAAGCTGGCATATGCCTCCGGGAAGATGTTAATCCAGTACTCTTCCTTCATGTCTTTGGAAAACGGCTTATTAACGGTTTTGGTTAACAGATCCTGATATTTCTCAGAGAGAAAAGCATTGAAATCGTTTTGGTAAACATCTTCCACGAGATAGTAGGCTGCTGCCAATATCTCTACACCCAAGCGTTTCTTTACCTCATAGGTATCTTCGTCTGCCGGAATGCCCATGTTGATTGAGAAGTTTGTACCATATTCTTCTTCGAGCAAAAAGATCACATAGGCAAGATACCACACACAAAGGGTCCGGTTGCTGATGGGGGCCACTCGGTTCCATTCACCACCTATGAAAGTAGCCTGTTTGAAATATCTGAAGATATTCTTAGCACTTCGATGGTCTCTCATTTGGGTATCATAAAGTCTTTCTGCCTCCTCGTTCTTTGCTTTGTTTCTGGCTTTTACTTTCTGCAGTCTGATTTTGAGCATCTCACTCAGCACATACATGTCTTCAGGAACGCTTTCTGCCGTCGCATACTTGTCATAAAGATATTCTGCCATTTCAGCCACATCGAACTCTTCTTCAAGTTCAACATTCTGTCTGACTGGCTCGCTAGGTTCTGCTTTCATTCTGCTGCCATCCACATATCCATACGAAAGTGTATCATCGCTGTTTATCTGTATGACGGATGGAAGGAAATATTGCCAATTCCCTTGCAAGTCGTTGAACTTGAAGAACTCATAGTTTGGCTCACCGCGACCTTCATCGGGTGTGCGTTGCACACAGATTTTAGTCTGATGTGTACCGAAGTCTAACCCAATTTTTATCTCATCATTCATAACTCTCCTATACTACTTGTACAAGGTTTAACGATTTAATTTCTGGGGTCACTTTCAGATGTACATCCCTATTGATGCGCTCTATATCAGATTCTTTTCGCTCCATCAAGTCACGCAGGTTGGCCCTTTGCAGACGAAGAACATTTTCGGCACGTCTCAGATCGTCATCGTTTCCTGAAGAGATAGCATATTCTCGTATCATCTCCTGGTTGGAGATAATCCTTTCCAGACTTTTTTGGCGAGTGTCATAATACTGAACCGTTTGCTGATAGCGCAATTTCTTACTGTTGTCAATGCGGGTCTGCATTTCTCTTCTATGTTCCCAGACGTATTCATTCACACTGTCGTTAAAATCATAGCGCAGGTCGGCTATCAGTTCTTCACTCAGCCTATTCGACTCATCGAGCGGAGCATACTGACCGTCCACTTGGGCGCGACCCATAAATCTTTCTGCGAGGTCATGGTCTTCCACAAGTCGGTCGTTGGTCACGTCAAAAAGAATAGGATAAAGAGAATCCGTGACAACTTCTCTTTCAAACTGCAACCTTGAAACAGATATTTTGTATATGGCCAACATATAAAGCCCCATGCCTAACTCCTTTGGTAAACGGTCTGATTTCAGCTGGAAAAAGAAAGTGCATTGTGCCTTGTCTCTCTTAGATTCAAAGAACTTCACTCCGGCCCTAATGATTGGATGGTAGATGTTGATAAAGGCAAGTCTTTTTTCTTTGAAGGCTCGCTCCTGGTCAAAGGTCATCCGCAGTTCCAGCTCGTCTTCAATATCAGATATGTATCTCCTAAACAGTTTCTTGCTGTCAGGATCTGTCGGATGGTATTGCTCCAAGAACCGTTTCACCGCCTTAGGATCGCTCTTGGGAACACGGAGTATGTACACGTCTTTATCACCTGATGGTACCAGTTCACAGGTGGTAAGGTGTTCTTTTATGATTTGCAGCACGAATTGGTACAACTCATGACTCGTAACATAGGCATTGTTGTTGACTATCTTGTTGATTTCGTCTCGGAAGTAAGAATCATTAGTGAGCGCATTTGTCAGACCTTCCTCTATCTTCTTCAGATTCAGTTTTTCGTTTTCTATGGCCCGCTCAATTTCCCGACGCTTCCTCTCTGCTTCTTCAGCTGTCAGCTTTTCGGAATAGAAATCACGCTCCATATTTTTCAGAGCATCCTGAATAGTGATGGTCTTACCGTCGGTCTTCATCGTTGAGTCCAATATGGCTTCAAGGTCACCTATGGATTCACGGAAGATGCCTATACGGTTCAACAGTCTCTCATAAATATCTTCCAGGATAGATTCTTCAACGACAATCGTATTGATGTTCACCTTTGGAGACTCTTGGCCGAAACGGTCGATGCGGCCGATACGCTGTTCTACCACCATCGGGTTCCAGGGAAGATCATAGTTTACCAAGGTATTGCAGAACTGCATGTCAAGACCTTCGCTTCCGACCTCTGATGAGAGCAACACCTTAACCGTATCGTCAAATTGGAACGTACGCAGCACTTCCGTTTTGTCGATTTTTGGGTCACCATAGATGACAGCACATTTATATCCTGCCTTCCTCAAACGAATATTCAGGTACTTCAAGGTCTTCTTGAAGATGGCAAAGATGATAATCTTTTTATTACCGCGCTCAAAGACTGTTTCAAGAATTGAAAGCAACTGGTCAAACTTTGCGTCCCTGTGTTCGCTATAGAGGTCAATACCTCGGTCGAGATCGTCGTTTTCGTTAAGATAACCCCATACGCTGCTTGCCAATTGGCGCTTCACCGTAACCAGTCCCATACTTCCAGACCGCTCACGACCGTATTCATCAATGACACTGTGTTCATCAATATAGTCTTCAATGGCCTGTTCGTAGGCATCCCGTTCGTCAGCCCATAAGTTCACCCTGTGGGTGTATGGGTTGCGTTCAGCCTGCGACCAGTCTTGTGTCACTTCGCGTTTGCGTGTTCTAGAGAATATGGTGTTCATAGGACTCATCTCCGATAGGTTGTACTGTAACTGTGCTCTTACGGCAGACGTATCCTCGCCCTTGGTCATTAGTCGTATAATGTCTTGATAGATGGGGTAGTCACGGAAATATTCTTTTATCAAGAAGTTCTGAGTGGTTTCGATATCGTTAATCGTGTTGTAAGTAGTCACTTCCGAAGAGGACAGTTCTTCCGCAATACTCAACAGGTTAGCACCGCTGTTCAGCTGACTTAATGCTCTCACAAACGGACGGTTCAATTGTATGTTGTTTCTGAATACTTCTGGGTTGTCATAAAGGTCTTCATCCAACAAGTGCAATTGGTTGTACAGGTTGAACTCGTCAATCATAATAGGAGTGGCTGACATGAAAACTACGCTGTTAGACACTTGCAGCAGTCTTTCTGCACCATGATAAATCAATGTAGTATTATTGCGCAATTTGTGAGATTCGTCGCATACTATAATGCTGAACTTGATATTCCTTTCCTCTATGACTTTCAAGATTTCGCTTGTTTCTCTTATTTTGTCATAGTTGATAACCGCCAGCACCCCACCGTTATGTTGCTGCAGTTCATGTATGAGCGTTTCTTTTTTCTCTATCTCAATGAAATCTAGACCAAATTTTTCATTCAATTCAGTAGCCCATTTGGAACGCAGAGCCATTGGACAAACAACCAAAGCATTGTGGAAATCACCTCTTGCCTTCAATTCTAACATGATGTGTCCAGCTTCGATGGTTTTACCAAGACCCACCTCGTCAGCAATAAGTATTCTCTTGTTGTCAGAGTTCAAAAACTTCAGCAGGGGCTTGAACTGGTATGGACGGAACAAAGTACGTGAAGCCTTCAGCGAAGAAATGGTACTGTTGTTAGAACTTTGGATTTTAAATGCCGTATTGCCTTTCAAATAATCAGAATAGTGGTCATAATAGTTTTCTTTAACGCGCTCAAAAGGATCAGTCAGGTCCACATTAGGCAGCAGGTTGACACTCGGCTCATCCACTTCCCTATCGTCATACTTAACCTTATACAATTGACGTCCTCTTCGAGGTGGATATACTTCTATAATGTAGCCCACCTCTTCTGTTATGGCGTTTATTATTTTATCTCCCTTGCTGAATTTACTCATAATAGATCTTGGTATTCGTGTCCGTCTTATATTACCGGGTAATAAATATCGTTCATATTATAGGTTCTTAACTATCGGCTTAAAGAATTTCACGAATGACTCGGTCACATCACGGAACCACTTGAACTGTTCATCTTGTGACGATTTATCTGTGAAGGTGAAGGGATGGGAGAGTGAGATGACGCATTGCTTGCGATTGTCCAACCGCTGCCAGTCGATGTCTGGTGAAATGGCAGTCTGGGAATTTTCTTTATGGTCTTTAGCCATAGAGTCGAAGGTTCCTTTTGGGTCAGTGGAATTTATCCACAACTGAATCATGTTCTTGTTTTCCCGCGAGTTCACGTTCAGGGAAATGTAAAAGCCAGAACGTCCGATGGCAATATTCATCCAGTGCTGTGGCAGCGGCGACTGAGTTTTGAAGTGATGTGACGGGTGTTTTGCCATATACTCAGCAAATGCTTGCCAATATTCGAGTTGTGATTTCTTAGTTTCCGTCAGTTCTTCAGCGTCGTGCTTCGATGAAGCCTTTACCTGTTTCTGCCAATCGTTAGGCTTTGCCACTACCTTAAACTGTGGTGCGTAGTCGGAGTCACCTATCTGCAAGAGGTGAATCTCTATACCGAAGAAGTTGAACTCTTCGTCTGTTACACTATTCAGCCAATCGATAGTAGCACGGTACTGCTCGTCAAACTCTGTGGCAATCCAAATGATGGTGTTGGCTTTCAGAGCAGCAGCGTAAGAGAGAATACGCCCTAGATGGTCGGGGTCGGTTTTCTCCAACTGGTTTTCTATGATTACACTGTTGCCCGTCACCGTATCCTTGCAGAGCAGATCTGCCCGGCCACCATCCATCCTCTCTTCCCTTGACACAAGTTCTAAGTCAAGATAGATTACTTCGCTTAGTTGTGCGAGATTGTCCTCTTCTGCGAGCCAGGGAGTGAAGTCGGTAGCCTCGTTATGCCAATATGTTCTAGGCGGTATTTCCTTTATTTTTGATAGTTTCATATTGCTTGTATATTATTTATCGGTGTAATGACCTTCATCTTCTGCCGCCATGCCATACTGCCGCTGCTGCATTTCGACAAATTTTGCAGACGGTTGTTTGGCAGCTTCGCGCACCAAAGGTGTGTAGTCTGCAATGACATGTTGCCAGTCGATAATGCGCATGTCGGGATAACGCTCACCATATACTTCCATTACCTCACGCTGTAGTTCGTAATCAGAAGTATCAGCATTCATGATGAGACGATTATACACAAGATTGCGCACTTCACGGTCATCCTCAACGTTAGCCAACTTGCGCTCAATGACGTTCTCATCGTCGTCGGCCCACTTATTGCACTGGGCCATTACCGTTTCAAGCGCCTTCTCCTGCCCTTCGGGTGGATACTTGTACTTCTTCAGCAACCGCTTTACCAGCACGCGCATCTTGGCCCGTGCCGACTCCTTGCGGTTCCAGTCGATGGTGCGATTTCTGCGAAGTTGTTCTGTCAGCTCACGAGTGAGTGCTACAAACTGCTCGTCGGTATAAGCCTCGCGAATGCCCTCTGGTGATGACAAAGCATCATAGAAGGCTTTTTCTTCAACGGTCAGCCCCAGTTTGTTGCTTTCTTCCTCATTCTGCTTGATTTCCTCAGCCATCTTCAGCAGTTCCTCAATGACCTCCTCATTGGTAAGCATTCCCTTCAGGTAGTTGGAGAGGGCCATATTCAGCAGGTCGGAAAACTTTTTGCTCTGCACGACGTTTGTACGCTCAAAGCTGTGTATGCGTTCCTTCAGCAAGCGTTCCAGCAGTTTCACGGCCAGGTTCTTTTCCTTCATCTTCCGTATCTCCTTTTGGAATGCTTCCTCAAAGAGTGAGAAGTTTGCCCCTTCCGACTTAAAGAGGTTGATGACACCCTGGCTTTGGATGCTCTGCTCTAACAAATGGCTAATGCGCTCGTTGATGTCCTGCTTGGTAATTTTCCCTTTCTGAGCCAGACGTGATAATAGCACACGCACGGCATCCATGAAGGCCACTTCCTGTTTCTCCTGCGGCTCAGCCAAAGAGCGGCAAAGGGTCAGTGCATTATGCAGCAATTGGCTTTCCTTCAAGAAGTTCTTCATCTGCTCCGTACGCCCTGGGGCCAGCATGAAGTTAACACCACCCTTAATTAACTGTGCTCTCTCTGGATCTGTACCAGCATAGAAACCGCTATAGTCAAAACCATAAAGCAGGTCGCGGCATATCTCCAGTTTCTCTTGGAACTTCACACGGGCCGTCTTGTTGATGTCTGGGTCGCCAAACTGCTGACGGTCGCGCTGCGTATAGTCCTGCATGGCTTGTTTCAGTGCTCCTGCAATACCCACGTAATCAACAATCAAACCGCCTTCCTTCTCTGGGAATACACGGTTTACACGGGCGATGGCCTGCATCAGGTTATGTCCTTTCATGGGCTTATAGACATACATAGTAGCGAGCGACGGCACATCAAAACCTGTCAGCCACATATCCACCACGATGGCAATCTTCATGGGCGATGCATCCTCTTTGAACAAGGCAGCATACTCTTTGTTCATCTTGGGCTGTATCACATCGTGCCACTCTTCCTTGTCAGTATTGGCAGCACTGGCCACCACATGCACTTTCTCCGTCCATTCAGGGCGAAGTTCCAGTATCTTGTGATATATCTTGACCGCAGCATCCTTGTTATAGGCTACAATCATAGCCTTACCCGTCAACTCCTGTTGGCGGTTCTTTTCATAATGTTCTATGATGTCGCGGCACAGACTGTCGATGGTATCAGGATGACAGAGTATCTGCTTGATGCCGCTGTTATCCTGCCGTGCCTTGTTGATTTGTTCTTCAGTAGCACCTTCCTCAGCCAAACGGTCGAACTCGTCGTCCAGTTTCTTCAGCACCTCCTCGTCAAGTTTCAGATTGACCACACGACTCTCGTAATAGACAGGACGTGTAGCGCCATCCTCCACGGCTTGTGTCATGTCATACACATCAATGTAGTCGCCGAACACCTCCTTGGTGTCGCGGTCTGCCTCACTGATAGGTGTACCCGTAAAACCGATGAATGAAGCATTGGGCAGTGCCTCACGCATCAACAGGGCATAGCCTTTCTTCATGCGCTCGGCTTTCACATCCCAATGTTCGTCGCCATATTGCGAGCGGTGGGCTTCGTCGGTGATGACAATGATGTTCTCTCGTTCAGAGAGCAAGCCTGTTCCTTCCTCAAATTTTTGTATCGTGGTGAAGATAATGCCTCCCGTCTGTAGGTCTTTCAGTTTGCGCACCAGGTCCTCGCGTCCTGCTGTCTTGGTCAGTTTGCCTTTCTCGTTCAGGTCGAAGCCAACCCGCTGTGGTTCCTGGCGAAGGAATTTCTGGCATCCCGCAAACTGCTCATACAGTTGCTGATCCAGGTCGTTGCGGTCAGTCACTACCACGATAGTACATTGCGGGAACTGCTGAATCAGCCTGTGAACATAGAACACCATCGACAGCGACTTGCCGCTGCCCTGTGTGTGCCAGAACACACCAATCTTGCCATTGCCTCCAATTGCCTCGTGTGTCTTGGCAACAGCCTTGTTCACGGCAAAGTATTGGTGATAAGCAGCCATAATCTTTGCCGTGCGTCCGTCCTTGTGGTCGAAGCAGAGGAAGTTTTGCAGTATATCAATCAGCCTCTCCCTGCGGAAGATGCCTTCAAAGAATGTCTCATAGTCAATGACCTCTGCCGACTCTGAAACACCGTCCCTCGATTTCCACTCCATATAGCGGTTTTGCTTGGCGGTGAGTGTTCCGGCTTTCGTAGTCAGCATATCGCTGGTCACGGAGAAGGCGTTATAGACAAACAGCGAGGGACATTTCTGCTGATATTGTTTGATTTGCAGATAGGCATCGTCTTCCTCCACATTATCGTTGGCAGGTGATTTCAACTCTATCACCACCAACGGCAGACCATTCACGAAAACAACCATGTCACAGCGTATCTTCTCTTTTTCCACGACGCGCCACTGGTTGCATACCTTGAAAAGGTTCTGAGTTGGATGTTCGAAGTCTATCAGCCGCACAAGAGCCGTCTGGTTGCGTCCGTCTGCCACATATTTCACCTCCACACCATTTTGCAGGTAGTCCATCATCTGCTCGTTGCGCTGCTCCAGCGTACCCTCGTTCACATGAGTGACGATGCGGTAAGCCTCTGTCAATACCTCATCGCTCATTTTCGGGTTCAGCTTGCGCAACGCCTGTTGCAGGTCAGCCACATACCACGGCTCGCGGAAGTCGCGTTCCACGTCGTAGCCGCATTCGTACTGGTAGCCCATTCGCTTGAATAGGTCAATCAGCGTCTGCTCGTAGCTGTCTTCTGTGAATTGGTTGATGCTCATATCGCGTATTCGATTTCGTTTACTTTAACTTCGCCAGACATCAAACGAGGGAGAAGGGTGTCGCGGAGAGAAGCAAGACGACGTGATTCTATCTTATTTGAAATGATTTGGCTATGTAGCGGCTTCATCATAGAATCAATAGCTGCCATACTTGTTCCATCGGGTATAACAACTTTGGCCTTGTCAAGTTCCCCTCTTTTTATATGTCCCATGGTAACGGCTTTATCTTTTGCGATATGGATAAAGCTGTCAAGATAGTGCTTAGTCCACTGGTATGCAAACCAATGGGGATAATCTTTTGGCTCTACGACAAATAGATGTTGGTTTAGTCCACATTTGCCTCCACACCATACTTTAACCATAAGCGTGCCAGACCATGAAAAAATAATGTCTCCATCATCAATTATGTATTTCTCACCGATTAGGGACGGTGAGCACAATTCAGAACTAACGTCTGTGTTTCCTTGCCCAAGCTCTTTTATTTTAAGGACTGGCAAACCCTTTTCTCCTTCTATTGGACGGTATTTTTGCATTGCTAAGCCATTGATGTAATCTGCAATGGCTGATAAAGATACTACTTCCCAACCTTTGGGAATTAAGCCCAACTCCGTCTCTTCGAATTCACCATCTTTGAAGGGTTCAAAGTCCAGAAGCCACGATTTGAACAAAGCCTGAGCCAGCTGCTCTAAATTATCGTTTTCAAGTGAGGTCAGAAGCCATATAAGAATGACTTCAAAGAAGGCATAGCGGAAATTATCGTTTATCCGCCTGTTCACCTCGATTTTGTCATCAAGGGATTTGAGGATGGTCACGATTCTGTTTTGGGTTTCCTTTGAGGGAAGTTGAATATCTATATCTTCAATAACAGGGACGGTTAAACTTGGGACAGCAGAGCCAACATTTAAACTGGCAAAATCCTTTTTGCAGATTGAGTAATAAACGAATAATGGATTAGCCATATCTTCATTTATGATAGTCCAGAACATAGTGTCAACCGTCCAAAAGGGCTTGTCTGAATACATAATGTTATTTAAACTGCCTTTCCTCGGAATCAAGATTGACGGGCCCTCATATAGCGATTGTTCGCCATAGCGCATTATTCCACCGCTACCATAAATAGGGATATGGCCATCAGCAATTTGCTTATGATCTTTCCCATACTTAATGGTTAGGACTTCTCCCAGTTTATATTCTTTCCATTCTTCCATAAATGAGAATTTACACGTTTATTTCACTTACATTTAATTCGCCAGACATCAATCGAGGAAGGAGTGAGTCACGGAGGGATGAAAGAAGGGTATTTTCTTCTTCAACAACTTCCTGTTGGTAGAATAGAGGACTCAGCAAATTCTCAAAATCGTCAAGAACCGCTTTCTCTGGTATAATTGCAGGAAGAGATTTCATCAAAGCCCCTGATGCTTCTTTGAATGTAGAACCCGTTGCTTTATTCTCTATCTCTTGCGTAGACTCTTTTAGGAAGCAATAGAGGAAGGCAGTACCGGCAAACTTTGGAATAACGGATTTGAAGCCTTGATTAGTACAGATGTCATTCTTGGCGATTGTAATATAGCCAATGGGAGCACGAGAACTGAAAAGGACTGATCCTTTTGGCATTAGTTTAGTGCTACAGCTTTCATATCCTTCCTGGGTAATGTCTATTTCGCCTTTCGAAGTGAATTTTCGCTGAGAAATGGACAGATCCTTGGGAGTGAGCCATGCAATTCCGTCATTCGTATAATACTCTGGCTTTGCTTTTGATGGAGTACTACCTCCAATAATATCTCCCAACTCATTCAAAGTTCCAACTCTCCATCCATTAGGAATCATACCCAATTCTGACTCCAAAAATTCGCCATCTTTGAATGGCTCGAAGTCCACGAACCATGACTTGAACAGAGCCTGTGCCTGATGTTCTAAATTATCGTTTATCCGCCTGTTCACCTCGATTTTGTCATCAAGGGATTTCAAAAAGCGGACAATCTTTGCTTGTTCTGACAATGGAGGCAACTTTATAGGCTGGTTGGCCAATTCTGTGAACGTTATCTGTGGAAATGTTCCTGAACGAGATTCTGCTAACATCTGTAATTCTTCAATAACAGCTTGACTGGTTATGATGTAGTACAAAAAATGTGGATTTATATTCTCTTTATGCCTGATGACCATCAGTTTGGTAGATGCAATGTAGTCTGTTCCATCGAAATCAATGTAGGCAAATCGTTTGTTTGCAGGACGTATTTCGCTATAGAGAATATCATCCCTTTGAAAAGTCTTCTTAAACTGACCTTTCAAATCCTTGTTAGGCGATTTCTGATGGTTCAAACACTTGCCATCAAGAACGTCGGAGGTATTCACAAGGACAACTTTTTCTGCATCGCCCCTGTATGTATCTGATATGGTGTTGCATACATCACCAATATTACATCTTATCCACTCTTCCATAAATGAGAATTTACATATTTGTTTTCTGCTTTTAGCTCCCACTCAGCATAGCCTTTTGATGAAGGCTCAGCTGATGAAGCGTCGATGAGAAAGTTTTACGTTGTTCTGACTCACCATAGCGTAGTGCATGGTGGTATCTATCTTTACATGCCCTAAGAGTTTCTGAACCTGCTCCACGGGCATTCCCTTGTCGATAGCCATTGTTGCCAATGTGCGACGAAATTTGTGCGGATGCACTCGCGGCACATTAGCTTCACGACCAATCTTGCGTAACCGAACCTCCACACCCGAAATCTGCAACCGCTTCTGCGGATCGTTGAGCGACACAAACAGCGCTTCGTTTTCGTCTTTGCGCTCATTCATGTACTGCTGGAGATGAATCTTGGTACGGGCATTGAAGTAAACGATACGCTGTTTGTTGCCCTTACCAAACACCACACATTCACGCTCCGTGAAGTTGATGTCTTCGCGATTAAGTTTTACCAGTTCGCCCACACGCATCCCTGTAGATGCCAGAAGGTCAATCATGGCAAGGTCGCGGGAGTGGGTGCAGGTGTCACGGATGCTCTCCAACGACTCGTCGGATAGCACCTCACGGACTTGTGTACCCGTCTTCACCTTGTGGATGCGACGCACAGGATTCTTCAGAATATAGTCCTCCTCTTCGAGCCAAGAGAAGAACGAAGAGAAGATGCGGCGCACGTTATCCACCGTTACCTTAGTGGCGTTGTGCTTCTGTTGGAACACCGCCAGATAAGCACGGATGTCCTCAGTGGTATAGTCCGTGAACCGCTTAGGTATGTTATCAGCAAGCTGCTTAATTGTGTTGCCATAATAGCGAATGGTGGGGTGGCTGCAGCCCTCCACCTGTTTGGCAGAGAGGAATGCCTTCAGCAACGTCTCGTTGGACGTAGCCAGCGACGGTGCCTGTTCCTCGCCCATGCTGACGGTGTACTTGCTAATCGTCTTTAGCAGTACGCCATTCAGTTTCGCTAATTGTTCAACACTCAGAATGTCTGTCATTGCATTGCTGATTTCTAAAATAAGTTTCTCTTTCATTGTTCTCCGATATTATGTTGTGATACGATAATAGCGAAGAATATCTATTGCGCTCTAAATCGTGAAGCCAATGCTACCCAGTTGTTTTCGGATTTCATCCTCTAACTTGTGACTCTGCTCAAAGAGACCGCTCAGTTCGCTGGTCAGCCGCTTCATCTTGTCCTCAAACGGCTCTCCGTCGTCTTCCTGCTCGGCTATGCCTACATAGCGACCGGGCGTAAGGATGAAGTCCTGCGCCTTGATGTCGTCCAAGGTCTTGACGGCACAGAAGCCCTTCTCGTCTTCAAGCGTACCATTACGGAACTGCTCGAAGGTGTCAGAAATACGAGCGATGTCCTCCTGCTGCAACTCGCGCACAGCACGGGTAACCATCGTTCCCATCTGACGGGCATCGATGAAGAGTGTCCGCCCCGGCTGCTGCTTATTGCGTGTCAAGAACCAGAGTGATACGGGAATGCCCGTAGAATAGAACAACTGTGATGGCAGGGCTATGATACCTTCCACCAAATCGGCTTCGATGATACGTTGGCGGATGTCACCCTCGCCACCTGTCTGTGATGACAAAGCACCATTGGCAAGCACCAGACCGATACGACCTGTAGGCGAAAGGTGGTGAATCATGTGCTGCATCCAAGCAAAGTTGGCATTGCCTGCAGGTGGCAGTCCGAACTTCCAACGTGGGTCTTTCTCCAGTTTGTCAGCTCCCCAGTCACTGAGATTGAACGGCGGGTTCGCCATGATGAAGTCGGCCTTCAGCGTGGGGTGCTGGTCGTTGAAGAACGTGTCGGCATACGACTGACCGAGGTTGGCTTCCAGTCCACGGATAGCCACGTTCATGTGTGCCATCTTCCATGTGCTGGGGTTTGCCTCCTGACCGTACACGCTGATGCCGGACAGTTCCTTCTGATGGTTCTTGATAAACTTGGCACTCTGCACAAACATACCGCCGGAACCACAGCATGGGTCATAGACACGGCCTTGGAAGGGCTGCAATATCTCTACGATGGTACGGACAATGCAACTTGGCGTATAGAACTCGCCAGCATTCTTGCCTTCCATCGAAGCAAACTTCTGTAGGCAGTATTCATAGACACGCCCCAACAGGTCTTTCTCGTCACCAGAGGCATACATCTCGATGTTAGAGAAAAGGTCAACCACATCGCCCAAACGGCGTTTATCCAACTCAGGACGGGCATAGTTGCCAGGCAGCACGCCCTTCAGTTTCGGGTTCTCGCGCTCGATGGCCTGTAACGCATCGTCGATGATGCGACCAATCTCAGGCGTATGTGCCGACATACTGATAACATTCCAACGTGCTTCCTGCGGTACGAAGAACACACCGTCGGCCTCATATTCATCCTTATCTTCCACGTCAGCATATTCATCTTCCGACAGTTCCTTGAACTTCACTTCAAATTTATCGCTGATATACTTCAGGAAAATCAGTCCGAGCACCACGCCCTCATACTCCGAGGCATTCAGGTTACCACGCAGTTTGTCGGCTGCTCGCCAAATCACTTCTTCAAACCCTATCGAGGTTGTATTATCGTTCTTTTTCTTAACCATAATCAATCTTCTCTTTGTTTGAACCCTTCTTTAAGAATACTTAAAAAAACTTCATTATGAGCCTTTGCGTCTTTTATAAAAGCATCTATGGAAAGAATATAAGTTCCAACGGTATATTTTGTGTCATCATCCAATGACTTTTTCCATGTATTTTCTCTATAATACAGATAATCTTTTGAAAATAGAGGAGTATATTCTCGATTCTCTAATGACAATCTGAAAGCATCGTTGAATTCAACTATTCCATAGAACCACATTCGCTGTATTTTATTAGGATAATAATTCAATAATTTTATGGCGCGTTGTTGTAATTGGCTTTCAACTTCTTCTGTTTTAGCAAGAGTAATTCCTCTTTTTTTCAATTCTATAATAATAACATCTACAGATCCATCTTCAGCTTTGTCTGGATTGTCGGAAAAAATTATTGCAATATCTGGCCTTCCATCATCTTCGATAGAATTTGCGTTTTGGGTAATTTCGTCAAGAACTTCTGTCATGGTCCTTTCACTCATAGCCGTTGTGTATGTCATGTATTTATTATCTAACAACCATAGGTTATGATTGTAAATACTATCCATATCACCATCTCTAAGGAGAGAACGCTTAGGCAAGATTAAATTATGTAAATCAGCCTCAGAATCAGTCTTTGTATATTGTTCGACTTTAGAAATAATTTTTTCACGATACAGAATATATTGTGCAAGAGTTCTTGACGAGACATCTAAAGCCTTATCATATTTTTCATCATCCAAAACTTGGGCCTCCAAGATAGTTTTTTGATCTCGCATAAAAAGCTTCTGTGCATCTTCTATAGACTTAGCTCTAGAGATTATTCCAACCTCTTCTTTGTTAAAGTATCCCAATAAGTGCGGATATGTTTTATCAAGAGACTCTTTCGTCTTTTGATTCTTCTCCTTCACAGATGGTAAGTGATTTTCAATAACTTCTGCTATTTTCCTCCTAAACAACAATTTTAGAGGTTTTAATATAGATTCATTTAGGGTTAGATTTTGACGAGAAGGGTCTACCTTCCCATCTAAAATAGTAGAACGCAACAAAAAGATAAAGCTATAGCCATAAGGAGGTAAATTCTCCGGTGCAATTATGTCATCAACAACTTTGGTTCGATTATCAACACAAAATGCCGTCATAAGAAAAGATGGAGAAAAATTGTTCGTTTGTTCTATAGCATAATCCAAATAGGTGTTAGCGAACAACTCAACAGTATCTGCATTAATCTGAACGGTGTTCATGGAAGGAATATCGTTGTTGATGATTTTCGTTTCAAAAGTTCCTATACTAATCTTTTTTCTATGTGGAACGTCTATCTTAAACTTTAATTCAAATTCTTTTCCCTCTTTCTTAAGCAAATATAATCTCGGATAAAATTCCTTTAAGATTTCCTGTCTTAAATATTCTGGCATTATATCTGAATAGCTACTCAACCTTTTCATTGAGCAATCAGAAAAAATAAGTTTAGTTTCTTGCTTTTCTTCGGAAACTATTGATAATGACATATCAGTATTATCTTCATCAAAATTATCGTCAAATGTGAAAGAACGATAATTACCACCAAAATAACTTTGAACCTTAACTGTATTGAAGTAACTTAAATATACTAACCTGCCAACACCCTGATGAGTGTTCTCCTCAACCTTTAATAACTCACAAAATTTTTTATATCTAGAATCCGTAAATCCTTCCCCGTTGTCAGTGATTTCAATCTCTAATGTTTCCTGCTTGTCAAAAGAATCGATAAAAATATTTACTTTTATCTGAGTGGCATTAGCATCAAGAGAGTTGGCAATTGCCTCTTTGAAGACTTGAATCAGGGAAGGATTTTGGAAAAACAGCCTGACTGCTTGTTTTGTATTTACCCTCATAATGGTGTAATTGATTTAGAATTTGTTGCTCTATTAATAATCTCTCGTTTACAGGCTATTCCAAAGGCCTTACCAAGTCGTTTACGTTTACTTCAAGTACCTTTGCTATGTGTAGCAAGGTCTCCAAATTAGGTTGTGTCGTATTTGTTACCCATTTGGAAATAGTCGCAGGATCCTTACCCACTTGTTCTGCGAGCCACTTGTTACTCTTCTGCTTGTCAACCAAAACAACTTTGATTCTGTTTAATCGTCTATTCTCCATTATCTTCAATGTTATATTCTGCTCGCAAAGGTAGTAAATAATCATCAGAATCAATGAAGTTATTATCTTGTTTTTTATTTATTTCACCCTTTTGATTGCGATTTCGTCAATTTTGACTCGCATATGAGCCATTCAATATTCAAAATGTATGATTTTACAACTTTCAAATCCACCAAAAACAAAATGTTGGTTCTAATTGCCCTTCTCATTAGAACCAATTTTGAAATGTGAGGGCAAAAATGGCTGGTTTTTGATGTGATTTTCTTCTTGGAGTTTGTTACACTCTAATTTTGCATTCGATTTCGTGGCGGTGCCTCAGATTACAGGATTGTCGGACGCGACATTTGATTAAATCTGAAATGCAGAAGGATCCGTGCATAAGACACCGAGCGAATGAGAGATAACAAACAAAACTTTCACTTCAAAAAAACGTGATTATGCAATCTGAAAATAGGATCTTAGGCAACCAACTGGTTGTAATGTCGAGGGAAGACCTTGACGCTTTGGTAAACGAAATGGCCCAAAACATCGTGGCAGCTCAAACAAAGAATGCACAGAATGACTTGGAGACATGGATGAATGTCCCGGAAGGTGAACGTTTCATCACTCGTGAAGAGGCGGCTCACATACTGCATGTAAACTTCACGACTCTCTGGCGATGGGATAAGCAAGGGCATCTCCATTCCAGAAAGATTGGTGGCCGTCGGGTGATGTACAAATACAGCGATGTTCTGGCATTGTTAAATGGTGAAATAAACAAGTCCAAAGATGTGTGAACAAGTCATGCCATTTGCGGGAGGGCAGCCCGACTTCCTTTCCCTCGTCAATGCCGAGGTGGAGAAGGTGGAGCCTACGATCAAGGTTTCGCTTACTCCTCCAGACGAACAACCGCCATCCCTTGTGTCTTCAGAGTCATTGCCCACTCCTACCGAAAGGCCAAAAGAAGTACAGCACCTGAAAGCTTCGAATTTCACAGAACCAACCTTACCTATTGACTGGCTGTCACAATCAGTTCAGGACTATATTCGTACTGTTGCAGAATCGTACGGATGCCCACAGGACTTTGTCGTAGCAATCTGTTTGACAACGGCTGGCATTGCGGCAGGTAAGAAAGTGCAGCTTGCTACCAACCCCTATACTAACTACCCTTGTGACTTCATCTGTATGGTTGGTAAGCCGAGTCGTAATAAGACGGGGCCGTTGAAGGAAGTCACCAGTCCTCTACGGGAACATGACAAAGCTAACTTTGCCAAGTATTCCGAGGCAAAGACTGTTTATGACCAAAGCAAACGGGAGGATAGGATCTTTAGCGGTGAACAACCGATATTCCACCAACGAGTGGCTGGAGACAGTTCCCCAGAGTCCCGCAACGCACTGCTGGCACAAGGTGACATGATTATCATTGTTGCCGATGAGCTGAAGTCCTTCATTGATTCTTTTGGTCGATACTCCAAAGGTGGTAACGGTTCAGGAACTGAAATTTCTCAACTGCTGTCAACTTGGTCGAATGTCAGTTTTACCATCAACCGAAAGTCGGAAGATACCAAGCTGGTTGATGACCCGGCCATGAGTATTATTGGTGGTATTCAACCAGGACCACTCGGCAAGACGTTTGGCACCGATGCTTTGATGGATTCAGGCTTCACCCAGCGTTTCCTTTTCGTCTATCCTGACAAAGCAGAGTTCATCAAGAGACAGGACCGCAGACGGATGACACAGGAAATGCGTGACAGCTGGAGTGACTTCATAGGAAGGCTGTTCTGTATGGAATCTTTACCGCTCTTGCTGTCCCATGAGGCTGAAAGACTCTACGCTGACTATGCCGATGCCAA
>Ga0256407_10004810_pt1 | contig 22143 bp, 16 predicted proteins | sample RumenRJG_04DNA_FD_193489 | JGI IMG/M metagenome (GOLD analysis project Ga0256407, IMG submission 193489) | Bovine rumen microbial communities from Lethbridge, Alberta, Canada - RJG_04 | ecosystem: Host-associated > Mammals > Digestive system > Stomach > Rumen | place: Canada: Alberta... | reverse complement strand
GCGAGAATTCTCTCGCAGTGGTCCGGGATTACATCCGGAACCAGTAAGTTTCCTTTGGCATTCACCCACAACCATGCGGTGCACTGGCTCCTATGGATGTGGTACTCTGCTGCTCCGCTTTATAGAGCAGCAGCGACTCCTTATTATTTCTCTGCTTGTGGGAGACATAGAAACTCACCGCAAACAGCAGCACAACATACAGCAACACAATACATAAGGGTAAATTCATCTTTTTGTCCTCCTGACATTTTTGTAATACTGCTTTCCGCTATGTACTGCTCCAATGACGTATGCTGTATTCATGGCCCTGAGAACGAACAAGCGGAAAATATATATAAAAAAGAGAGCTGCAGCAAAGTTAAATGCTACACCTCTCTGTGATTTCCGAATGTCCGCCTTTTCCGGCCTAACCTCTGCTCACATCTTCAGCATAACAATTAACTCTACTGTCAGCGCCAGTAAAGTAAAAAGTAAAGTTAAACCAAAAGCTGTAGTTGTCTGCCTTGCGGATGGAGCGGGTCATAATGGATCTCCTGAAAACAATAATTTCCTGATTGTCAACAATGCTCTGATTGCCGACAATGCTCTGATGATCAGCATTCTCCTGAAAATCAATAAATAATGGTTGAAATATAGCACGTCTGTAAATACACCGTCAATTGTTATTATCGTAGTAATGTTTAGTTAATCCCGCATTTTTGAACATTCCCATCCGCATGGGGGCAGCGGGAAGCACTCACCCTGCATCGATGGTTGAGATCCCCATGGTCATTTCCTCGAGCACATCCGGCCGGATAGTGGACGGCAGGATGCACTCACCCTGCATCGATGGTTGAGATCCCCATGGTCATTTCCTCGAGCACATCCAGCAGCATGCGGACGGTGTCCAGGGAGGTCAACATGACGGCGTTGTTCTGTGCGGCGCAGTCCCGGATCAGGATGCCGTCCCCGTAATGAACGCCGGACAGAATGGCGCGGGTATTGATCACATAGCTCACATAGCCTGCCCGGATAGAGTCCAGGATCTCCGCGCTGCCCTCACTGGGCTTGCGGCGGATGCGGGTGCGGATGCCGGCCCTCCTCAGGTATTCCCCGGTCAGACTGGTTGCCTCGATGTTGAAGCCCATATCATAGAAGCGCTGAATGAGCGGAATGGTCTCCAGCTTGTCCTCATCCGCAACGCTCACCAGGACGGTCCCGTAACTGCGCAGCCGCATACCCGAGGCGATCATGGCCTTGTACATGGCTCTGTGGAGCTTTTTGTCATAGCCGATCGCCTCCCCGGTCGATTTCATCTCCGGGGACAGATAGGCGTCCATACCGTGAAGTTTGGAGAAGGAAAAGGCAGGGACTTTGACATAATAGCGGGATTTTTCAGGCGGATAGAGGGCTGTTTTCCCTCCGTTTCCAGCCTCAGGATCTCCAACGAAGCTGCTGTTGGAAAAACCCCTGCCCTCGCAGCGTTCCTCTGTGATCCCCTGCTGGCGCAAAGTGATTCCCAGGCTGACCAGAGTAGCCATGTCCGCCAGGCTGTATCCGGTCGCCTTGGACAAAAAGGGCACTGTGCGGGAGGAGCGGGGATTGACCTCGATGATATAGACATCGTTTTTCTCATCAACAATAAACTGAATATTGAATAGTCCCCGAATGCCGATTCCCATGCCCAGTTTGCGGGCATAGGTAAGGATGGTCTTTTTGACCTCTTCAGGAAGACTGCGGGGCGGGTAGACACTGATGGAGTCTCCGGAGTGCACGCCGGTCCGCTCGACCAGCTCCATGATGCCGGGAACAAAAACAGTCTCGCCGTCACAGATGGCGTCGACCTCGACTTCCCTGCCCCGGATATATTTGTCCACCAGGACCGGTTTGTCCTCGTCAATTTCCACGGCGTTTCGCAGGTATTCGTGCATCTCCTCTTCCTTGCCGACGATCTGCATGGCCCGTCCCCCCAGGACAAAACTGGGGCGCACCAACACGGGATAGCCGATCTCCCGGGCTGCCCTGACGCCCGCTACCACCGAGGTCACAGCCTGCCCTTTGGGCTGGGGGATCTCCAGATCCTCCAGGAGCTTTTCGAAGGCATCCCGGTTCTCCGCCCGCTCGATGGCGTCACAGTCGGTGCCGATCAGGCGGACGCCGCGCTCATGAAGGGGCTCTGCCAGGTTGACGGCCGTCTGTCCCCCCAGCGTGGCAATGACGCCCTCCGGCTTTTCCATGACAATGATGTTCATAACATCTTCCACGCATAAGGGCTCAAAATACAGTTTGTCCGAGCAGGTATAATCCGTGGACACGGTCTCCGGATTGTTGTTGATAATAATAGCCTCATAGCCCGCCCGCTGCAGGGTCTGAACGGCGTGAACCGTGGAATAGTCAAACTCCACACCCTGGCCGATCCGGATGGGGCCGGAGCCCAGAACGATGACTTTCTTTTTCACGTCTTTCCCTACATCGGATGATTCGCTGTGTCCGGTCAGATCTTTTCCTGTCGATTCTTGTCCTGTAAGATCTTGCCCTGCCAGATCCTTCCCTGTAAGATCTTGTCCTGTCAGATCTTTTCCGGGAATCGGGAAGGCCTCGTTTTCCTCCTCGTAGGTGGAATAAAAATAGGGCACGTAGCTGTCAAATTCCGAGGCGCAGGTGTCGATCATCTTATAGACCGGAAGAATCCCTTTCTCCTGCCGCAGGGCAAAAACTTCCTTTTCCTGCATTCCCCAGAAAGTTCCGATGGCGGCGTCTGAAAAGCCCATCCTCTTGGCTTGCCGCAGCACTTCTATATCTCCGGGATGATCCCGGATTTCCTTTTCCTCCCGGACAATGTTTCTGAACACACGAAGGAACAGAGGATCCATGCCGGTTGCCAGCCGGATCTTCTCTGTCATTTTCCTGACCTGTTGTTCCTGATCTTGGTTCTGCTGCCGTTCCTGCTTTCGTTCCTGCCCCTGCCGCTCCTGTTTCTGATCATGTTTCTGCTCTTCCGTAGCCTGTGCCCTGCGGAAAAGCTCCGCGACGGCAAAGACGCGGTCCTCCCGGCCCTCCCGGATATAATCCATGATTGTCCCGGCGTCCATGCTGTCAAATTTGGAGTCATACAGATGCATATGGCCAGTTTCCAGGGAACGGACAGCCTTGAGCAGGCTTTCCTCCATGGTGCGTCCTATGCTCATAACCTCTCCGGTCGCCTTCATCTGAGTGGAGAGAGTATTGTCGATCTCACCAGTGATAGGCCTGGTAAATTTGTCAAAGGGAAAACGGGGCATCTTGGTTACAACATAATCGAGGGAGGGCTCAAAGCAGGCCGGCGTATTGGCAAGCATGATTTCGTCCAGAGTCATACCGATTCCGATCTTGGCGGAAACCCGGGCGATAGGATAGCCGCTAGCCTTGGAGGCAAGGGCAGAGGAGCGGGAGACGCGGGGATTGACTTCGATCAGATAGTATTGGAAAGACCGGGGATCCAGCGCAAACTGCACGTTGCATCCTCCCTCGATTTCCAGGGCCCGGATCACCTTGAGGGCACTGTCGCGGAGCATGTGATACTCCTTGTTGGTCAGGGTCTGAGAGGGACAGACGACGATAGAGTCACCGGTATGGATTCCAACAGGGTCAACATTTTCCATATTACAGATGGTGACGGCTGTGTCGTTACTGTCCCGCATGACTTCGTATTCAATCTCTTTATAGCCCTTCACGCTTTTTTCAATCAGGACCTCATGGACCGGAGACAGCTGCAGGGCGTTTTTCATGATGGCAAGGAAATTTTTTTCATCCTGTGCAAAGCCGCCGCCTGTTCCGCCCAGCGTAAATGCGGGGCGCAGCACGACCGGGAATCCGATCTCCCGCGCCGCGCAGAGTCCTTCCTCCATGCTGTGCGCGATTTCCGAGGGCAGGACAGGCTCCCCCAGAGATTGGCAGAGTTCCTTAAAAAGGAGTCTGTCCTCAGCCTTCTCAATAGAGGCACTCCCGGTACCCAGAAGCTCTGTTCGGCATTCGGCCAGCACGCCCTTTTTTTCCAGCTGCATGGCCAGGTTCAGACCGGTCTGCCCGCCGATGCCGGGAAGGATGGCATCCGGACGCTCATAGCGGATAATCTTGGCGATATATTCCAGGGTCAGGGGCTCCATATAGACCTTGTCCGCAATCGCTGTATCCGTCATGATCGTCGCCGGATTCGAGTTGCACAAAACAACCTCGTAGCCCTCTTCCTTCAGGGCAAGACAGGCCTGTGTCCCTGCATAATCAAACTCTGCCGCCTGCCCAATCACGATCGGGCCCGAGCCGATGACGAGAATTTTATGGATATCAGTTCTTTTGGGCATGAGGGTCTCCTTTTTGTATTTACTGGTGCATGCTTTTCAGAAACTTGTCAAACAGGTAGGCGCTGTCCTGGGGACCGGGCGCGCTCTCGGGATGGTACTGGACGCCGAAAGCTCTGTCCCGGGCACATTCCACGCCTTCAATCGTTTCGTCCAGCAGGTTGAGGTGGGTGACCGAAAGGGGCGTGCCCTTCAGACTCTCCTCTTCTATGGCATAGGAATGATTCTGGGAAGTGATCTCAATCTTTCCTGTCTGCAGATTCTTCACCGGGTGGTTGCCGCCGCGGTGGCCGAATTTCAGTTTGTAGGTGCGGGCTCCATAAGCCAGAGACAGGATCTGATGGCCCAGACAGATTCCGAAAATAGGGAAGTCTCCAATCAGGGAACGAACCGTCGCAATGGTCTCCGGCACATCTGTAGGGTCGCCGGGCCCGTTGGAAATCAGGATTCCGTCCGGCTGCAGGGCCCGGATCCGGTCCGCAGGGGTATTCCAGGGCAGGACCGTCACCGTACATCCCCTTCGGTTCAGGGAACGGACGATATTGCGTTTCATCCCGCAGTCAATGGCGGCGATCCGAAGAGGCCTTCCATTGGAGGAGAGTGCAGGATTGAAGGAATTGTCTGCTGTCAGGGGAGATTCCCAGGTCCAGGGATCTCTGCAGCTGACACGTGAGACAGCATCGGTCGGAAGACATGTCCCGCGCAAAAGAGCAAGTCCCTCTCGCAGGAGCGTCTCCGCATCCGTGAGCAGGGCCTTCCTGGTCCCGTAATCCCGGATGGACCGGGTCAGGGCTCGTGTATCCACACCGCTGATCCCGGGAATCCCGTTGGCAGCCATGACCTCTCCCAGGGTTGCGGAACTGCGAAAATTCGAGGGCTCATCCTGGTATTGACGCACGATCAAAGCACCGATCGAGGGGGTGATGGATTCATAGTCCTCCGCCGCCATGCCGTAATTGCCGATCAGGGGATAGGTCATCACGACCGCCTGGTCCGTGTAGGAAAGGTCGGACAAGATCTCCTGATAGCCTGCCATAGAAGTATTAAAGACGATCTCACACACCCTGTCCCCGGAGGCGCCGAAAGCCTCTCCGTAAAACTCTCTTCCGTCTTCCAGAATGATCTTGCGTTTTTTCTTTTCTTCCATAAAACAAGTCTCCATGCCCACAGCCTGTATCAGGTAATGTATATTCGCAGTTGCCTGCACAGGCATAATTCCCGATCATGGGCCTGCGATACATTTTGTATAAACATGCAATGCCTGCGCCCGCGCCAAATCACACGCTGTTTTTTGTTGAATGCCTTTTTTTACTGCACACTATTTGATCAGATTCCGCTGGCCCCGTAGTTGGAGAGGACGCTGGCGGAAGGATCGTTGACATCACAGCCCTCCCACTCCTTGTTGGGCATCCAGAAATCGGCCACCATCTCCGCCTGGCCGGGATAGTATTTTTCAAAAATTTCCCGGTAGAGCAGGGATTCTTTGGTAAAGGGCATGGCGTGTGTATATTTCTGCCTTTTGGTCTCGTACTCCTGGTCCGTGTAGAGCGACTCCGCGTAGTCCATGAGGTCGCGGCGCATGGAATGGCCGACCGCATCGGAGAAAGCCGCCTTCTCGCGCATGAGGATTTCATAGGGGATCAGATCGTCCTTCTCGAAGGCATGGCGCAGCAGGTATTTGCCGATGCCGTAGGTGTTCATCTTCTTTTCGGGATCGATGGCCATGCAATAGGACAGAAAATCCAGGTCTCCGAAGGGAACGCGGGCCTCCAGGGAGTGGACGCTGATGCAGCGGTCGGCGCGCAGAACGTCGTACATGTGGATCTCCCGGATCCGCTTCTCCGACTCCTTCTGAAAAGCGTCCGCATCGGGGGCAAAATCTGTATATTTGTAGCCGAAGATCTCATCGGAGATCTCGCCGGTCAGGATGACACGGATGTCGGTGTTTTCATGGATCCACTTGCAGACCAGATACATGCCGATCGAGGCGCGGACAGTCGTGATGTCCCAGGTTCCCAGGGCGTGGATGACCGGCTCCAGAGCAGCGATGACATCGTCTCTGGTCATGATCACTTCGTGGTGGTCGCTGCCGATATAGTCCGCCACTTTGCGGGCGTATTTGAGATCGATAGCGTCTATGTCCATGCCGATGGAAAAAGTCTGCAGGGGCTTATCCAGGAGCTTTGCCGCCGCTCCGCAGACCAGGGAGGAATCCAGGCCGCCGGATAAAAGGAAACCCACCGGCGCATCCGCATCCAGGCGTTTCTCAATGCCTGCAAGCAGCTTTTCCCGGATCATAGCAGTAATCGTTTCCAGGTCCTCCTGATGCAGCCCGTCCGCCTTCCAGATCCGGCGGTATTCGTGAAGCTCCATGCTCTGCACGGAACTGCCCCGGGTCTGGCTGCGGCGTCCGGCGCGTATTGAAGTGCCTTGCCTTTCTGCTGCAGTATCCCCGGGCTCTGCCGCGTCGATCACGGCATAGTGGCCGGGCGGGAAAGGCATGATTTTCTCGCAGACACCGACCAGACTCTTAGGCTCGGAGGAAAAAACATAGGCTCCGCTTTCATCCTGCCCGTAATAGAGGGGACGAATCCCCACCGGATCCCGCGCCGCAATGTATCTTTGCGCCTGTGCATCGTAGAGGACAAGGGCAAACTCCGCATCCAGCAGACGGAACATATCTGTCCCGAACTCCCTGTACATAGGCAGCAGGATCTCACAGTCCGAATCGCTCCGGAAGGAATATCCACGCTTTTTCAGGGCGTCCCGCATTTTTCGAAATCCGTATAGTTCTCCGTTGCAGACCACAGCATTATGACCCAGCATAAAGGGCTGCATGCCTTCCGGTGTGAGCCCCATGATGGAGAGACGGTTAAAGCCCAAAAAGCCGTTTCCGGTTTCCGTGATCCGGGTATCATCCGGTCCCCTTGTGATCGTTTTGGCAAGCATTTCCGCCACAAGCCGGGGATCTGCCTGACTGCTGCAGTAAGCAAGAATGGAACACATAATAACCTCCGTATCTTTTGCAAATGTTGCAATCTGTACCTTTTGCAATCCGTATCTTTTGCAATAAAGAAAAAGGCACCTGAAGAGACGGTGACTGTGCCGTCGCTTCAAGCGCCTTTGCTTTTCCTCGCTGTTTTTTATAATACATGCAGTTATTGCCTGCATACATGTTTAAAGGAACTTTCCCATAGCCACAGGTATGGACTGCTTTATTGACAATTATTATACTCACCCCAAACAGGATGTCAATCGATTTTTGTATACAATTATACACAATTTTCGTTTATATATTTCATGCCTTGCCGAGAAAATATTGATTGCAATTACAAAAAACTGGTGATAGACTGTCTGTAAACCGTTGAAGAAGAGTGAGTAGACTGTATGGTTTCCACACAGAGAGCCGGGGATGGTGAGAGCCCGGCAGGCAAATGTACAGTTGAATGGACTTCTGAGGGCGAGCAGAAAAGAATCGCTGCACAGGGTGGATCCGATTCACAGAATTGGAATGGGTCAATCCCGGCGCTGCAGAAATTTCCAGTATGTGAGACGGAGAGGGCGCTCCGTAAACAAAGGCCGGCGTATGTCAGTACGCACTGAGTGGGTATTTTTGTACCAAGCCGGGTGGCACCGCAGGATTTTGAACCTGTCCCAGCATGTATTTGCAGGGACAGGTTTTTTTATTCTTTTCAAAGAAAGGAGCAGATATGGAAGGCTACAGTATGTATTTTCCCTGTTACACCATCGGACATGGCGTGTATGAAAAAATCGGGAAGGTCTGCAGAGACTACGGAACGAGTGCCGTGATCATCGGCGGTCATAAGGCGCTGGCGGCAGCCCGGGAGAAGGTTGAGAAGGCATGCCGCGAGGGCGGGATCACGATCACCGGCGTCCTCTGGTACGGGGGAGAGTGCTCCTATGAAAATATCGAAATGCTCAAGGCAGATCCGGCTGTTCAGGAGGCAAAGCTTCTGTTCGCGGTCGGCGGCGGAAAGGTCACCGACACGGTAAAGGCCCTGGGCGAGCTGATCAACAAGGCTGTTTTTGCCTTCCCGACGATCACCTCAAACTGCGCGGGCTGCACCAGTGTCAGTATCATGTATCATCCTGACGGGAGTTTTCTCAAGCCCTTCTTCATTACGCGGCCGCCGCTTCACACCTTCCTGGATCTGGATATCATCGCCGCTGCACCCTCCCGCTATATGTGGGCGGGCATGGGCGATACCTACGCCAAGTTTTTCGAGGCGGACATGTCCTCCCGCGGTGAGGAACTCAGTCACTACGTGGGACTGGGCGTGACCATCAGCCGCATGTGCCTGGATCCCATCCTCAAATACGGCGAGCAGGCGCTGAAGGACAATGAGGCCGGTATTGCCTCCGAGGCACTGGAAAATGTCGTTCTGGCTATCAATGTGACGACCGCCCTGACCTCCATCCTGGTCACCAAGGACAAGATCATCGATTATAATACCGGACTTGCCCACGCCATCAACTACGGCCTGACCTCCTATCCGGAGGTGGAGCACAATCACCTGCACGGCGAGATCGTCTCCTTCGGCGTGCTGAACCTCCTCCTGATCGAGTCCCAGGTTGATCCCTCCTACATGGAAACCTTCAACAGGATGCTGGCCTTCAGCCGTGCGGTAAAGCTGCCGGTCCGACTGGAAGATCTGGGGCTCACAGAGGCAGATACAGATGCCGTCATTGACAAGGCGCTGGCCATGCCTGATATCGACCACAACCCTTATCCCATTACCCGGCCCATGCTGGTCAAAGCATTTGCGGACCTCAGAGCGCTCCAGAAAGGAGGATATGATGTCAAATAAAAAAACTACGCCTGCTTCCCTTATCATGGGAGTTGCATTTGTCTGGTTTACAACGCACTTCGGCGGCGGTTTTGCCTCCGGCGCCCAGCTCTACTCCTATTACCTTAGCTACGGGATCTGGTGTCTGATCATGCCGGTTCTGGCCATGGCATACAATGCTTTCTTTTTCAGCTACTGCCTGCGGTATGCCAGAAAGCATGAGGTCTATGACTATCGCTCCTACAACAACAGCTTCTACGGGAAATATGCGCCGGTTTTCTCCAACCTCTTTGAATTTTTGTATATTGTAGTCATGTGTGTTGCGCCGGCTGTGGCCTTCGCGACCGGCGGGGCCACATTAAACTCGGTCACGGGACTGCCTTATCTGCTCTGCACCCTGATCATCGGCGTCTTTATTTTCATCGTGGCCATCTTCGGAACCGACCTGGTGCGCCGGGTCTCTTCCGTTTTGTCCATCGTGATCATCATCGGACTGGTCGCCGTCTATATCCCCAATATCTTCACAAATGCGGCGGGGATCACCGAGTCCATGGCAGCTATGAAGGCCGCCCCGGTTCCTTTCGGAAAGGCCCTTTACTCCGCCTTTTTGTACGGCACTTTCCAACTCTGCAATGTCGCTGTTTTCGTACAGCACGGCAGGGTCTTTAAAAAGCCGGAGGATGCCGGTAAGAGTATGCTGCTCGGCTGGATCATTAACTCCGCTCTCATGCTGGTCGTCGTACTGGGACTTCTGACCGTCTTCGCAAATCCCGACATGGCATCCGCCTCTGTGCCGACCCTGTTCATGGTGCAGCATGGCGTCGGCGCCGCGGTCCTGACTCCCGTTATTTCCATCCTGATCATTCTGGGCGCCGTGACAACTGCCGTCAACATGGTCGCCGCCATGGTCAGGCGCATCGGAAACGCGATCGAGACACCGGAAGAAAAGGCAAAGACCGATCAGGGCAAACCCATCCTGAAGACGGTTCTGATCGCCCTGTGCTGCTGCCTGGCGGATTTCGGCATCGCCCAGTTCGGCCTGCTGACCCTGATCGCCAAGGCCTACAGTACAATCGCCTATCTGGCGATTCCGGTCATCCTGATCCCCTACATCATTCATATGATCGTCACCAGATTTGACACAAAATAAAAATCGAAATCCGGCACAAAAGGCAAAAACGTAAAGCAATTCAGATTTTTTCAAATCTGTTTCAGATCTGTTTCAGGACTGTATCATGGGCAAGCCTTTCGAAATTGTCCTGCAGAGGGTCCAGGGAACAGGTTCCGTACTTTCTCTTGAGCGCAGTCTTGATCAGAGTATCTGCAAAAGCAGGATTTTTGGGCAGGACAGGGCCATGGCTGTAGGTACAGAAAGCATTTTTGTACCGCACACCTTCGGTCCTGTCCTTTCCGTTATTTCCATAACCTTTGATGATCTTCCCCAGCGGTCGGACACCTGTTCCCAGAAAGGTGCGCCCGCTGTGAATTCCGCTGTCACCCCCGACAGCAGGTTGGCTCCGGAGCAATCAGAAGAGGTGGAACCGGGAGCAAGCAGAAGAGACCTATGCAAAAACAAGTTTTGCAAGCAGCAGCGCCAGCACCAGAATCATGATCGGCCGGATGATCCCGGCACCCTTTTTGATTGCAAGGGCTGCTCCCAGGTAGGATCCGGCAACGTTGAAGACTGTTGCGGCTGTCGCAAGGCCCCAGAGCACCGCGCCTGATGCAGCATAGGTAGATACAGATATGACCGAAATCACTGCAATGACAAATCTTGTATTTCCTGTAGCCCTCACCAAATTCAGCTTCAGCAGAGCCGCATAGGCGAGCATAAAGAAGAGGCCGGCTCCCGGGCCGTAAAAGCCCTGGTATCCGCCGAGCAGGAATCCTATGAGCGCAGACCAAAGTACAATGGAAGTTTCCGACTTTTCATTGACATGATCCTCCTCCCCCAGGTTCTTGTTTACGAATATAAACAATGCGATCACCGGAACCATGACCAGCATAAAAATCCGCAGGTACTGCACCGGAACTATGAGATTCAGCCTTGCCCCGAGATAAGAGCCGATCATTGCAAAGGGAAGGGTGATAAGTGCTGACCGCAGGTGAATATTGCCGCTCTTCATGTATTTGAAGGCCGCAACACCTGATCCGATCCACGCCGCGCACTGATTTGTACCGGTGATAAAACGAACAGGAATCCCGACTGCAAGCATGGCAGGTATGGTGATCAGTCCCCCGCCGCCCGTAATGGAATCGACGATTCCGGCAAAGAAAAACGCCAGGCAGCACAGGAATGTCCTGCCGCTGAATAACTCTATATTCATGGATTTGTATACTCCGATTCTGACGGGACAATCAATCCCTCTCCATTTGGAATCTTGAAAAGCAGTAAAGGTCACCACCGGGTTCTGCCGGGACCTGTGAAGGGCGAATACATCGTCCGTGTTTACGGGCAGCTGCCCATGGCCACGATATATGAATGCTTGTCGTGTTCCCGCTTAGAGGCAGTCCTCATTCGATTTTTCAGGAACTGACAGAGTATTTAATTGAAATGAATAAAATTTAATAGCCCCAGGTCACGACTTCCCAGCCACCGTCATTCGTGCGGCCGAGCCACCACTGGTAATCCTTGTATTCCTGATCAGGTTCCCATGCGCCTTCCGCTTCTACAGGGGAGTGGAAGTCTGTCAGGAATTCCACGGCATGTGTATAGCCGGCTTCTTGATTAAGGGTATTGAGCCACTGGAGGTTTTCTTCATTGTCTGCCTCATCGCCGGCATAGCGGAGATTGTGCAGCTCACAGCCCTTCCAGCCTGCAAAAGTACACTTGATCTGGATGGCTGCTTCCGCCAGTTCCTCAGGTGTAAAAGTCTCAGAGCTTCCGTAGTTAATGTCAACGTCTGTCTCATTTACTGCTCCCAGCCATCCTTCCAGAGTGACGCCGGAATCCATGATCTCTTTTGCGATGTTGACGTCATCCACATAACGGATATGCCAGGGCTCGTAACCGTAACCGGTGATATGTTCTTTGTCTTGCAGATAGCGCAGGATGAATCCGTAATCTGCCAGTTTGGAATGAATGGTCTCCCAGATTTCCGGATACTGGATCATATCTTCGTTTTCGACAACATCCTTCCCGTCGATGATGAGGTACAGATCCAGAGCAAGACCGGTGTGGTGCTCTGAATAGCCCGGCTGGGCTACCGTTTTCAGCGCGTAATCAGCCCCGTATTTCTCTGTAAAATCATCCATGATCCGCTGTTGTTCGGCAACGCTGCGGCGCGCGGAATCCAGGTCGACATAGACACCTTCTTTCTCCAGATCTTCCTTCAGAAGCAGATAGGCATCATATGCCTTCTTCTCGACTTCCACATCGTCTCCGATGGAATTGGTCATGTGGACAGTCTCAAGTGCTTCTTCCCAGCCATCCGGGAGGGGATTCTGTTTGTTTACCAGAGCCAGATAATCGATCTTCTCTGACTGTTGAGCGGGTGATGCTGTATCAGATGCGGCAGCAGATGTTGAAGAGGTCTGTGAAACAGCAGTATCCGCAGCTTCGTCACCGGCTTCTGCGGTTTGGGCAGCAGTTTCCGCCTGCTGTGCCTGATGATCAGCTGCAGGACCTGTTTCCTGTACTGCTTCTGTCGTCTGTCCACCGCCGGCAGGCTGTGCCTGTCCGGTACCCTGTGAAGTGCCGCTTCCCCCGGAAGAACATGCGCAGAGCGCAAAAGCCAGACAGACCGTAAGAAGGATTGCAGTCAGTTTTTTTAGTTTTTTGTTCATACTTGTGGTTATGACCTCCTGTTCACAAACATGCATAATGAGAGAATAAGGCAGTCTTATTTCTTTACAGTCATTATTTTACAATAATGGAGTTGTGAATAAAACATGTTTTCTGAATCCGGAATAATCTCGAATAATCTGGAAAGAATCTGTGTTATAATACAGACCTGCCTGAAAATCGCAGTATTCTTTTTACGCAATGATTTTGCAGTTTTATTGATATGTCGATTGTGAGGCCTGTCATGGAACTGAAGTAGATAACAAGGAGTTGACCCGAATGATTACAGAAGATCTCAGAACTGCCCTCTTCTCTGCTCCGGACCTGAAATACAGAGATTTTCAGGCTAAGCTGATTCCGAACCTTGAAAGGGACAGCATGATCGGGGTACGGACACCGGAGCTGCGCAAAATGGCCAGACAGTTGGCAAAGCGACCGGACGTGGGGGACTTTTTAAAAGATCTCCCCCATCGCTATTTTGATGAAAATCAGATCCACGCCTTTATCCTCTCAGACATGAAGGATTACGACCGATGCATAGAGGAGGTGAATCTCTTCCTGCCTTTTGTGGACAACTGGGCGACCTGCGACCAGATGTCTCCCAAAGTTTTTAAAAAACATCGGCTGGAGCTGCTGACACAGATCCGGCAATGGATCCAGTCCGACCACACCTATACCGTGCGTTTCGGCATGGGCATGCTCATGCAACACTATCTTGATGAGGATTTCGATCCGGACTATCCTGCCCTGGTAGGAAGCATACACTCCGAAGAATACTACATCAACATGATGATCGCATGGTATTTTGCCACAGCCCTGGCAAAACAGTATGAGGCCGTTATTCCCTGGCTGGAAGAAAAGCGGCTGGATCCATGGGTGCACAACAAAACAATACAGAAAGCAATCGAAAGTTATCGAATCGATGCCGAACAAAAAGCTTTTCTGCGCACCCTGAAGGTTTCCGCCAAATAATGGCCGCCGTTCTGATTCGACAGACAGATCCTGCCATTCTCAAAGTATTCTCAGCCTTACATCCTCTCCCGGATCCTGTCGATGGCCCGGATGGTGTTCTCCTTCGTCCCGAAGGCGGTCAGACGGAAGTAGTGCTCTCCGGCCGGTCCAAAACCGGACCCGGGCGTTCCGACAACATTTGCCTCTGTGAGCAGGCGGTCAAAGAACTCCCAGCTGGTCATATTACCGGGGGTCCGCAGCCAGATATAAGGCGCATTGACGCCTCCCGAGACCTCAAAGCCGGCACTCTGCAGGCCTTCATAAATAATCTTTGCGTTGTTCATATAGTAGGCGATCTGGTCACGGATCTGGGCTCTGCCCGCTTCCGTATAGATCGCCTCTCCTGCTCTCTGGACGATATAGGGTGCTCCGTTGTACTTGGTTCCGTGACGCCTTGCCCAAAGGGGCCACAGCCGGACGCCGTCCGCCTCCAGATCCACAGGAATGACGGTGAAGCCCAGGCGCAGACCTGTGAATCCGGCCGTCTTGGAGAAGGAACGGAACTCGATGGCACAGCCTCTTGCCCCCTCGCACTCATAGATACTGTGCGGGACATCCTCTTCCGAAATATAGGCCTCATAAGCTGCATCATAGAGGATGATGGAGCCGTGTCTGTTGGCGTAGTCCACCCACTCCTGAAGTCTGTCTTTTTTCATGACAGCGCCCGTCGGATTATTGGGGAAGCACAGATAGATCAGATCAGGTGCCTCTCCCACCGGCAGCTCCGGCGCAAAGCCATTCTCTGCCGTGCAGGGCATATAGACCACATCCGAATAGGCACCTGCCGCCGTATCATACAGTCCGGTCCTTCCCGCCATTACATTGGAATCCACATAGACCGGATAGACAGGGTCACAGACCGCGATCGTATTATCGACACTGAAAATCTCCTGGATATTGCTGCAGTCACACTTGGCCCCATCTGAGACAAAGATCTCTTCCGGAGAAATGTCACAGCCCCTGCTCTGATAGTCGTTGGCCGCAATCTTTTCCCTCAAAAATGCATACCCCAGATCCGGCGCATATCCCCTGAAGGTCTCCGCATTTCCCATCTCATCAACCGCATGATGCAGCGCCCCGATGACCTCCGGAGCAAGCGGCTGCGTGACGTCTCCGATCCCGAGCCGGATCACATCTGCCTCCGGATGCGCCTCCTGATACTCCCGCACTTTCTGCCCGATCGTTGAGAACAGATAATTTCCGGGTAAACGCAGATAATTGTCATTTGCCTTTGCCATGTGTATTTCCTCCTGTCTGATTCCTGATTTTCGCCCCCGCATGCAATCATTTTTAATTTCGCACTCCATACGCCGGCTCCCGTAGATACCGGTCCGGGCAAGAGCATCGCCTGCTTACGAAGACTTTTGCAAAAAAAGGCGCACGAGGAGAAGCCCCCGAGCGCCTTTGCCCTGTTGCGGTTTATAAAAAATATCGACCAAAAATATTTGTGCGGTCCAAGAATAACAGCCGCATAAAACGGAGCATCGCCTTTGATGCTCCGTTTTATAGTATTTCCCGAAAACAGAATTGTCAATATGGGTTTGCGCGTTCGTGCCAGTACGTGACCGGTAAACCGCAATCTTCACATTGCGAAATCTTTCATATAGGAGTATGATGTATGTACATATGTCTTGACAGTCCGGAAGCAGTCGGTAAATCCTTTCGCAGAGAATCCCGTGTTCTTTTTCTAAAGAGTATGCGCTACAGCTCCGGCAATTTTAAAGGAGATAAAATAATATGGACAGACAAAACCTGACCCTTCTAACCGATCTTTACGAACTGACCATGATGCAGGGTTATTTCAAGAACAAAGAAGAGAACCGCACCGTTATTTTCGACGCTTTCTATCGCACAAATCCCTTCGGGGGCGGCTATGCCATTATGTGCGGCGTCGAGCAGCTGGTCCGCTATGTGAAGGATCTGCATTTCAGCCGTCAGGACATCGAGTATCTTCGCAGTCTGGAGATCTTCGATGCGGACTTCCTGGATTATCTGGCAGACTTCAAGTTTACCGGCGATATCTATGCAATTCCGGAAGGAACTCTGATGTTTCCCCGTGAGCCCATGGTCAAGGTCATCGCCCCGATCGCGCAGGCCCAGCTGATGGAGACCGCGATCCTCAATATCATCAACCACCAGAGCCTGATCGCCGCCAAGGCAGCCCGTATCTGCTATGCAGCCAAGGGCGACGGCGTTATGGAATTCGGTCTTCGCCGCGCGCAGGGTCCTGATGCAGGTACCTACGGCGCCCGCGCAGCTGTCATCGCCGGATGTGTCGGAACCTCCAACGTCCTTTGCGGAGAGCTCTTTGATGTTCCCGTCAAGGGCACCCATGCACACAGCTGGATCATGAGCTTCCCGGATGAGCTGACCGCCTTCAAGACCTATGCGGATCTGTATCCCAATGCCTGCATCCTGCTGGCAGACACCTATGATACTCTGAAATCCGGTGTTCCGAACGCGATCAAGACCTTCCAGTATATGCGCGACAAGGGCACTCTGAACAAGGGCTACGGCATCCGTCTCGACAGCGGCGACCTTGCCTACATCTCCAAAAAGGCCCGCAAGATGCTGGACGACGCCGGTTTCCCGGATGCGATCATCTCCGCTTCCAACGACCTGGACGAGCATCTGATCGACTCCCTCAAGAGCCAGGGTGCAATGATCACCTCCTGGGGCGTCGGCACCAATCTGATCACAGCCAAGGACAATCCTTCCTTCGGCGGCGTCTACAAGCTGGCTGCTATCCAGGACGACGAAGGCAATTTCATCCCCAAGATCAAGCTGTCCGAGAACACCGAAAAGGTCACCAATCCCGGCAACAAGAAGATCTACCGTGTCTACAATGAGCCCGAACACAAGATCCAGGCAGATATTATCTGTCTTGAAGAAGAGACCTTCAGTGAGAACGAGAAGCTCACCATCTTCGATCCCGTCGAGCCCTGGAAAAAGACCAAGCTCCATCCCGGTGAATTCTCCCTTCGCGAACTGATGGTTCCTCTTTTCAAGAACGGCAAATGTGTCTACCAGTCTCCCAAAACTATGGAGATCCGCGACTACTGCCTGAAGGAGCAGGACACTCTCTGGGAAGAGTCCCGCCGTCTCGTGAACCCTCATCAGGTCTATGTCGATCTGTCCCAGAAGCTGTATGACAACAAGCTCGCACTCCTCGATGCGATCACCGAGCAGAAGATGAAGATGGCGGACGAATGATCTGTTTTCGCAGAAAAAATGAATAACAAATGACTTTTAAAAAACAGCTTTTGCATCCCGACCGATGCGGAAGCTGTTTTTATTTGCTGCATTCTTTGGTGAAAGCATGCGTGAACTTTCTTATTTTTTACGGCTCGCTCGCTTCACGCAGCCGCCTCCTTCGCGTTCCGGGACAGCGAAAAAGCCTGCCTCTGCGGTATGCAGAAGCAGGCTTTTTAATTGCATAAATTACTTAAATTGCATAATAACTGAAATCACATAAACGGGTCAGTAAATCAGTTTCTTTATTTGTCAGCCGGTTTGTCTGACAGTCATTTTGTCCGAGAATCAGTCTGTCCGTCAGTCAGTTCATCCGGGGATCAGTCCTTGTCTCTGATCATGGCGTGCCACTCCTGCAGAGGCAGGATAAGGCCTTTGCCCTTGCGTTTGAGGTGGCTGATACCTTCGGCTGCCGCAAGACCTGCAGCTGCTGTGGTGACATAGGGGATCTTGGCCTTGATGGCTGCCTTGCGCAGGTAGCTGTCATCATGGCGCGCGCCCTTGCCCATAGGGGTGTTGACGATCATCTGGATCTCACCGTTGGTGATGAGGTCAAGGATGTTGGGACGGCCCTCGTAGTTCTTGTTGACGCGCTCGCAGGGAATGCCTGCCTGATTGATGGCCTTGCAGGTCATATCCGTCGCCATGATCTTGAAGCCCGCCTCATGGAATCTGTGCGCGATCTCAGGCGCATAGGGACGGTCCGGCTCGCTGACGGTGATCAGCACGGTACCCTCCAGGGGGAGCTGCATCTTGGCAGCTTCCTGCGCCTTGTAGAAAGCGCCGCCGGTGGAACGGGAAATGCCCAGAACTTCGCCGGTGGAACGCATCTCGGGTCCGAGGATGGGGTCGACTTCCGGGAACATGTTGAAGGGGAAGACGGCTTCCTTGACGCCGTAGTAAGGGATATCCTTTTCCTTGAGATCCGGCACAGGGGACTTACGTCCGGTCAGCTCCGCAGTAATGATCTCTGTGGCCAGAGGCACCATGCGGATGCCGCAGACCTTGGAAACCAGCGGAACGGTTCTGGATGCGCGAGGATTGGCCTCGAGCACATAGACCACATCGTCTTCAATCGCATACTGCATGTTCATCAGACCGACGACATGCATCTCCTCAGCAATCTTTCTGGTGTATTCGCGGATGGTCTGCAGGTGCTTCTCGGAAATATGGGCAGAAGGAATGATGCAGGCAGAGTCACCGGAGTGAATGCCGGCCAGCTCAATGTGTTCCATGACTGCAGGCACGAATGCATGTGTACCGTCACAGATCGCGTCCGCCTCACACTCCATGGCGTTGTGCAGGAAACGGTCGATCAGGATGGGGCGGTCGGGTGTGACGCCGACTGCTGCAGCCATATAGTCTGCCATCTGCTCATCGTCATGGACAACTTCCATGCCGCGTCCGCCAAGGACGTAGGAAGGACGGACCATGACAGGATAGCCGCTCTTGCCGGCGATCTCCTGGGCCTCTTCCACTGTGGTTGCCATGCCGGCTTCGGGCATAGGGATGCCCAGTTTGTCCATCATGGCGCGGAAGTGATCGCGGTCCTCCGCCAGGTCGATGACGGCGGGGGAGGTGCCAAGGATCTTGACGCCCTCTTTTTCCAGCTTGGAAGCCAGGTTCAGAGGAGTCTGGCCGCCGAACTGGGCGATGACGCCTACGGGTTTTTCTTTTCTGTAGATAGAGAGGACATCCTCCAGGGTCAGAGGCTCGAAATAGAGCTTATCGGAGGTGTCATAGTCGGTGGAGACCGTCTCGGGGTTGCAGTTGACGATGATGGTCTCAAAACCGAGTTTTCTGAGGGACTGTGCCGCATGGACGCAGCAGTAGTCAAACTCGATACCCTGGCCGATGCGGTTGGGACCGCCGCCCAGGATCATGATCTTGGGCTTGTCGCTGCTGATCGGGTTCTTGTCCTCACCGATATAAGTCGAATAATAGTAAGCGCTGTCCTGGGTGCCGCTGACATGAACGCCTTCCCAGTTCTCGGTGCAGCCGAGCGCTTCGCGGGCGTGACGGATGTCATCCTGTTTAACACCGAGGATCTCTGCCAGATAGTGGTCGGAGAAACCGTCTTTCTTGGCCTGGAGCAGAGCCTCATCAGAGGGAACACGGCCCTTGAATTCCTTCACCAGAGCCTCTTCCTCTTCGACGAGTTCCTTCATCTCCCGGATGAAATAGTGTTTGACCTTGGTAATATCAAAGATCTCATCAACTGTCATACCCTTGCGCAGCGCCTCATACATGATGAAGTGGCGCTCGGAGGAGACGTTGATCAGGAGCTGTCTGAGTTCATCGAGGGACATCTGATCATAGCCGTTGACATGGCCCAGACCGTAGCGGCCTTTCTCCAGGGAGCGGATCGCCTTCTGGAAGGCCTCCTTGTAGGTCTTGCCGATGCTCATGACTTCGCCGACTGCGCGCATCTGCGTGCCCAGCTTGTCCTCTACACCTTTGAATTTTTCAAATGCCCAGCGGGCGAACTTGACGACGACGAAATCGCCGGTGGGAACATATTTGTCCAGTGTTCCGAAACGGGAATCCTCAAGATCCGCCAGAGTCAGTCCTGTGGCAAGCTTTGCGGAGACCAGGGCGATGGGGAAGCCGGTCGCCTTGGAGGCCAGGGCAGAGGAACGGGAAGTGCGGGGATTGATCTCGATCACGATCACACGGCCGGTCCTGGGGTCATGCGCAAACTGCACGTTGGTGCCGCCGATGACGCCGATGTGCTCCACGATCTTGTAGGCCTGCTTCTGCAGCTCTTTCTGCAGGTCCTCGTCGATGGTCAGCATGGGAGCCGTGCAGAAGGAATCACCGGTGTGGACGCCGACGGGGTCAACGTTCTCGATGAAGCAGACAGTGATCATGTTGTTGTCCTTGTCGCGAACGACTTCCAGCTCGAGCTCTTCCCAGCCGAGGATGGACTCCTCAACCAGAACCTGACCGATCAGGGAAGCCTGCAGACCGCGGGCGCAGACAGTTTTCAGTTCTTCTTTATTGTAGACGAGGCCGCCGCCGGCGCCGCCCATGGTATAGGCGGGGCGCAGGACCACAGGATATCCCAGTTTGTCCGCGATCGCCAGTGCCTCTTCTACACTGTAGGATACTTCGCTGCGCGCCATCTCGATGCCCAGCATATCCATTGTCTTCTTGAATTCAATACGGTCCTCGCCGCGTTCGATGGCATCCGCCTGAACGCCGATGACTTTGACATTGTATTTGTCCAGAACGCCTTCCTTGTAGAGTTCCGCACAGAGGTTCAGTCCGGACTGTCCTCCGAGATTGGGAAGCAGCGCATCGGGGCGCTCTTTTTTGATGATCTGTGTGACCCTGTCAACATTCAGGGGCTCGATATAAGTCCTGTCTGCCATCTCCGGGTCAGTCATGATTGTCGCCGGATTTGAATTCACCAGGACAATCTCGTATCCCAGGCTCCGCAAAGCCTTGCAAGCCTGCGTCCCCGAGTAGTCAAATTCACACGCCTGTCCGATGACGATCGGACCGGATCCGATGATCAGTACCTTATGGATGTCAGTTCTCTGGGGCATTTACTCTCCTCTCTGGCGGCAGCACTTTTCCGCCAACAGTGCCTTACGGAAGCCGGCCGGCAGTTCTCCTGCCCGCTTCCGCAGCCATGCTCCTAACCTGCTAAAAAATTGCCATTCCTCATTATATACAGGCTTTTTGAAAAAATCTATGGAAAATTGCCGGTCAGGTGCATTTTTATAAACTTTTCATGTACTTGTTCGTTTTTTTACCTTTTTTCACTGTGTAAATTGGCTGTATCAATCGGCTGTATCAATGTCAATAGCTGCATCAATTGGCTGTATCAATGTCAATTGGCTGTATCAATTGACTTTATCATACGAAAAAAGGCCGACAGAAACCGGGGTACACCGCAATCCGGTGTCCCCCTCTCCTGTCGGCCGCCGCCTTTGACGGACCTGATTTCCATTATTCGAACTGTTGTGGGTTTGGTCGGGATGCAATGCTCCATGCCGGCCGGCTCGCAAACGCTTCGCTTTTTGCCCACTGTCGCGGCATTCGCCGCATAAGACCCGCAATCGAGTCTTTGCTTATGCCTTTTTGTCTCCGGGATCTTCCGTGCCCGCATGGTGGAGAGCCTCGTTGATCCTTGTACTGGAAACGCCCTTGGTATAAGGGAAATAGATGATCTTGATCCCTTCTTTGGCGAATTCCTCCTCGTACTTGTTCCACTTTTCCGTGTCGTACCAGTCGTCTCCCACAAAGAGATAGGAAGCACCCAGCTTCTTGCAGGCCTTCAGTTTGTCCATATCATACTGCGGGACTGCTGCATCCACATATCTGCAGGCGCGGATGATCTCGATACGGTCCTCAAAGGGAATGATGGCGTCTTTCCCCTTGTAATGGACCAGTTCATCCACGGTGACGCCGACGACCAGCTTATCGCACATCCCCTTGGCGTTCTTGAGCAGATTCAAATGGCCGACATGGAAGAGGTCATAAACACCTGTTGTATATCCGATTACCATCTTTCGATTCCCTGTACCTTTCTGTTTGACAGCCTCCTCAGTCTCTTTTTTCGTTACCTGTAACCTTTTTTCTGAAGATTCACTGTCTGTTTTCTCTTTTGCGATTATCTAAAGGATTTTCTGCCCTCTTTATATTCTATAAAAGGAGTGTCCAGATCGAGGAAGCCGGGATGTTTGCGGACCTGTTCGCTCTCGGGCGGAAGTTCCATATAATTGCCGAACTGCTGTGACAGATAATCCTCCACTCTGGCGGGGCAGTTCACCACGGTATCTTCAAAAGGCATCTCCCTGCCCTCTCCGAAGGTATCTGTGGTAAAGATCAGCCTGGGCAGATGTATACCCCATACATAGCCGGTGTATTCCGATTTAAAATAAGGTCTCTTCCGATATTCCTCATACATTTTTTTTGTAAAGTAATCGAAGGGGATCTTCTTGTGGAGAGGTTTCATCATTCT
>Ga0256407_10004808_pt1 | contig 22147 bp, 17 predicted proteins | sample RumenRJG_04DNA_FD_193489 | JGI IMG/M metagenome (GOLD analysis project Ga0256407, IMG submission 193489) | Bovine rumen microbial communities from Lethbridge, Alberta, Canada - RJG_04 | ecosystem: Host-associated > Mammals > Digestive system > Stomach > Rumen | place: Canada: Alberta... | reverse complement strand
TGGCTTAAGCTTTGAAGCTGTGGCTAAAAGCTTATCCAGAGGGAAACCAAGATTCAGAAGAACAGTTAAGGCACATGCAAAATTTTCAACATTGAATCCGCCTAAAAGACCGATTTCGCACTTGCCTGAGCCATAGCTTGATTCAACCTCGATAACAATGGAATGTGCCTTATAGGTAGCGGATTTGATCCATACGTAGCGGTTGAATAAAAGGGAATTGGTTGAGCTGAAGAAATCGCTCTTGCAGCTGTATGCTACACAGCCGTGAAGCTCTTCACTGTACTTTATGCCCTGCTCATTATCAACATTCAGAACTATACGCTTAGGAGAAACTCTCTTTAGGAAGTTCAGCTTAGCCTCGGCATATTTTTCCATGGTCTTGTGATAATCAAGATGATCACGTGTCAGATTTGTATAGCCTGCGGCACTGAAACTGCAGCCATCAATTCGACCTTCAACAGCACCTATTGAAGAAACCTCCAAAGCTGCATAGTGAGCGCCATGATGAACCATCTGATTTAAGGTTTTCTGTAGAGTTACTGCATCCAGAGTGGTATTTGAACTTTTCTGAAGATCTGGAAGAAAACCGAAACCTAAGGTACCTAAAACAGCACACTTGGTATCCATTCCAAAAGAAAGCCACTGGGCAATTAGCTGAGTAATGGTGCTCTTGCCGTTGGTACCGGTAATTCCGATAAGTCCGATTTTATTTGAAGGATTATCGTAGAACCAGCTTGCCAGAAGACCTATTTTCTTATCCTTAGGGATCTTGATGACAGGGATGGTTACTCCTTCTAAATCCTCATCTGATGGAGGATTCTTATCCTGATATAAAATGGCTGCAGCACCTGCCTCCTGGGCAGAACGCATATATTTTAGTCCGTTGGTTCTGGTTCCCTTTAAAGCTAAAAATGCTGAACCTTCCTTTATCTTTCTTGAATCTATTTCAAGATCGAGAACATCTATATCCTCGACCTTTTTCTTTAAACCAAGGAAGCTTACAATCTGTTTTAATTTTTTCATTTTTACTTGTCTTTCTTAATATTTTCTTTTTCCAGAGGTACATCCGGCTTAATGTTATATAGCTGCAGAGCTCTGGACATAATCTCACTGAAGGCAGGACCTGAAACGGTACCACCGTAGAACTTACCTGCCTTAGGCGCATTGATAACTACAACAAGAGCAAATCGAGGATTTGAAATCGGAGCAAATCCGGCGAAAGTTGCCATATAGAACTTACCGTAAGTTCCACCTGATGCAATTTTTGCTGTACCAGTCTTACCCGCAACTCGATAGCGATCAATTGCCGCTTTGCCACCGGTACCGTTGTTAACTACAGATTCCAGGGCTCGCTGCATATTTACCACCAGCTTTGGAGACATTACGTTTGTACTCTCCGGAACCTTAGGAACTCTTAGAATTGATACAGGTAATCTGTTTCCGCCATTAGCCAGTGTGGCATATGCTGAAGTCAGCTGAATATTTGTAACTGCAACACCGTAACCGAAACCAAGTGTGGCCTTATCAATCTCGGACCAGAAAGGTCTGTTTTCATTAAGTCTTCCTGGACTTTCTCCTGCAAGACCTGATGCAGTTTTACTTCCAAAACCGAATCTATCCAGTACAGACATGATCTTATGAGGTCCAAGCCTCATAGAAATACGGGCCATACCGGTATTTGATGAATACTTGATAATATCAGCAAGAGTTCCCTGACTCATGGCATGAGAATCCCTTACCATTTTACCATCAACTATAAATGGTCGGGTATCAAAAACTTCATTCCAATTGGTTGTTTTAGCCTCTAAAGCCGCCAGAGCCACTAGAGGTTTCATGGTTGAGCCTGGCTCAAAAATATCTGTTACAGCTCTGTTTTTGGCGTTAGTACTGTCGAATTTCTTTCTGTCGTTAGGATCAAAGGATGGTGAGTTAGCAATCGCCAGAACCTCACCGGTTTTAACATCCATCAGAACAGCAGTACCACTGTCCGCATCATTCTCTTTTACAGTATTCTCCAAAGCAGCAAAAGCAACTTCCTGAAGTCTGTTATCAATACTCAGCACCAGACTACCACCCTGAGTTCCCTTTTTTACCGTTCCAAGATTTTCAACGATATGATTGAATTTATCCTTTTTGGCAAGTCGGGTAGAAGCGGTTGAGGTCAGAAATGAGTTAAAGCTCTGCTCCACACCATAAACACCGGCACCTTCACCGTTTAAAATACCGATGAGAGTGGCATTCATAGCTCCTGTAGGATAGTGTCGACGGTAGCTGTCACCAAGAATAATTCCGTTTTTACCTAAGGCCTTGAGCTTTTTAGCCTTATCAACATCAAGATAGCGTTTTAAGTGAACAAAACGTCTTGTCTGATCTGCTGTCTTCTTATATAAAGCGTTAACATCGATTTCAAGAATCTTGGCAATCTCTGCCATTTTCTTTTTATCAGCATAAACACCTTCCTCATGAAGGAATTTAGGATCAGCATCTACTGTTTTGACAGGAACAGAAATAGCCAGAATTCTGCCGTTTCTGTCTGTGATAAGACCGCGAGGAGGCTCATAGTGATAGTTTCTTACAACACGAGCATTTCCTTCAGCGATTAGTTTTTCAGGATATAGGATCTGGATCCACAGTAGCCTTCCAATTAAGGCTGCCATAAATAAAAAAGCAATACTCCACACGCTGAAAATGCGGAATTTGCTTATTTGTAGGCGACTGCTCCCTTGTTCGTGGATTAGGGCCATTTTATCTTAAATCAATTACAACTTCGTCTTCTGTTTTTGGCTGAACCATGGCTAGTTTTTTAATAGCAGACTTTCTGACTACAGAATACTCTGTCAGGACTTCTCTCTCAGAAAGCAATGAAAGCCATTCCCTATGCATCAGTTCATTCTTTGAGGTTACTTCATTCAGCTGAATTGTAATATCACGGGTCTGCTGAACGATATGTACCTTATAAACCGATAAACATGTCGCTACTAAGATTAACACAAAAGATAAAGAATGTGCGAAAACGTCTTTCAGTATTGTTGGCACCAATGCCGATTTCTTAGCAGAATCAAGCTGACCAGTGTATAAGGGTATTGCTAAAATTTCTGGGGACAGGTCGTCATTTTGACTGTCTGCATTGGCGATACGAAGAATTCTCTGCTCTGTAACCTCGGTTACAACAGTTTTTTCTTCTTTCTTTTCTTCCTTAGGAGCAGAGATCTGAATCTTTGCTACATCAGGAGCCTGTAATTTACTGTTAGCTTTATGTTTGTGAGTCGATCTATCGCCAAATTGGGGCTCTTTTTCTTCCTCAACAGGCAGATTGTCTTCTTCTAATTTTCGTAATGCTGATGACTCTTGCATTTAAGGTTGCCTCTTAAGTCGCCTGCATACTCTCAAAGTTGCACTTCGAGATCTTACATTTGACTCTATTTCTTCTGCGGTTGCCTTTATGGCACCTCCAACGGGCTCCACCTTTGCTGTAGCTAGTCTCATTTTTTCTGTTTCTTCAAAAGTCAGAGGTAATCCGTTAGGAACCTTCTGCCCCTGAGACTTATCTTTTATAAATGTTTTTACAATTCTGTCTTCTAGTGAATGGAAGCTGATTACACATAATCTTCCATTGTCAGCTAACACCTCCAGACTGCTGTCCAGAGCTTTTTTAAGTTCATCAAGCTCCCCGTTTACGGCAATTCTCAATGCCTGGAAACAGCGGGTAGCCTTGTGTTTAGGAGTAGGCTTACCACCGATTACTCTTTTAATGAACTCCGAAAGTTCCAATGTGGTTTCAAAAGGTTTCTTCTCTCGGTCTCTTACAATTGCGGCAGCAACCTTTGATGCAAAGTTCTCCTCACCGTATACCTTGAAAATATATGCCAGATCCTGTTTTGAATAGGTATTGACGATGGTCTTTGCATCCAGTTTTGCACTCTGATCCATTCTCATATCCAATGGACCGTCCTTTTCAAAGGAGAATCCTCGTGAGGGATCATCTATCTGAGGAGAGGAAACACCTATGTCCATCAGAATACCGTCAACCTTACCTGCTATTCCAAGTCTTTCACAGACCTCAAGAATATTTGAGAAGGCACTGTGAGTGATGCAGAAACGTTCGTCTTTAATCTCTTTAGCAGCTTCTACGGCAGTTAAATCTCTGTCCAGTCCGTATAATCTTCCTGAAGGTCCAAGTCTTTCTAAGATCTTTCTTGAATGCCCTCCCCTGCCAAAAGTAGCATCCACATATATCCCGTCCGGCTTGATATCAAGACCATCTAAGACTTCATTTAATAAAACAGGAATATGAGAAAAAGCCATCTACAACCTTCATTCGTTAAGTTACAGCTTGAGATTTGCCAGCAGGCTATGGGATTCCATTGATTTACAGGCATCCATAAGCAGGTTATTATCAATCTCTCGCTGAGCTTTAAAGTTTTCTTCGGACCAAAGCTCAAATTTATTGTTAAAGCCAATCAGAAATGCTTTTTTCTCTAGTGATGCCTCAGCTCTTAATTCCTGTGGAATAAGAATTCTTCCCTGAGCATCAAGGCTACAGAAAACGGCACTTCCAAGTACAATACGCTGAATAGTGCGGCAAAGCGGATCGGTAATTGTTGGGAGAGCCCCGAGAGATTCCACCACATTCTCCCACTCGGAAGTTGGATAAATCCAAAGGCATTTATCAAAAAGAGATCTGGTGACAATCAGCTGACCATCAGACTCATCTTTTATTACATCCTTGTAACGGGCAGGAATAGCCATTCTACCTTTAAGATCAAGGCTGACATCATTGGTGCCACTTAAGAGAAGGCCAGCAAACATCCACATTCCTTATGAGGAAGAAACAATATCCCCACAAAATCCCACTTTCACCCATTAAGTTTATCAAAAGATAGCAGTTTTTCAAGGAAAAATAAATTAGGTAAGAATTAGTTTTAAGATAAAAAACAGTAAGTTAAATATATTTGACAGATATAACTACTCCAAGATCTTTGTGTAAATGCAGAGCAAGTCACAAGATTGGCTTATTTATGCGATATTTCAATGCAATTGAATAGGAAGAGTAAGAGTGGAGGAAAAGTGGTGGATTTACAGGCATCTGAAAATTCAGATGCCCGAAAAAAATTATAGAGCACCGATTTCTTTATAGAATTTCTCGGCTCCGCTGTGAAGTGGAAGATTAGCTATATCCTTTACTGCGTTCTTTGGCTCAAGTCCACGAAGATTAGACTGAGCCTGACCTAACTCTTTTATGTTATTCCAGAAAGTCTTGGTCAGATCGTAAACAGTCTGCTCATCAAGATCACCGCGACAGAACATCACCATCTTTATAGCAGTTGTCTTTACATCATTATCCTGTCCAGGATAAGTTTCTGCTGGAATTGTATAGGAAGCATACCAAGGGAACTTTCCTTTCAGAGTCTCAAGAATCTCATCTTCAACTGGAATAAGTTTGCTGCCAGAACTTAAAGCCTGAGTAACAGCAGAGGTAGGAACCCCCGACATAATCCATGCGCCATCAATGGTATTGTTCTGAAGCATATCAGCAGCGTCGGTAAAAGTTATGTACTCAGCATTTAAGTCATCAGGAAATTTTAAACCGGCAGCCTCAAAGTGATTCTGGCATTCGCCGTAGACACTGGAACCGGCTGAAGCTACAGCAAAATGCTTGCCCTTAATATCCTCTAAGGATTTAATTCCTGATTTAGCCGTAACCACAACCTGATTAGGATTGAAATACAAACCTGCGATAACCTTCAGATCAGGATACGCGAAGCCTTCAAAACTGTCAGTTCCGTTTAAAGCCTGATAGCAGTTGCTTGAAATAGCGATTGATACCTGAGCCTCTCCTTCAGCAACCTGGTTAAGATTATCTATTCCACCTGCAGAAGCCTGACTTGAGGCACTTACATAATCAATTTTCTCATCCCACAGATGTGTTATAGCCGCTCCAACAGCGTACAAGGCACCAGAGGCTGATGCTGTTGGGAAGTTAATGGAAACCTTTGCATGATTTGCATCTGCAAATGCATTTGATGCAATTATTAAACCTGCAACTGCAGAAACAAGCTTTAACATTTTTTTCATGACCTGAACTCCTATATCTATAGAAGTATTATTGATGAGATATTTATGCAAGAGCAAGCATAATTATGGGAATTACTTCAAAATTCTGAGAAAATTCCAAAAATCTTATTTTTTTTTGGAAAACCTGCCCAAGAAAGAAGCAGGAAAGAAAGAGCTTCTTCAAAACATTTTGAAAAGCTAAGTTACAGCATGAGACTTAATCAAAGGCGCTCCCACAGCTTCTATTGCCTTATGGGCCAAAACCAGAGAGGAATCAATAAAATTTCCCTCAATATGATACATTTGTACTGCGATTGGAGTTTCAGTACAGCCAAGAATAAATGCCTGGGCCCCTCTGTTCCTCATAGTGGAGATGACCTGCTTTACATTAGAAGTATCATAATTAAAATTATTCGCCTTAACACCTGAGTAAATCATATCCTGAAGAGCTTTAATCTCCTCATCATCAGGAACTACCAGTTTAATATTGAACTTGTCACAGGCTTTCTGATAAATACCAGTGTTTCTCGTACCTATAGTACATAGTAAACCAACCTCAGAATAGCCTAACTCCACACAGTGTTTCACTACTTCATCAATCATATTGATAATTGGGACATGGACCTTATCTTTAAATTCATCAAGAAAATAATGTGCGGTATTACAGGCTATTACTAGGACATCAGCCCCCTGAGATTCCAGAAGTTTTGCTGACTGAAGCATCCTCGCCGCAGGAGATTCCCCTCTTCCTTCGATAGCAGCTGTTCTGTCAGGGATCTGAGTATTGTTATCCACAAGAATGTGGATATGCTCCTGATCTGTTTTAGCGTCTGTTGACAGGATTATTTTTCGCATGAGATCGACCGTAGCCATAGGGCCCATACCACCAATAATGCCAAGAGTTTTCATACAGACACCTCTTTGCTTTACATGCTTTCAGACATACACTTTGCTTTTTTAAAGGTTGCAGAAAAACACTCCTCTATTTTGTTTATAGAACATAAAGAGGATTTTACAAAGAAGAGGACTTTACAAACTCAGCGTGTAAGACAGTCCTTTATCTTCTGCAGACGAGGAACAATCAGGTGAACTGTAGGACCTGTCAGAAGCGCACCATAAAGAGTTCCTTCACGAACACCTTCTACACAGCTGAAGTCAGTGAAAATGAAAGACGTGATGCAGGCAGTTGCAACAAGAAAAATATCAAAGAAAGTTTTTACAAAACTGAAGGAGCGGTGAATAAGAGGATGGAATACCTTAACAAAATATTCTCCGGAAAGCATGGCAACGTTGGCGATAACTGAAAGTGAAATTGAGAAAGAAAGCAGTAAGGTTCCACCTATCACCAGCCCCCATGACATAAGGTAGGTCAGAGTATCCGACAGCATCATACGTAAAAAGAACGTAGCAGCGTCAATCATATAAGAGAACACTACAACAAAAGGAATCTGTACAAGAATGTTTATCCAGTGATCTTTGAACGAATCAGGACCAATTGCAATGAACATGATCTGCAGGACAATCAGAAGAATATTGAATATAAGAGATGTTTCTCCAAAGGTATAGTCTGAATGTAGAGAGAAAACATAATTGGCAGAAGATACCGGAGTTGTTCCTATATCAGCAAAAGTGATACAGGCAATGGCACAGCCTTGAAGCACTACAGAAAGAAGGAATAGGAAATAACGTTTGGAGGCTTCTTTTTTTCTCATTTTACTATCACATTTATCGCTACTTAATAGCAGAATCTTCAACCAGATTTCCAAGAGAAGCGATCTCACAGCTCTTTTTGGCAAAGCCGATACCGATTCCATAGACTTTCTTATATCTTCTGGATATAAATTTTGAGGCGTAATCTTTTTTGATGATCTGCTTTGTGGCGGCATCAGCTACGTCATAGCAGTCTTCAAGATTTTCTGTTTTCTTTAACTCCAAAATACAGGCTGTTTTGTTATCAAAGCTATCAATGACAATATCTGAAAAGCCGGTTCCACTTTCAATTTCCTCGTTATACTCAAAATTTTTTGTTGCCGCAGCCAACCCAAGAATACCGGTCATAAATCCATGGTAGTAGAGCTCATCTCCGGTATTTCTGATACTCAAAAACTCTTTTAGCATGGTGCTGATGAGCATCTGTGCATCATCAGTATTATTTACCATGAGCAAATCCACCAGCTTTAGAGCCTGATTGTACCAGTATGGGTTATCTTCTCCGTAAAGATATTCTCTTTTCTCATTAAAACATGCCAGCACTTCCTGATTAGGAATTCTTACAGTTACCTTGCCAGTAATCTCTGAACCTTCTGCAAAGGTTACATAGCCTGTATGCAGCATCATGGTCATAAAGACATCAAAGCTTACTCTGTTTCTGAGGTCTGGATAGGTGGTAAATTCCTTTAGACTGATATCAATCGTTTCCCCGTCAAGAAGCTTCTGCAGTTTATCGATATTCTCTGCATTGTGTGCTTCCATGCTGTTGTCTGTGAACATGGTGATAAGATCGTTACCACTGGTGTTTACCCAGAATGGCTGAGGAGCATAGATGTCTTTCTGAGTTGCAGCATAGCAGTAACTGATTAGACTCCATGGACAGTAGATATGTTTATCGCCAAATCTGTAGCCGTCATACCATTCCTTAACTTCACTTTCCTTATCAGAAAGTCCACAGTCTGCTAAGAGCTTTTCTGTCTCTTCTTCTGTGAAGCCAAAGAAACCGGTATAAGGCTCGTCATTCATACCAAAGGTTGTAAAGTTATTGGCATCGGTAAACACACTCTGATGGGCTACACGCAGACAACCAGAGACAATTCCTTTGTATAGCCAGGGTTCATTGTCTTTTTTAAAGATATTACCGCTTAAGGTTCTGATGATATTGAGCATGCTATCATAATAAGGTTCTTTGGCAATAACAGCTTTCTGCAGAGGAACGTCATATTCATCAATGATAACAATAACCTTGCGCCCATACTCTTTGTACAGCATGGAGGCAATCTGTGGAATAGCTGTACCTAAAATTGATATTGCTCTGCTTAAATTTTGAGGATCATTCATTTCATCCTGTTTGTCTTTACAAAAGGATTTATTCTTTTTGAATTTCTCTATATCATCAGACTCCTGCTTTGAGCTTTCAGTCAGAAAAACAAACTCGTCATAAAGCAGTCCAACTTTATAGATAAGCTGAGATACAGCCTGATAGAAAAAATCCCCCTCTACAGCTCTGAAAGAAATACTGATGACGGGGAATTCTCCCATAACCTTTTCTCGGAATTCTTTGTAATCATCACCGGCAACAGCAAGATTTCGGCCGTTATCTACAAAGAGTTTCTGCTGATAGGATTTATCCCCAGGATTATGATAATTGAGTCTACAGAACTGCCTGATCAAATCAAGATTAAGAGTTTTACCGAATCTTCGAGGACGAATAAAGAGGGAATTTTTTATAGCATCGGTAATAAGAAGATCTTTCAAATAAGCAGTTTTATCAACGTAGTAACCTCCTCCATTGATAATTTCAGCAAAGTCCTCTCCACCGGTATATAGCAAAACATCTTTCTTCATAAACGCCTCTTTACTGTCTCTGAATAGAATTTTAACACAGGAATTGAATCAGTTAGTGAAAGGAGAGGTTAACTCCCGTAAAAATCAGTAACAAGTCTTAATCAGGTTCTTTTTGAAGATCCTGTATAGTTGCATCAGATATATCATCGTCATTCCTTTTTTTTATGATTATATAGGGACTGTTTCCGGACTCGGAAAAGGCAAGTACAGGTTCAAAAAAATATTTGATCTACCTGACCGATTTTCTATACTCCTTTGGAGTCATTCCTCGAGATTCTTTGAAGGCTCTTGAAAAATAACTCATATCAGTAAAGCCACAGGAAAGAGCTATATCAATGACCTTGTCATCAGAAGAGCCTAAAAGCAGAGCCGCTTTCTGAATCCGAAGGCGCTTCAGATACTGAATCGGAGGCATCCCAACAGTCTTGTTAAAACACCGAAGACACTCTGTAGTACTGATTCTAGCTACCTTTGCTATATCCTCAATTTCTATTCTCTCAGAGAGATTCTGTGTCAGATAAGCCAGCATTTTCTTCACTCTTAGGATAGATTTATCAGGAACGCTATAGTTATTCTCTGAAGTATTTATAACCTGATAAGCAAGACACTTAACAGCCTTAAACAAGGAATTGGTGACATCAAGCTCAAAACCAAAATCTCCTTTCATATAGCTTTCAAAAGCATCCCTTGTATAAATGAGAAGATTCTTATGAAAAGGGATATCGTCTGTTAAATGAATACCGGCAAAACAGTCACTGTTTAGCAGTGGCTCAAGATATTTTCTGTAGATATCACTTTCAGGATTGGAAGAAATAACAGATGGGTGAAAAACAACAGTATGCGATACATAATCCTCATTGGGAAATACCGCATGAAGTCTAGCCGAATTTACAAAGAAACCTTCACCTTTTCTTACAGTGAAAGATTCAGACTCAATGGTTATTCGAGCCTCGCCATCCTCAACATATTCAAGTTCTAAATGATCATGCCAGTGCCATGGAACCTCTGTAGAATGACGAGCCTTTGAATAAAAACCGATAGGAAATGACCTTGTTCCATGTTTAACAAGCTCAAGTCCTGACGCATCTGTTGTACACCTGCAGTCAGTGATCTTTGATATGTTGTTTTCCATCTGTCACTTTTCCGTTATTTTTTTACTTTGGTTATTTTGTCATATATTTTTGGCTATTTTAACATATCTTTTGGATATAACTGCTGATATAGTCATATATAACAAAAGAGGTATATATGACTAACAAAGAAAACAGAAGATTAAAAATATCCAATCTAAGCTCCTTTATTGTTCTTGGATTCCTAGAAGCTGCATGGGCGCCAATGGTTCCATATATCAAAGCAAGATTTGATCTGGATGAAGGTCAGCTGGGTATGCTGCTTTTATGTACAGGAATAGGATCTTTTATTTCGCTACCAATAGTTTCATCTTTAACCAGCCGTTTTGGCTGTAAAAAAGTAATGCAGATATGTGCGGTATTCTTTGCTTTAACACTGATTATGCTTTCAGTTTCCCCATATCTAGCGCTTACAGCTGTATTACTACTCATTTTTGGAGCTCTGACCATTGGATTGGATGTTTCCTCAAATATTAATGCAGTCATTGTTGAATCAGAATTAAAAAAACCTTTAATGTCAGGATTTCATGGAGGCTACTCAATAGGAACTCTGGCAGGATCAGCCTTCATGTCTGCAATGCTTTCTGTTGGTATCTCACTGTTTTTCGGAGCATCTGCTGTTTTCGCCTTAATGATGTTCATAACCTTTATGTATTGTGGACATCTGATCAGTGACGTCAAGGCATTTGAAAACAAGAAAAAAGAAGCAGATGAAAAGAGTTCTGACACAGAACCTACAGAAAAAAAGCATAAAAGAATTCCTCTTCTTGTAATTATCATCGGCTGTATGTGCTTCATTATGTATGCCCTTGAAGGCGCCGTTTTAAGCTGGTCTGGCGTCTTTGCAAATCAGGAGAGAGGTATTGATATCAGCAGTGCAGGCTTTATCTATTCATTCTTCGCCATATCTATGACCATTATGAGACTTGTTGGAAATAAGATAGTTGTGTCTTTGGGAAGAAAGATAACAGTCGTTACCGGAACGCTTCTTGTAGCATCCGGATGGATCATTACTGTAATTGTTCCTAATATTTATGGAACCTGTATCGGTTTCCTGCTAGTCGGTTTTGGTGCGGCTAATATTGTTCCTCAGCTGGTATCTTTTGCCGGAACAATCAGGAACTTCCCTGTCCACGACACTATTGCCTTTATCAATGCCCTTGGATACTCAGGAATTCTTCTTGGACCAGTAGTTATCGGATTTACCTCAAAAGCATTCTCTCTTCCAGCAACCTTTGTTGGAATCGGAATATCTTCTCTTATTGTGGGGCTAATTGCTCTTAAGGTGGTCACCGATGAAGGACTTGAGACCAAAAAGAAAATCAGAGAGCTTGCCAACCACAGCAACAATTGAAAGATAACCTTGTGTTTATTTACAGGAAAACATTGTGTTTTCCTGTATTTTTATTGGCGGGTAACTTTCTGAAGAACAATAACTGCTGACAATAAACCCATTCCGATAATATCGGTTGTAATTCCTGGATATAACATCATCGGACAGACCAGAATCAGAAGTATTCTTTCAACAAGATTACATTCCGTTAAAAGATAATTCTGAAGTCCACCTGCAAGAGCTATAGTTCCAGCTGATGCTGTAAATGCAATCCACAGATACTCATAAATCTTCACATCTGGGACAACACCAATCAGAAGTTCCGGATTGGTTAAAAAGAAGAATGGAATTAAAAATCCGACAAGTCCCAATCTTACCGCAAGTAAACCAGTCTTAAGCTGATTGCCACCTGAAATACCTGCTGCAACATAACAGCTCATAGCTACAGGAGGAGTAATGTTCGATAAACAGGCGTATACAAGACAGAACAGATGAGCACAGATAGGAACAATACCAACCTTAATCAGAACAGGAACAGCTACAGCCTGAACAATTACATAGGCCGCAACTCCCGGGACTCCCATTCCCAGAACCACAGACATCAGCATGGTTAGAAAGCCTGTAAGCAGAATATTACTGTTATCCACAACAGACAGGATCACGTACCCCATGTTAAGGCCAAGACTTGTCAGAGTTACGGTGCCAATGATAATACCGATGATTACACAGCAGACACCAACTGAGATAGCACCTCTGGCGCCTTCTGTCACTGCAAGGATAATCTTGTCAATATTCATTCTGGTATCCGCACGCAGATAGCTTGAAAGAACAGTGGCAACAATGGAGATCACTGCTGAATAAAGTGGTGTATATCCGCAACACATCAGAGTGATAAGAATAAATAATGGTAGAGAAAGATGCCCCTGTTCCCTTATAACTTTCATGGCATCAGGAATATTCTCTTTAGAAAATCCAGAAAGTCCCCTCTTTTTTGCTTCAAAATGGACAGCAAAGAGTAATCCCAGATAATAGAGGAATGCAGGAATAACCGCTGCAATCATGACTGAGACATAGCTTATGTTCAGAAATTCAGCCATAACAAAACCAACTGCTCCCATAATAGGAGGACAGAACTGACCGCCGGTTGAGGCAACTGCCTCCACAGCTCCGGCAAAGTTTTTAGAATAACCGGTCTGTTTCATCAGAGGGATAGTAATAGTTCCTGTAGTTGCAACATTGGCAATGGCTGAACCGTTAATCATTCCCATGGCGGCAGATGCCATAACCGCAACCTTGGCCGGACCGCCAGGAGTCTGCCCGACCAGTGCCAGAGAAAAATCATTGATAAACTTTGAAAAGCCACTGTATTTCAGAAATGAGCCAAAGAGTACAAAAAGGAAAATATAGGTGGCACTTACACCTATACCTATACCGAATATGCCCTGTGTTCCCCAGAACTGAGTCGAGAGAATTCTTTTTAAAGTTAGACCGTTATGTCCCAGAGCTCCAGGTATATAGGCACCAAACCAGTTATAGGCAAGAAAAATGGCAGCAAGAATTCCAAGATTTCCACAGGCTCGTCTTGAAGCCTCAAAGACTAGAAGAATACCGATACCGGCAACATATAAATCAGTTGTATTAAGTCGCCCACCACTGCGGGCAACTCTTGGAAAATAGATTACAAGATAGAGAATACAGAATATGCTTAAGGCTATCAGCAAAAGATTCAGAAGTGAAGGATATCGCCTTTGTTTTAGGGATTTTCTGGTAACAGGAAAAAGAAGAAAGGTAAACAGCAGCAGAAACAGGCAGTGAAAGGCTCTGAGATTTATGGCGCTGATAGCACCAAAAGTCGTGAAATAAACCTGAAAAACAGTCCATATAATCAGAAGAACAGCTACAGCTTTAGAAGTTATTCCTTTGTAGTTTACATATCTGGAAGGATGTTCCTTTACCTGATTATCCTGTGCAGATGATTCCTGCATCAAAACACTAGCCATATACTTAACCTTATTTCTGGATGATTGTATTTAGCTTACAAGTTAATACAAGACAATAAAAGCACAACAGAAAGAATTAGAGGATTTTCTTACTGATTAACGCTTAAAACTTGGGACTTTGAGGATATTAAGGCATGCTCCAAAATAATACAGGCCCAACCACATACATAATGAAAAAACATTTTTTTCAACAGTAAAAAAGAAACATTTCAGTGACATCAGAAAGACTTTAAGAAAATGCAAAATCACAACTTGAAAAAAAAGGAAAATGATTCAGAAAATTATGCAAAAGTACAATTAGATCAGATAAATACAGTTTTATCTTTAGATTATTTTCTGGAACACACATATATAAGCACAGATGTTCTCTGTATAGGGCCGTTAACGTTTTCTGTGATCCTAAGGTTAAATTAAAAAATTTCATAAAAAAACACTTACAGAAACCACTAGAAAAGTAGGAAAATCTTTAGCGTTGTAATTTCTGTGAAGACAGGTGAAATCAAAAAGATTGGAACAATTTCACCTTTTTCTGGTTACATTCTCATGAACATAACACACGTTAAATTCAAACAACTATAGGAAAAATATCATGATAGAAAAGAAACAGGGATGCATGTACTGCGATGAGGTATGTGAACATAGAGACTCTCTGATGATTAAGATCTGCGATTTCGAGCACTCAAAACTTTACCTTTTCCGTGATCAGAAAAATCGTGGTCGCTGCATCTTAGCCTATGACGGACATGCAACCGATCTTACAGACTTAAGTGAAAAAGAACTTAATGATTTCAACAAAGAACTTATGGCTGTAGCAAATGCAATTCATCGTGGTTTCAATCCAGACAAGATTAACTACGGCTCATATGCTGATACCGTAAAGCACCTGCACATTCACGTTGTACCTAAATATATTGACGGTCCAAACTGGAACGGTCCTTTCTCTGATGCAAATCCAAAATATCTAAAGGACGATGAATATCAGGAAATCATTGAGAGCTTCAAAAAAGAATTAAAGAAATAGAAGAAAGGATTTTTTTCCTTATTCCGGAAACGTTAATAATCACACGCAAAAGACTGTCTCAATAATGACAGTCTTTTTTTAAGAAAGCTCAAATTAGTTAGAACACAGTACGAATTACAGAAGACAAGTACGGTACAAATTAAGAAAAATGAGGATTACAGGATTAGGGTGTGTGAGTCGACCTGTAAGCCGAGTTCTGTTCTGCATAGCAGCGACAATCATTCCTCTAGGCTAGAAATCGCTCTCTAGCTCAAGCAATCAACCCGCTCTCAATCCGGACCAGATTATAGAGAGCCTATTTGATCTTGCTCCAAGTGGAGTTTACCGTGCCTTTCATATTGCTATGAAAGCGGTGAGCTCTTACCTCGCCGTTTCACCCTTACCATTAAAAATGGCGGTCTGTTCTCTGTTGCACTTGTCATGGGCTCACGCCCTCCAGGCGTTACCTGGCACTTCGTCCTTCGGAGCTCGGACTTTCCTCCCCCACGACCGTATGAATAAAGATCTTAAACACGCGTGCGTGGCAGCGATTGTCTGGTCGACTCAGGATATATTATATATCTTTTAATGGGACTTGTCTTTAAGTTCTAGTGCCAGATTATACAAGTCATTCTTTTTTATTCCTGTTATGGAAGCTAGAACATTAGCTACAGTTTTTACCGGAGAGGTCTTTATAAGCTCTTCTAAAGCAGCTGCAATCTTATGGTCGATCTCTGAAGATTCCTGTTTTACAGCTCCGATAGCAACAACAAACTCGCCTTTGGTTCGGTCAGGATCAGCCTTTAAAAATTCAGGAGCCTCCTTAGCCTTTAGTCTGTAGAAAGACTCAAAAGTCTTGGTCATCTCTCGGCATAAGGTTACATCGTGATCAGGCAGAATTTTTGCCATAAGCTCCATGGTATCAACAATACGTCTTGGAGCCTCATAGAACACAGCTGTATAATCCGCACTCTTAAGAGACTCTAATACAGCAGTTAGTTCCTTTTCCTTTACAGGGAAGAAACCGCAGAACATGAACTTATCAGTAGGAAGTGCTGATGCCTCAAGAGCAGTAATCAAAGCACAAGGACCAGGCAGAGGAACCACCTTTACCCCCTGCTCTGCACATATGGTCACTACTCTGTAGCCAGGATCATTGATAAGAGGAGAACCGGCATCGGAGATTAAAGCGACAACGCCGCCTGCTCTTACCTCTTCAATAATAAGGTCTGCCCTCTCACCTTCATTATGATCATGACAGCTGATCATTTTCTTGCCGCTGATCCCAAGCTTATCCAGAAGAATCTTTGAATGTCTGGTGTCTTCAGCTGCAATTAAGGTTGCACTCTTTAGAACTTCGATTGCTCTTAGAGTGATATCATCAAGATTTCCTATGGGAGTAGGAACAATATATAAAGCACTATCCATCTTTATTTTCCAAAAGAAAAAGCTTCGGATTTTTTTAGATCAGAAGCTTTCTTAAATTAAATCTTTTCCAATCTGCTGACTATTTTACCTTGATTGAGGCAGAACTTACAGGGAATGTAAAATATGTATTTGGATAAGGCTCATCTTTTAAGGTGAAATGCCACCACTCTTCCACCAGTGGCTTGAAGCCATGCTTGAGCATTGCCTCTCTTAAAATCATGCGGTTATTGAACTGCTGTTTGGTAATCTTGGTGTAGTCAGGATGGCTCAGTTCTCCAAAGTAATCAAAGGTTCCGCCCATATCCACTTCTTTCTCAAGATTCATATCAAAAAGAGTCAGATCAACGGTACTGCCGCGGCTGTGTCCGGAATGCTCGGCAATATAGCCTTGAGGGAACAGAGTATTCTTCTCAAGCTTTGGATAAAAATACTTCTTCATACGGACATCATTAGGATCAAGAGCCCAGGCCATAAAGTGTGATACGGCCATCTGTGGTCGGTAGGCATCGAAGATCTTCAGGCGATAGCCCTTTGTCTTAAGCTCATCACTTACATTCTTTAGCGCAGCAGCTGCCTCTTTGGTTAAAAGCGCAACCGGCTGCTCATAGCCTTTAATTCTGTCTCCAACAAAGTTATAGGTTGAGTAGTATCTTATTTCTAGTATTGCATCAGGTACAGCTTCAGCCAGAAGTACAAAATCAGAGGAATCTCCACTGAAAAGCATCCCCTGATCTGTCATGGTCTTGTGCTGAGGAGCAGGAGTTGAGGTACATCCTGATACCAGACAGCAGGAAACAAGAATACAGAGTATTAAAACGGTAACCTCTCTTAGCTTGAACATATCTTCACCTATCCTTACAGACAAATATACTTAACAGTTGAAACACCGTATATCTAGCATAGGACGAATTCCTTTAACCTGTTAGAAAAAAAAATAGATCCGCATAAAATAAAAACAAAATTAAAATCTAAGTTTCTATAATGCTCAGTATGTTAAAATAGTGAACATTGAGGCCAGTGCAAGGCTTACAAAACCGAGTCTTTTTGTAAGACTCAAAAGGTCAGAAAGAACGTTGTACCATATTCATAACGTTCTTTAGGATGTGACCATGAATCCATATATAAAGTAGGAAGTCATCGTGAAAGCTAAAAGATCAGCTTTAAATGTATATTTATGCACTTTACTTACAGCAGCAACTTTAACTTTAAGCGCATGTACAAGTTCTTCTGTAAAAAAAATCGAATCAGTAAATGCATTTGGTCCGCTAAATTTAACAGCACAGGTATACAGACAGGCATTTGAAGATGCATCTGCAGATGAAAGCTTCAAGGCTCTTATCCTTTATACAAGATCACAGATTGTTGAGAACAGACTTGATCAGGCAGCAGCAAGTGTAAGTCAGCTGTATGCAAGCGCTGCAACTCCTGTTCAGAAAGATGAGGCTGCCATGGTTGATGCCATGCTGCTTTCCAGAAAGAATCAGTTTGAAGAGGCCGAGCAGAAACTTGCTGCCATCAACTACAAGGCTCTGCCAAAACAGGATATTTCATACTTCCTGGTTTTAAATACCAACGTAAACACCAATCTTTACAACAAGACCCACGATCCTAAGTATCAGATTACAGCATTCAAGAGCGAATCTGCTTTAGAGAGATATGTAACCCGTGATTCTGATAAGAGAAAGGTTCTTTTGAGATCTGTTGATTTATTAAAGCAGCTTGATGATCAGACCTTATCATCTGCATATACCAATGTAAAAAATGACACAGACAAAGGTTTCTATGAGTATGCAATCATTGATAAGTCATCAAATAATCAGTTAAAAGATCAGATGATGGATACCTTTGCTAAGAAGTATCCAAACCATCCTCTGCTGCTTTTATCTGCTCCAGAGAAAGTCGAGCCTGTAGTAAACCAGCAGGATGTACGTGACGTTACACCTAAGGGTGGCAAAGCTGTAGCCGTAGATTCTCAGGCTTTATTCAGCATCCAGGATGGCGATCAGATTGCAGTACTGCTGCCTCTATCAGGAAGATTCGCTTCATCAGTAGGAGAGCCTGCCAAGCTTGGTATTCTTACCGCCTTAAAGGACAGAGGATCAAAGGCTAAGGTTACCTTCTACGATACCAATAAGACCAACATCTCTCAGATTGTTGCTACCATTTCATCAAACGGAACCAAACTGGTTATAGGCCCAATTCTAAAGCCTGAAGTTAATGCTATGAATGCCGCAGGACTTAAGATTCCATCAATTACCCTTAACTCTCCAGAGGGCAACCGTCCTGTAAATCAGTGGTACTTTGATTTAGGTCCAAACTATGAGGGTGCAATTGCAGCTTCAAAGATTTATGCAGATGGCTACAAGAGCCCTATTGCAATCGGACTAAGCACAGATAAGGCATCACAGCGTTCAGTTAACAGCTTTATGAATACCTTCGGTAAAGTTAACAACAATGCAGTTGTATGTAATTACAGCAATCCTGCAAATGTTACCTCTGAAATTGCAAAATGCCCATTTGGTTCAGCTGACTCAGCATATGTAAGTGCTTCTGTTATTGATGCAGTCCAGATCAAAGCAGCCATTCCATCAAATGTTGCAGTTTATCTGACCGACAAGAGCTACATGGGCGTTAACAACTCCTCTCAGGAGCTGGCCTTAAAGGGAGCAATTCTTGGTGATATGCCATGGGTTTTAACTGACAGCTCACTAAAAGAGAGCTTCATGAAGTCTATGCCAAAGGCAAATTCTCAGGTTCAGAGAATCTTTGCTGCATCCTATGATGCTGTAAACTTTGCTTTCAATATCAATCAGCTGGCTGCAAATCAGAACGACGTTTTACACGGACTGTCTGGAGATATCTCCTTAGGTCATAATGGTCTGATTGAGTCTACTCCAATGTGGGTTGAGCTAGGTTCTGTAAGATAATTCTGTAATGATTATCAGGGACTTTACTTGGTCCTATAAACGAGAAGGGATGCTATCATGCATCCCTTATTATATTCTAAGCTATCTTTTTACTAGTTTTATACTAGTATCTTACTAGTTCTTTGCTAGTCCCTGCAGGATCTGATTTGCATTCTTAATCTGATCACTTGCACCGCTTACGAAGCTGTTGTACTGGCCCATGAAGTCCTGCAGCTTAACCATCTGTGTCTGGTTGTCAGAGTTGCAGTTCTCTGCCATGTGCTGAATCTGAGAAGTGATAGATCGTACCTGTTCTGCGGTTTTACTAGGTATAAATAAAACTTTCTGTGTCATTGAAGATGCTCCTCTGAAGGAAGCTGGCAAATTGACCTCAGATGCGCCCCAACTTGAAGTGTCAATACCAAGAGATTTTGCCTCCTCGTAGTAGCTCTTTAAAATCGATGCTCTCTTTTTATTGTTGTCATCATCATCCTTGGTAACTCCACCAAGATCAGCATTCATTCTATCTACAAGATTGTTAAGTTTCTTTGCTTTGTCATTTTGGCCCTTCATATCAGCAATCTTCATTTCTGCTTCTTTCTTCTTGGTGGCGCCTACCTCTAACATAACCATAGCCGCCATCATCTGGATGGACATACCTTCGAACTCGGTACCCTTGATTGCATTTACATTTGAAGTTGAAATTGCACCTACTGACATAATCGGTTACCTCTTTGCTCTTAGAATCTTTTGAAGAAATCTGACCTTTAATTCGTGAATCAGACTCTTTTCGTTTAACCTTTGTCTTAAGTATATATCAAAAATTTCAATAAGATGTAACTACTTTTGAATATATATCCTGTTTTGTTTAAAGTTGGAATATATATCACAAATTCTGCTTATTTTGTAACTACATTATTTATGTAGTTACACTAAATTTCATTGATTTAAAGCTGTAGACGTGACTCTCCAGACGACTGACAGTAAGTCGTAATTCGATATGTTGTGGTCAGTCAAACCGGAATCAATCTATTTTTCTGGGATACGCATGAAATAAAGGCTAAGAGTCGGATCTTGTACTCATATGGGGAAAAGTTGTACTTCTTAAGCAGAAGAACAAGTACTAGTTTAGAGAAAAAACTTGTACTTATTTGGGGAGAACCTCTTGTACTCAAATGGGGAGTGTCTTTGGCATTAAATGGGGTATAATCATCTTGTTATTCAACAGGTTTGTACAAATATATAACGATACACATTAGTGGTTTTAATTTTGGTTAGATATTAACCTAATTGAAAGCAGACAATCATGCATCCAGAAAAAAAAAATGCGGACCATCAAACTTACAGTTAAAACCGTTTTCTTGTCCGCATTAGTTATACTAAGAGGTAATCTGTCTTAAAAGCTTTTATATCTGCTTCTACAAACTTGTTTTCACAGCTTATAAATACTTTTAAATTCTTAAATCTTTTTTCACCTATGAGACTAAACTGCATGTTGTCTTCTGAGATAAGCCACTCAGCAATACAGTCTATTACTGATAGTGAAGTCTCAGGCTCAACAACATGCAGCTGTTCGCTTACTAATTCTTTGCCAGGCCCTGCAGGATCTGATTTGCATTCTTAATCTGATCACTTGCACCGCTTACGAAGCTGTTGTACTGGCCCATGAAGTCCTGCAGCTTAACCATCTGAGTCTGGTTGTCAGAGTTGCAGTTCTCTGCCATGTGCTGAATTGTAGAAGTAATAGCACGGATTTGCTCTGCAGTCTTTGCCTCACAACCAGTGATAGTTTTAACTCCATTCGACACCGATACACCAGTCGCCTTCCAACTAGACATATCGACGCCTAACCCTTTTGCTTCCATGTAATATTTTGCTAATATCTGACCTCTTTTTTTCTTATCACTATCTTCATCCTTGGTAACTGCACCAAGCTCAGCATTCATTCTGTCAAGCAGATTATTCAGCTGTTTTGCTTTATCGTTCTGAGCCTTCATATCAGAAATCTTCATTTCTGCTTCTTTCTTCTTGGTGGCGCCTACCTCTAACATAACCATAGCGGCCATCATCTGGATGGACATACCCTCGAACTCGGTACCCTTGATTGCATTTACATTTGAAGTTGAAATTGCACCTACTGACATATTCGTTACCTCTAAGTTGTAAAAATCTTTTGAAGAAATCTGACCTTTAATTCGTGAATCAGACTCTTTTCGTTTAACCTTTGTCTTAAGTATAAATCAAAAATTCCAAAAAGATGTAACTACTTTTGAATATATATCCTATTTTGTTTAAAGTTGGAATACATGTCACAAATTCTACTTGTTTTGTAACTACATTATCATAATGTAGCAGAAAAGAATCTGATGATTGTTACTGCTTTGAAATATTCTCTGTGACAATTAAGCTGATTTTCTTGGCTTACCATCAATAAGCTCATTGTTGCTCTCTCAGATACAGCTCTTCTCTTTGACACATGTTATAGAACTGAGCTTTTCGATTTTTTGAAATTCGAAATATCAAGAAACAGTCTTATTTTTTTACTATCAGAAAAATCAAAAAGGATACCACCCTAGGATAGTATCCTTTACGACAAACATAAGGACAAATTCTACTAATTCTTTGCCAGTCCCTGCAGGATCTGATTTGCATTCTTAATCTGATCACTTGCACCGCTTACGAAGCTGTTGTACTGGCCCATGAAATCCTGCAGCTTAACCATCTGTGTCTGGTCGTCG
>Ga0256407_10004807_pt1 | contig 22153 bp, 16 predicted proteins | sample RumenRJG_04DNA_FD_193489 | JGI IMG/M metagenome (GOLD analysis project Ga0256407, IMG submission 193489) | Bovine rumen microbial communities from Lethbridge, Alberta, Canada - RJG_04 | ecosystem: Host-associated > Mammals > Digestive system > Stomach > Rumen | place: Canada: Alberta... | reverse complement strand
AAAAAAAAAAACAATGAAAATGAATATAAAGAAAAAGAAGAAGAATATATAAAAAAAAAAAAAGAATTAGAACAAAAAATAAACGAAGAAATATCAAAATCAGAAAGTTTACAACATATAATAAACGAACAAAAGAACTTAATAAATGAATATAAAATGAAAATTGAAACATCAAAAAATCAAAATGAAGAAAATACAAAAAAATATTATGAAAGTAAATTAAATGATATTAATAAATCAGGATTAGAAATGAAAGAAATTTCTGAAAAATTAGAAGATGAAACTTTAAAAGCTCAAGTGTTAAAAGAAATCGCAGAAGAACAACAATTAAAAAATCAAAGACATCATTTACAATTAAAACAAGCTATTTTAAAAAATGTTGAATTAATAAGAGAATTAGAAAAAAGAGATAGAGATATTAATTTATTAAATAAAAAAGTTGAATATTATCAAAAAAGAATAAAACAAAGGGAAGAAGAAGATGAAAAAGAAAAAAAGGAAGAAAATAATTTAGAATTTAGTAAAAATAATAAAAATAATTTAATTGAAAAAAATGAAATAAATGGAAATAATATTGAAAATGATAATAATAATAAAGAAGATTTAGAAAAAAAAAATATGGATTATGAAGAATTTAAAATAAAAGATTTTTCAAAATTATCATCAATTAACAATCTTCAAAAAGATAAAAATACAATTGATAATGATAATGATACTTTAGAAAACATTTCTCAATTTTTTAATGAAAAAAAAGAAACAGCAAAATTTGAAGTAAGAAATGATAATAATGAAAATATAATAAATAAAAATAATTTAAATAAAGATAAAATAGATTCCAATGGAAGTTTTACAGATAGTTTAATTTTAACAGCAAATGGAGATATAAATAATAATATTATTTTTATAGGAGAAAAAGAAGAAAATAATAAAATAAATGAAAAAGAAAGTAAAAAAGAAAATATTAAAATTCAATCATTTCTTGAAACTTAACTTTTCCATTTAAAACTTTTACATTACTTAATATACATATATTATATTAATATATCATTTTTTAATTTATTTTTTTAATTTTTAATCATAATAAATAAGTATTGATACATTTTATAATTAATAAATCAAAATATTAAACTAAATGTTAAAAATTTAAATTAAATTTCATTTACTTTTGAATCTAAAATAACATTATAAAAATATCCACCACCATTATAATTTGAAAATAAAATATTTTGTATTTTATAAAGAGAATCATCACTTGAATCTCCTTCCCAATAACTTATTTGAATTATATGATCTTCATAATTTAAATAACAATTTGGATTATCATCAATTATTAATAATCTATATATATCTCTTTTATCAATTTTCATCTTTTTAACATCTTTCAAATATTTTCCATTCGATTGAACACAATCTTGTCTAAATAATGTTTTTTTAAAATAACAGTTTTTATTATCTATATAATTTATTATTTGTTTTGCATATTCTTCAGTAGCACTAGTATAAATAAAAAAATCACATATTTCATCTAATGATGATAGAAAATTTCTTGTATATGGTCTTATATAAATATAACTTCCATCATTTAATATTTGAAATTGTCTTAAATTTGGTATTTTTTTAGATGATTTATATACTAATGTATTATCTAAATCTAATATAATTTGCATTTTCAATCTATTATAATTTAATATTTTTATTGAACGATATTTTATATAAATATGAATTTTATATAATAAATAAACTATCTTATCAATTAAATAAAGAAGTGGAGATATTAATCTACTTAACATTATTAATGTTATAATTATAATTTGGGCTAATCTTATATATATATGTTTAAATATAAATAGAAAAATATTCTCCTTATTTATATTTGTTTGATTTTCTGAAGTTTCTATTATTGATTTGAGCTTTGTATAATATACATTATTTAATACTTTATGAAATTTACTTAACATTTTTATTAAAAATAATTATTTGAATAAAATAATTTTTAATAATAATTTTTATCTATTTTTTCTTTTTTGATTACAAGAAAAAGATATGAAATAATAATTATCACTTTCAAAAATATTAAAAATATTAGTTTATTGAATAGAGCTATCAATTTTATTATATTAAAAATATATTAATTTATTATCTAAAAATTTATATTGAATGTTTCATTTTAGTTTTAGTTTCATTTATTTTTAATTTTTTTATATATAAAAAATATTAAAATTATAATTAATAAATATATAATTATTTTTGTTTAAAGATAAAAATATAAAGAATTTATTAGATTAAAGATAGCTATTATAAATAATTATATTAATTCTAAATAAGAAATTATTATAAAATAAATAGAATATAATCATTGTTTTGAAAAAAAGGAATAGAAATAATATAATAAATACAACAAAATTCTAAAAAAACCTAAAAAATAATATATAATCAAAAATAAAAATTATTTTTAATCCAAAATGTTAGACTTACTACTAATTAGAGCAGACAAAGGAGGAAATCCCGATTTAGTATATCAAAGTCAAAAAAATCGTTTTAAATCAACAGACATTGTAGATGAGTCAATAAAAAGAGACAAAGAATGGAAAGAAGTACGTCAAAAAGCCGATACAGCAAGAATGAATTTAAATAATGTACAAAAGCAAATAAAAGAAAAGAAAAAAGCTTCTAAAGGTCAAGATCCATGTACTGAATTATTACAAGAAAAAGAAAAATATGAAAAAGAAGCAGATGAACTTCACAAAAAAGCAGAAGAACTTTTAGTAGAATTGAAAAAAGTATACAGTCAAATTGGTAATATTCTTGATCCTGAAGTTCCAATATCAAATAATGAAGATGATAATAAAGTTTTAAGAACATGGGGTGAAGTAGATAAAAATCGTGTAATTGATGATTCATTAGGAAATGCTCATCATTATAAAGTTTTACAATGGATTGGTGGTTATGATCAGGAACGTGGTGTTAAAATTGCTGGTCATAGAGGATACTTTTTAACTGGACCAGGAGTATTATTAAATCAAGCATTAATTCAATATGGTTTAAGATTCCTTCATTCAAAAGGTTATATGCCTATTCAACCACCATATTTTATGAAAAGAGAAATTATGGGTGAGACTGCAGAATTAGCTGATTTTGATGATATGTTATATAAAGTTCAAGGTGAGAAACCTGAAGATGATGCATATTTAATTGCTACTGCTGAACAACCTATTTCTACAATGTTTAGAGGTGAATGGTTAGAACCTTCACAATTACCTATGAAATTTGGTGGGATTTCACCTTGTTTTAGAAAGGAAGCTGGTGCTCATGGAAAGGATACTTGGGGAATTTTTAGAATACATCAATTTGAGAAGGTTGAACAATTTGCTATTTGTACACCTGAAGATTCTAAGAAAATTCATGAGGAAATGATACAAGTTAGTCAAGAATTTTTCGAATCACTTAAATTACCTTATAGAGTTATTTCTATTGTTTCTGGTGCACTTAATAATGCTGCTGCTAAGAAATATGATTTGGAAGCATGGTTCCCTGGTTATGGAACTTATAGGGAACTTGTTTCTTGTTCTAATTGTACTGATTATCAATCAAGAAGTGCTGAGATTAGATTGAGAACTGGGAAAAAAGATGAGAAAGTTTATGTTCATATGCTTAATGGTACACTTTGTGCTACTGAAAGAGCTCTTTGTTGTGTTTTGGAAAATTATCAAACTGATAAAGGAGTTGTTGTTCCTGATGTACTTAGACCTTATGTTGGTTGTGATTTTATTCCTTATAATGAAAAATTCTTACCAAAAGAACCTAAGGAACCTAAAAAGAAAGGGAAGAAGGAAGAAGAAAAGAAAAAAGAGAAAAATGATGATGAAAAGAAAGAAGAGAAAAAAGAAGAAGGAAAGAATGAAGAAGAAAAAAAAGAATAAAAAATTTTAATTTTGAAATTACTTAATATATATTAAGAATTAAGATAAATTTTATTAAAAAAATATTTTTATTTATAAATTAATTATTTCATCATATGAATTTTCATTATTATTATTTTTCTCATCTTCATTTAATGTTAAAGGAATAAATTCTTTTTTAGGTTTAATTTCTTTTTTTTCTTTATCTTTTTTTTCTTGATTATTATCATTAATTTTTTTATTATTCTTATTTTTATTTTTATTTTTTTCTATAATTTTTTCTAATCCTTTTTCTTTTATAATTTTCTCACTTAAAATTTTACTATTTGCCATACTTCTTTTTTTTCTTAAATAATCTTTGCCTTCAATGTCACAAAATTTAAACATTATTGTATTAATTAATTTTTTTCCACACATTTCACAAATTCCATTTTTATGAGCACATGTTAAACAATAATTATTTTCTCCTTCACATCTTCCTGTACAATTTTTACAAAATTTCATTTTATATTTTGATTTAATTTTATATGTTAAATCTTTTATTTTTAAATTACCATATTGTCTTCTATTTTTATCATCAACTGTTATTAATTTATTTAATTTTTTTTGACATTCTTCACATACCATTAATTAATTAAATTTAATTTTAAATAGAATGTTTTATCTTTTAAAATAATTTGATTATATTAATTAATTATTTAATTGATTTAGATTTATATATTCTATTAAAAATATTATATCTATTTTTTGATGTATCTAAAAATTTAATCCAATTTTCATCTGTTTTTAATATAGCACTATAATCAATTAAATTTTCTTTTAACATATTAATTCCATTTAAAAAAAATTTACTACCTTTTTTTAATAAAAATTTAGAATAAGAATTATTAATCCATTTAATTAACAATTGTTTATTTTGAATTCTAACATTTTGAGTTAAAAATGTAATATTATTAATTTTAATAGAACTAATTTGTAAATTAAATTCATTTGAAATATATTGTGTATTAATACTAATATTTAAAACTTGATTAAATTTTAGAATATTTAAATCACCAATAATTGAATTAATTTCAGTTTCAATAAATAACATTCCAAAAATATTTTTTTGATCATTATAAGGGACAAATTTAACCATTTTATTGATAGCAATTAAATTCATTGAATCAGGATATAAATATTTAAAATCAGGAATAATTAATTTTAAATATTTCATTGATAATTTATATTCAATTTCAATATTATTATCATCAGTAATATTAAAATTATATAAATTATCATTTATTAAATTATAAAAAATATCTTTATGCATATAAAAAAGATTTTCTTCTTTTGTTGTAAATTGTGGATCTATTAAAGGATCTAATTTTTTATTATTTACTGAACCACTTAAAGGAATTTGAATAAGTTTTTCAGATAAAATTTTTGGAGATGAATTTTGAAATAGTTTAATTGTATTATTTTTTTTTGATGGAGTATTTAATTGAATTTTAATTTCTTCAGATTTCATTTCATCATTAAAATATTTTTGAACTGCATTTATATTAAATAAATTTGATATTTTTTTTTCTTGACTATAACAAAAAAATTTTAATATTTCTTCAATAAAATTTTTATCTATTGGTAAATCACTTAAATCTTGTATTGATAATTTTATAAAAGTATTTCCTTTAATTTCAGGATTACTTTGATAAATTTTTTGAATTGTAATATTCTCTGATATCATATTAAATTTACCATAATTTGATTCTGATGAATCTAAATTTATCAATTTAAATTCTATTTCTAAATTTAAAAATGGATTTAATGTATTTTGAAAAAAATCAATTGAATTATTTTTTTCATTTATTGAAATATCAATTGCATTTATATTATATATTATATTTTTTTTTGTAATATTTGCTATTTGATATATATTATTATTAAATTTAAAATTAAAAGATTCAAAAGTTAATTCTTGAAAATCATATAATTTTGTAATTGATTTTATGTTTTTTGTTATTAATTCTTTTTTATATTCATCTAATAGAACTTTTTTAAATATTAATGATGATAATGAATAACTAAATAGAAATATTATTAATATCATTATTTTCATTTTTAAAATAAATTAAAAAATAATATTTATTTAATAATTAATATTAAAATTATATTTATTTTTATTTTTTCCTTTTTCCTTTTCCTTTAGATTTTGTTTTTCCTTTACTTTTTTTCTTATCATCTTTTTCATTATCAATTTCAATATCTTTTTCTTTTTCATCTTCTTCTTTTTTTATTTCATCAACAATTTCCCCAGTAGTAATTTTTTTTTTAATATTTATTAACTCATCATAATTATTTGTATTTTTAATTTTATCTGCAATAATTTTATGAACTTTTTCATTATTTTTAATATTTTCTAATCCTTTTTTAAATTCTTTATCATCTTCACTGAAATTTTTATTTTTAATATTCTCAATAATTTTTTCTCCTTCTTCACTTTCAAATAATCTTATTGCTTCATCTTTTTCAATTTTTTTCACTTTTTGAAAATCAAGTACTCTTAAATTTGGCATTTTATAAATAACATATAATCTATAATATTTTAATTTAGTAACTAAATTATTCATTAATGAAAGTCTTAAAAGTGTTTTACATGATGAAATATTATCAATAACTTCTATATCTGAAATTTTATTATTTGTTAATATTAAATTTTCTAATTTTGGACAATTAATTGCAAAATCATTTTCAATATATGTAATTCTATTATTTATTAATAAAAGTGACCTTAATCTATTTAATGAATTTAATTCTTCAACTTTAGATATTGAGTTATCACTTAAATCTATACTTCCAAATTGATCATTTGTTGCTGATAAATTTTCTATTATACTTATTTTATATCCCCTTAAATCTAATTGATAATCTTTTACTGCATTTAAATATTTTAATGCACGAGATATTAAATCTGAATTTAATTTAACCATTTATTAGGAATAATATAAATTATCAATGTAAAAAAAATAAAATTTAAATTATAAAAAAATATAATTACAATTATTTATATATTAATTATTTTTGTAAAGGTTTAATTCTAAAATGCATTGAAATTAATGTAAATAAAAAAGATTTTAAATCTTGTACAAAATAATAAAATATTTCCAATCCTCTAGGATCATTACTTTTCTTAATTTCCATAGAAGAAGTAATTTTACTGGTAATAAAAGAAATATGTTTATTATCTTGTATAATTTCTAATTCTTGTCTCCTATTTGCTTCAGGCTTAGGCCAATTAGAATCATCTTGATTTAAAATTTTAGATTCTCGAATAATTTTTTTTAATTCTTCTAGAACAATTGGAGTAACATAAACTTCTTTTCTAATTAAACCATCTCCTTTATAATTTGAATTATTCCCATATCTTAATCTCCCATTTGGCATAAATTCAAATTCTAAAAACTCAAAACCATAATTTCCTTTATGACTAATATTATACCTTAAATAAAAATCATATTCTCCTTTTTCTTTATCCATTTAAAATAAAAAATACATATTTTTTTAATTTTTTTATTTAAAAAATATTCAAAAAAATTCTTTTTTTATGGAATTAGCTATAAATGCAGTTGGAGAAAATGGAAAATTTCAAAAAATAATAGCAATAATAATAATAGGAACATCATCATGTACATTATTATTATCAGTATCATATGCAACATTAACAAAATTACCTGGATTTCTTTGTAGAAATGCAGATGATTTAAATCAACATTATTATGAATGTGATTTCTCAAATGAATTCTGTTCATATCCTAGAAAAATTGATTTTATTAAAGATCCAAATCCAAAAAGAAGTATTTATAATTTTGCATATTCATTTAATTTATTTTGTGAAAATGCTTATTTTATTCCTATGTATAGTACACTTTTTTTCTTTGGTGGAATTTTAGGTTGTGTTTTTTTTAGCACAATACCAGATAAATATGGTCGAAAAAATTTATTTTTATTATTATTAGTTTGTTCTTGTTTTTTGCAAATTAATACTTTTTTTGCAATAAATCCAACACATTTAATTTTTATTTTTTTCTTTTCTGGACTAGCATCTTTCGCATATGGAATGTCAAGTGTAATTGTAGCAGAATATATACCAAGAAGTATAAGTAATATTATTATGAGTTTTACAAATGCGATATATCCTCTTAGTGGAATTGGTGTAGGATTATATTTTTATTATATTAATAATTGGAGACTATTATTTTTTATTTTTTCAATTATTGAAATTATTGTAACTTACCTTGCTTTAAAATATTTTATTGAAAGTCCAAGATGGTTAAACAGTCAACAATTAAATGATAAATGTTTAGAATGTTTAGAACAAATTGCAATTATAAATGGAAATTTACAACAATGGCAAACATTTATAAAAAATAATAAAAACTTACTAAACACAGACAACAATAACAATACATCATCCCAAAATAAATCCCAAACCAAAAATTATTCAATATTCGATATAATATCATTTAAATCCCAAAGAAAGAATTTCTTTTACAATTTCATAGTATGGTTCTCTGCAGGTTTCTGTTTCTATGGAATAATATTAAATTTAGGAACAATGGGAGGTGATTTCTTCACTGATATAATATTAGCATTTTCAGGAGAAATATCAAGTGAATTATCAAGTGGAATGTTAAGTAATATTTTCGGTAGAATTCCAATAATGTCAGGAGGAAGTTTATTAGGAGGAATATCATTTTTATTTTATATATATTTTGAATCAAATTTATTAAAAAGTATCTTAATATTTTTTTCTACTTTTGGCTTTGCTGCAACATTTAATGTTATTTTTATTTATACTCCTGAATTATTTCCTACTCCTATAAGAGGAACTATTTGTGGTTTTTCTTATTTAGTTTCTAGATTTGGTGCTATGATTGTTTCACCTTTGACTTCTACTTTTGGGAAAAATGCTAATTATTTATTTTCAATTTTTGGGATTTTAAGTGGGATTATTTTTTTTGATATGGATGAAACTTTAGGAAGGGATATTTTAGATCATATACCAGAAACTGAAGGATGTACTTCTTTTGTTTATTCCAGTGGAGGACAGGGAAGTGATATTAAGTTTGATATTGTTTCTAATGCTTTTACTAAGTCTAGTATTTATTTTAAGAAATAAATTTTTTTTTAGCTTTTTTTTTATTTATTTGATGGTTATTTTTTTGGGGATTTTTAATTAGATTTCTTGCTTGTAACATTTTGATGTATATATAAACTTATTTATTATTATTTAAAGGTGTTTAATAAAAACATATATATTAATTTTTTTCTATTTTTTTAAAAGGATAATTTTTATTATTATATTATTTTTTATTATTTTGAATAAATGAAAAATATTTTTATTTATTATCTTAATTTTTTTTTTCTACTTTTTTAATATATATATATATATTCAATTAATTAATTAATTAAAAAGTTAAATGGAAATTGATTGTACTGCTGATAATACATCTGCTGTTGATAGTATGGAATCTGAAGAACATGGAATAAAATTTTACAAAAATCCATATTTATCAAATTTAAATTTTATTGAAAAGGATGTTTCATTATTTAGTAATTTATATAAAATAATAATAACAAGAAATAAAGAATTATATCAATATTCTCTAGATTTCAAAATAGTTGATGGTTCAAATATTCAATTATCAACAAAAATGAAAAGAAAAATTATAAATATGGAACATGAAGAAATTAACAAAGAATATGGAACTTATTTATTAGCAGGAGATACATTTTACAGTGAAAAAAAATTAGATGATATAAAAGAAAAAATAATTAAACTAAACAATAATAATTACTCATTAATAATAAAACCAACTAAAGAAACAATATCATTAAAAACTGATATAAATTATATGATGGAACAATATAAAAGAGATGGTGGAAAAGTAATAAAGACAATTTTTGAAATAATGATAAAAGAAATATTAAGACATAATCCATCGTTAAAATATGTTATGAAATTATTTGGTAATAAAGATAAAGAAGAATTATTAGAAGCAAATGATTATTATAATGATATTAAAATTATGCCTGGTTTTGTTACTAAAGTTATGGTTCTTGAAAATGGTTTTTATCTTAATGTTGATATAAAAACAAAAATAATGTCAAAATTAAATTGTCTTCAATTAATTGAATCTTTTTGTAATAATCCAAAAAAAATAACAAGAGAAGAAAAAAAAAAAATTAATAATTGGTTTCAGGATAAAATAATTGAAACAAGTCATTCAAATCAAAGATTTAGAGTTGATTTAATTGATTTTGAAAAAAAAGCAAATATTAAAAATATTAAAATAGGACAATCAACAAAAAGTTATTATCAATATTATAAAGAGACATTTAATATTGAAATAGATAAAAATTCACCTTTAATAATAATTAAACAAAAAGGTAAAAATGAATTAAATAATAAACAATTATTTCCTCCTGAAGTATGTAATATTGTAGGATTAAGTGAAGAAATGATAAATGATAAATCATTATTAAATAAAATATATGAAAAAACAAAATTAACTCCAAATGATAAAATTGAAAATATAAATGATATTTTATCAATTATAAATGAAAAAACTCCTATTACTAAAGTTCAATATATTAATGGTGAAAAAATAATTAAAAAATTACAAAGTTCATATGAAAAAAAAAATGATTTTGGAATTGATATTCTCGAAGCAAAAAATGAGAAATTTGAAGGTCAAATTATGGAAAGTCCATTTTTAATAGGGAAAAATAATATTAAAATTAAAAATTCATTAAAACCATTTAAAGTAATAGAACCAAAAGAAATAAATTTTATTTGTCTTTATCATAAAGATTATGAACAATCAAAAAGAAAATTTTTCGAATTAGTAAAACAATCAATTAATGGCTATGGATTAATAATAGGAAAAAAAGATTATAGAGCATTAAATACAGAAAATATAAATACTTGGAAAAAAGAAATTGAAAAATGTGGTGATTGTAAAAAATATAATATTATAATAGTAATGATTGATGATTATTTAAATGGATTAGGTTTATATGATGAATTAAAATTATTCGCAAATGAAAAGAAAGGAATTATTACTCAATTTGTTTTAACTAATTCATTTAGTAAAAAAAATGGTATGTCTGTTGTTAGTAATATATTAATCCAAATGAATGTTAAAATAGGAGGAATTTCATATAAGGTTGATTTTGATAAACAAATTCAAAATATGAATTTAATGATAGTAGGAATTAATTCAAGTAGAATAATAATTGATAAAACTTTATATCAATCATTATCTTATTGTGCAACATTAAATAATGATTTTACAGAATATACAAATAAAAAAGAAAATGTAAATGCAGATGAAATAAATAAAGGAATTTGTATTTCAAATTTTATAAATGAAGCTTTAACAGAATATTTTAAAAAAAATAATAAAATGCCAGGTGGAATTATAATATATAGACAAGGAATAAGTGAAGGAAAAGAATTTATAATTAATACTGAAATAGAACAAATTAATATGAATTTAAATGGTGATTCACCATTAGAATATTTAAAAGGATTAAAAATTCCATATTATTATATTTTAGTTAATAAAAGATCATCAATTAAATTTTTTGAAATTGATACTGAAGAAACTTTAGATAATAATAATGAAAATTTTTATCAAAATCCTGAAAATGGTTTATTAGTAACAAGAAAAGCAGTTAGGAATGATGTATTTGAATATTATATTCAACCACAAAAAGTTAATCAAGGAACAGCAACTCCTACAAATTATAGAGTTATGTATGGTACAATGAATATGCATAATTTATTACCAAAATTATCTTTTGATTTATGCTTTCTTTATTCTAATTGGAGAGGCCCTGTAAGAATTCCTGCTCCTTTGAAATATGCTGAAAAGTTAGCTAAGATTAAGTATATGATTAATGAAGATATTAAAAATTCATTATGTTATATATAGATGATAATTTTTATTTTATATATATATTATTAAATATTATTATTAATTTATATTTATGAAAATAAAAATATCTTTTTTTTTATTTATTATTTTTTAGTTATAAAACATAAATTAATATATTATAAAAAAAGAATAAGAATTTTTTTATATATTTAAAACACTTTTATGTACTGTTATTATTTTCGTAGGAGGAACTTTCTATTGAATTATTATTAATTTCAAATTCATTAGATGATGAAGGAGATGGAGAAAATAATAATTTATTTTCTTCTTTTGTATTATAATCAATATCAAAAAAAGTAGAATTTTTTCTATAACCTTTTTTTTTTATTGTTTGATTTTTATTTATATAATTTTGATGTTCTGTATTATCAGTTTTCTGAGTTTTATTTGAATTATATTCCTTAATATAAATTTTAATATCTGAATGCTTTTTTTCTTTTTTATTATTCTCAAAATAATCAGAATAAGTATCTATTTCTAATAAATTTTCATCAGTGATTTCTTTTTTAGATGTTTTTTCTTTATTTAAAATAATTAAAAATTGTTTTATTTTTTTAAAAAATTTCATTCTACAATTAATTAATATATTATAATGATTTCCTTCTTTTGGATACCAAGATAAAAAATCATAAGTATTTTTAGTCATTTCATTAATATGTTCTTGAGGGATAATTGAATCTAATCTTCCATGAATAATAAATATTGGTTTAATAATATTTTTAATTCTATTTAAATTATTATTTTCATCTTGATAATCATCTTTATTAAAACTAATTGTGTTTTTTTCATTATCTAAATAATTATTATACCTTTTAACAATAGGAGATAATAAAATAATTCCTTTAATTTGAGAAAGATATTTTTCATTTGAACTAATATATAATACTGGAATACTTCCTAAAGATTCACCTAATAATATTATTTTATTGAATGGAATATATAATGTTTTATTTGCAAATTCTATTATTTGAATAATTTCATTATATAAATGTTCTTCTGAAAATTTTCCAATAGAAACTCCAAAACTTGAATAATCATATGAAATAATATTTACTTTAAGAGTTAGAAACATGTCAATTAAAAATGGGAAATATGAACCTAAATCATTTATTGCATTATGACAAAATAAAATTGTATCTTTAATAGTTAATCTTTCATGTTTTAAATAAAGACAACATATAAAATTTGAATTATTATCATTTTTCAAAATATATGAATTTAATTTTAAATCTGGAATCATTTTTTCTTCAAAAGTTTTATAATTGAACTTTACTTTTGTTTCAAGTGAACCAAATTGTTCAGTAAAAAATTTAATATTATATTTTTCATATAAACAGTTTGAATGATTTAATGTAATTCCATTATTAAATGAAATTGAATAAAGATCATTTTTAGGAGGATTTATTGTTAAATATTCTTTAATTAAAGGAGTTATATTATTTTTCCCAGGTTTACATCCCATTTTTAATTATAAATTTCCACCAATCTTTGAAAAAATATTTAATTTAAATAATATTTAATAATTAATATTAAATATGAGAAATATTAATATTTTTTTGATTTATAATCATAAGTTTAATTTTTTTTTTCAAAATATATTAAAAATTTATTTTATTATTTTTAATTATTAATTTTTTCTTATTAATTAAATTATGATAAAAATTAATAAAAAGATGTTTTTAAATGGTTTAAATATTTTTCAAGATTTAGAAAATTAAAAAATTAAAGATTATAGTTTTTAGAATATTCTATAACTTATAAAATATGATTTTTATAGATTAACTAATTTAATACCTATCAAATTTAAAAAATAATTTAAAAATTAAATAGGAAAATTCTTAAATTAAAATTTTTAATAAAAAATCAATAAAAAAAAAATAAAATATAATTTAAAAATAAATGAATATAAATCAAAATGTAATTTTATTATCATCAAATAATTCAATATCATATAATAATAGTGATAATGAAGATAATAAAAATAATGAATTTTTTCAACCAATTAGTTATAGAAAAAGTATAAATACTAATATATTTCCAAATTATGTATTAAAGAATGAAATAGAAGATAAAGAAAATAAAATTAAACAAATGTATGAACATGCATTATTCGCTTTTAATGAAAAAAAATATGAAACAATAATTACAATAATAACTCATAATGAAAAATTCTTTTTTAAAAATTCAGAAAGTTCATTTAATATGTTAAAAATGAAAATAAGAGCAAAATTAAAATTATTAAAAATAATGTTTGAACCTATTTATTTTGGTAAAAATAAAATTAAACATACATATAAAATTGAAAAAGAATTATTATGTATACAAAAAGATTTTGATAAATTAATGGAAATTAATGATAATAATATAGATAAACAACAAGAAGAAATTTGTAATCAAATTTATTGTCATATGTTACTTTATTATTCAATTTTATGGAAAATAAGAAATGATTATGTAAAAAGTTTATCTTATATTTGTTTAGCTTTAAATTTATTAAAAATTTTTTTTTTAAAATATGGTAAAGCAAATGAAATAGGAACTTATAGTATTTATTGTAAAATTTATTTATTCTTTATTTATTTACTTATTTTAGATAATAATATTGATTTAGCAATTTCTTATGAAGATAATTTATTTAATTTAATAAATGTATCTTTTAAAATTTTACAAGATGATGAAAAAAATATTTATAATAAAAAATTCTATATTTATCTTTTTATAAATTTTTTATTTTTTGGTTTTTGTTTTGAATATATTGGAAAACCAATTGAAAGTATGAATGCTTATAAATTTGCATATGATTTATTAAAAAATGAATCCTTTTTTTCAGAAGAAAAATACTTTGAATTAATTGTTTCTCTTTATTATCAAATAAGTTTAAAAGCTCATAATAAATTTGAAAAAGAAATTAAAGAAATTAAAATTCAAAGTAATAATAAAGAAAAAAAAGAAGAAATATTATCCTTAATTTCAAATGGATATACAATAAATCCAAATAAATTCAAAAAAGTTGAAAATAAAATAGAAAATAATATTTTATCTCCTTCAATAACAGAAAAAATTAATAATTTAGATAAAGAATTAGAAATATTAGTTTATACAAATAGAGATTTTAATAAAGAATTAAATACAAAAAAAAAAAGAAATATTTCACCAAAAACAAAAGATAACTTAAGGAATTATAAAATTTACTCAACATTATTAACAAAAGATTATACAGATTTAATATTAAAAAATAATGTTTATATAAATGACCCAGAAGGTGAAAAAGAAACAATTGAAAAAATTAATTCATATTTATATCATAGAATGACTATAACAAATAATAATAATTATATTGAACAAAATTCTTATAAAAATAATATAAATAATACACAATTAACAAAAAGAACTTTTAATTTTAAAAGAGTACAATCAGAAAATATTTTAACAATAAAAGGCAATTTAAATAATAATAAAGAAATTAAAAAAAAAAAAACAAAATTTAAAAAATTAAAAAAAAAAAAGAAAATAAAAAAAAAAAAACAAAATTTAAAAATTTAAATAAAAATAATAGTAGTAATAGTTTATTTTCTATTACAAAACCATTAAGTAATGATTTTGAAAAAAGAAATAAATCTGGAAGAGCATTATCAAAAAATTATTTTTCTAAATATATGAAACTTGAAAAATTAACAAGTCAAGAATTAGAATTTCAAAAAACTTTATTAAATATTCGTTCTAGACAATCAAAATATTATTTTGCTCAAAATTCAAAAGATATGATTTTCAATGAAGAAAATTCAAAAAAAAAAGCTTTTAAAAGCTATTTTTTTATAAAAAATAATCTTTCTGAAAAAAGGATTAAATATTCTTCATCATCTAAAAATCAAATATATGAAATGGATCCTGAAAAATTATATAATAAACTTTTTCATAGGAGAAAAAGAAATTTAGTAACTACGAGTTTCAATAAAGTTTTTAAAAATTATCAAAAAAAAACTTTAATTGAAAGAAAAGAACATGAAAAATGTGATGATATAAATTATATAAAGTTAAGAAATGAGAAAAATATAATTAAATTGAATGGACAAATTGATAATATTTCTCAAATGATAAAAAAAAGAAAAAAAGAATTAAAAAAAAATAAAAAAATAAATAACTAAATATATTTATTTTTTATAAATAAAATAAATATAAATATAAAACAATATGAATTAAAAACTATAAAATATTAATAATTATGTTTTTTCTTTACAATATAATTTAGAAAATGAAGGCAAATTAATTTTAGGTGATTATTTACATAATTATAATAAAAAATTAACTAAAGATAATTATAGTGAAGTCAATATTTACTTTGATCCTTTTTTAAGTAATTTAGATTGGAGACTTTATTTTGATAAAGTTTTTTTTGGAGAAAATGAAAAATATGAAAAAATTAATGCTAAATTAATTTATGAATTTGGTCTTATTATTGGAAATAATGTTTATTATGATTTTATTAAAAAGGAATATTCTATTAAACAACAAAAATGTAATGAAAAATATTATTTTGAAAAATAATGTTAATTATAATTATTTTTGAATATCCAAAAGGAATTGATAAAAAGTTATTTCCTGATTTAATTTTTTATAATACTGTATTTAAAGTTAACTTTCTTTTACATATACAGATTTATTTATTAATTGTGAAAGTAAAATTTATTTTATGATTATTTTTCAAACTGAAAATAAAAAACCAAATAGTTGGATTTAGGAAAATCATTTATAAAAAATCTAATTTTTTTCTTAATATTGAAAAAAAAATAATAGGAAAATATCCAGATTTAAAATCTAAAAGTTTTCCAATAGATTGGATTTTATGTATATTATTATTTATAATAATAATTCTTATACTTATTTATTATTAATTCTATGCAATGAAAAATAAGAGAAAAAAAAGAGCAAATGAATTAGAAGATAATATTAATTATACTCCTCAACAAGATATATTAAATAAAGAAAAATAAAAGATAATTTTAAAAAATAATATATAATCAAATTAATATTATTAAAAAATTAAAAAAAAAATTAATTTAATATATTTACCTCAATTATTTTTAAAAAAATAATAAAAAAAAAAGATAAAAAAAATGGAACGCAGAATAAAAAAAGAATTAGAAGACATAGAAAAAAGTCCAATAGAAGGATGTCACGCATCACTCTTAAAACCAGATGATTTATATCATTGGAAAGCCGATATATCTGGGCCACCAAACAGTCCATATGAAGGAGGAGTATTTATATTAAAAATAGATTTACCTAAAGAATATCCTCTAAAACCACCAATATGTAGATTTGTAACAAAAATTTTTCATCCAAATGTAAATGATAAAGGTGGAATTTGTTTAGATATTTTAAATAGACAATGGAGTCCAGTTTTAAATATTGGAAAACTTTTAATTTCTATTACTTCTTTTTTAACTGAACCAAATACTGATCATTCACTTCGCCCTGAACTTGCTTTATTATATAATAATAATAGGGAAAAATATAATTTAACTGCTAAACAATGGACTGAAAAATATGCTATGGTTCATAAAAATAAAAATATAGATAATAAGGAAAAAAATATTGAGAATTTAAGTAATAATAATTTTATAGAGAATAATGATAATCAGAATAATAATATTATGGGAAAAAATGATAATAAGTAAATTTTTAAATATTTTAGTTTTTATTTTTGTATAATTTTAATTTTTATTAAAAAATTTCATATATTTTTATATGTTTGTTTGGAATAATTTAAATTAAGAAACAAATAAATTCCCAATTTTTATATTATTATAATTGTTATATTATATTTACATATCTTTTATAATAAATTGTAATTTTTATTTATTTGTTTATCTAAAAAAAACGCAATTATTTATAAAAACAAAAATATAAACAAAAATTAATTTTTTTTTTTCATACTATTAGGATATGGTAAATTTACTATTTCAGAAGTCATTATATGACTTCTATTCGGACTATATTTTTGGCTTTTAGTAAAATATCCTCTTCCACTATTTTGAATTTCATTCAAACTTTGATTTAAAGAATTATTATAATTCTGTTTTTTTGGAGATGAATATGTATTTATTTTATTTATATAACTATTATCAATTGGTTGATTTATTTCTCTTGAAGAAATTATTGAATTTGTTTTATTATATGAATTAGTATTATAATTATCATTTTTTGGTAATGATGAACTTTTTTTATTTTTAAACATTGAATTATAATATGATGAAATATTTACATTATTATAATTTGATTTTCCTATATTTATATCATTGATTGAATTATCCATACTTAAAAATCTTGGTTTTTTATTATTTCCTTTTTTATAATCAAAAGAAAGAGGAGAATTTGTTAATTTATTTATATGACCACAAGGATTACGATTTACCTTTATAAAAGAATTTTTAATTTTATAATTATTATCATTAGAATACATATTATTTGGTGATTTAAAAGTATTTGTATTAATAATATTATTAGATCTAATAAGATTATTTGATTGAAATGTATTAGTATTTTTATTATAATTATTTAAATATGTAGGGTTTTTTATATTATTTAAAATTATTTCATCATCATAATTTGGTGATAAATTAGTTGAAAATTGTTTATTTTGATAATTGTAATTATTAATATTAGAATTAGATTGATTAAAATCACTTTTATTTAAATCATTAATTGTAAAAGTATTTTTATTAACTTTTGTATTTTGAATATCAGATAATGAATAATTATCTTTATAAGGATAAAAAATACTTACAAATTCTTCATAAGAAATTTTACCATCACCATCTAAATCTAATCTAAACATAATATTTTGAGAATCATTATTATTAATATTTATATTATATTCATTAAGAAATTCATTTAAATTATCAGAAGTGATATATTTATCAAATTTTACAATAGCAACAAATGCTTCATATATCATAAAATCTTTTGAATTTTTTAATTGTTCTGTTATTTGAGAAAGTGTTTTAACTAAATTTAATTCAAGTTGAATTAATTTTTTAAAAAAATTTTCAATTATATAATCATTTTTATTATCTTGATTATCATAAGAATAATTTTTTTTTTTTATACTATTTGCTATTGATAAATTTGATTTTGGTAATATAATTCCTAAAAAATCTCTATAACTTATTTTAAAATTTTCATTCTTTGAAAAATTATGAATAAATCTTCTTAAACATTGTTCTTCAAAAGGAATAAATTGATTATTTAAATATATTCTTAAGTCGTTAAGTGTAATAAAATTTTTTTCATCAATATCAATTAAATTAAAAAGTCTTTCTGGGTTAAAATAAGGGTTTTGACATATTTCTAAACGAATTTCTTCTATTTGAGCTTCAATTTCTTTAATTGTTGAAAAATAATTTACTAATAATGAAATCCAAGTTCGACAAGACATATTTTTTATAAATAATTGATTTATTTTAAATTATTTTTCTTTATTTTTACAATATGGAAAATAAATTTTGTCTAAAAATTATTAAGGCATATTTAAATAATAAAGATGATTTTTTTAAATATGTTGATACTAATTATCCAGATTTATTTAAAAAGGATAATAATAAAATAATAGAAGAAATTATCATTATTAAAAATTATTTAACTACAAATGAATTAAACTCTATTATTGAAGATATTTTCAATTATCTTTCAAATTTAATTAAATTGAATTTAACTGCAAATAATCTTACTTTAATTCCTGATAATTTTACAAAATTAACAAATCTTAAAATTTTAATATTAAATAATAATAAAATTACAAAAATTCAAAATTTAAATAATATGAATGAATTAGAAAGATTAGAATTAAGAGGAAATAAAATTGAAAAAATAGAGGGATTAAATTTTCCACATAAAATAAAAACCTTAACTCTATCATCAAATTTAATAAAATTAATTGAAAAAGATGACTTATCAAAAAATGATTATTTAGAAGAATTAGGATTATTTGGAAATTATTTAGGAGATAATGAAAATGAAATCAATAATAAACAAATATTAAATGACATTTGTAAAATCCTATCACAAAATTTTATAAATTTAAAATCATTATATATAGGTGGAAATTATATTAGTAAAATAAATACATTTAAATTAATAATTAAAAATGAAATTAAATCATTAAAATTATTAGACGGTCATAATATTTAAAAAGTGTATTCACTAAATAAACTAATATATATATAAGATAATATATTAATTCCACAATCATGAAAAAATTTTTTTAAGCTAGATACATACTTTACACAAATATTAATTATGTGAAGTTTGGTAATAACTAGCTATTAAATTCAAAAATTAATATTTTAAATATGAATAAACATAATTTATTTTATGGTAATGATAAATAAAATTAAATTAAATAATTATGAATTATGAAAAGGGAAAATTAAGAAAAGAATTACAATATTATCCAGTTGAAAATTTCACAAATAGAATAAATGAATATTTAAAAGATAAAGAAAATCGAAATAAAAAATTAGATGAATTAATAGAATATGTCATATCATTTAAAAATGAATTATATGATACAATAACCTCAAAAAATAAAATATCAATAAAAGGTTTATCATCAACAGAAGAAAAAGATGAAATAGAAGAATTTAAATCAACAATTTATCCTCAATTAGAAAATCTAATTAATGAACTTTTATATATAAATAATCCAGATTTAAGAAAAGATAAAATAAATTCAACTTATAATTGGTTTCATCAAAATTTTTCATATTTTAAAGATTTAATGCAAATGAAAGAAAGAACAAGAGCATTACCAAATGAAAAATTAACTGAATTAGAAGAAAATCAAAATAAAAAAGATTTTATAAATGATTTTCATAATGAATATATTGAAAGTATAATAAATAATGGATTAGAACATAGAACTCAATTAAATAATATTTCAAATCCTTCAAATTTAATTAAAGAATTTAAAAGAAATCATGTTAATAATTCTGATATCAGAAAAGTAATTGAATTTGATAATAGAAAAAATGTAAATTATTCTTCTAATGATATAAAAGAAATTAAAAATAGTTATTCTTATAATAGACCAAAATATAATTTTAATCAATTACAAGTTGAAAAAGAAATAATGGAAAGTAAAAATAAGGAAATAAGAGAAAAAAGAAATTTAGAAAATATTAGAAATGCACTTCATGATTTTGGTTTAAAAAGAGCATTTTATAAAATGAATTTAAGTAATAGGATTGAACAAATGCAAATTATTAATGAATATAAAAGAAAAAATGAAGAAAATAAAATTGAAAATTTATTTAAAAATAATAATTATAAACAACTCAAAAATTTAAGAAGAACTTCTTCAGTTATCTTAAATAATAATATTCAAAATGAATTTATAAATAAAATTATTAATGAATCAAATTTACCTCATTTGAGTGTAAAAAGAAGAAGTACAATGGATAATAATTTTTTAAATGATAATAATTTCCCAAATAAAAAAGTAATAACATATAATATAAAAAATCTTATTGAAAATAAACTTATTGATAATGGTTCTGAAAAATTAGAAAAAAAATTTACTTTTAAAGTAAAAATAAAATTAAATAAATCTAAAAGTACAAATTTGATATTTATAAAAAATAAAATAAAAGAATCAATTAATAAAAAAGATATACCAAGTGATGCATTATTTAAATTTAAAGGTGATGATAATATAATAAAAACAAGAACAACATATCAATCAATGTGTTCATTTAATCAATTTGATGATTCAAAAAATGGTTATATGCAACATTTTACTCCTTTAAGTGGTTTTGATATGAAAAATTGTCATAAATTTACAATTAATTCAATTCCAAAAGTTAATAAAGATAAAAAAGAAAGAACAATTACTCCTTCAATTTTTGCTAAGAGAAATTTTAATAGTAATGATTATCTTGAATTAAGAAAAACAATGAATAATTTTAAAATAAATGAACTACAAAATTTAAAAAATTCACTTAATAAAAGTACTAATCAAAGTATTAGTAAAATTCATATGACAAAAGATGATGAGATTAGTGGTAAAAGTTTTAAAAATGAAGAAATTAATATGAATAAAACTTTAAATCATGCTTTTTTAAATCAGGTTAGAGATTCTTTTTATCCTAAATTATTCCTTCCTAAAAGTGGAAGTGGTTTATTAAATATTCCAGAATCAATTCAAATAGGAACAAAAAGAACAAAAAAAAGAAAGAAAAAATAAAAAAAAAAAAAAAATCAATTAATATAAAT